>Ga0207753_1000278_pt1 | contig 20684 bp, 20 predicted proteins | sample PonA233FremontCA_2_FD_187273 | JGI IMG/M metagenome (GOLD analysis project Ga0207753, IMG submission 187273) | Salt pond sediment microbial community from Fremont, CA, USA - Pond A23 Sediment 3 (SPAdes) | ecosystem: Environmental > Aquatic > Non-marine Saline and Alkaline > Saline | place: USA... | reverse complement strand
CGCGATGCGGCCACGACGGACCGCGATGCGGCCACGACGGACCGCGACACGGCCGCGACGCCGAGCGGGGCGACAGTGATCCTCGACACCAACGCGCTGATGATGCCGGTCGAACTCGACGTCCGGGTGTTCGACGAACTCGACCGGCTCGTCGGCGACGCCGACCTCGTCGTCCCGAAGCCGGTCATCGCGGAGCTGGAGACCCTCCGCGACGCCGGGGCGGGGACGGAGGCGACCGCCGCCGCGGTCGGGCGGGACCTCGTCTCGCGGTGCCGGGTCGCCGTGACCGACGCCTCGTACGCCGACGACGCGGTGGTCGAACTCGCTGACCGGGACGGCGACTACGCCGTCACCAACGACAGGCCGCTCCGCGACCGGTTGCTCGAACGCGGCGTTCGCGTAATCGGTTTAAGGGGCCGAACCACATTGGACATAACACAACCATAACGCATGTACAAACGGGTACGACTCACAGACACAGTCGAAGTGCCTCCCCGGCACCTCGCGGACGTGACGCCACAGCGGGTCAAGCGGCTCCTGCAGGACAAGCTCGAGGGACGGATGGACGAGGACGTCGGCAGCGTCGTCAGCGTCGTCAGCGTCCACGACGTCGGCGAGGGCACGGTGCTCCCCGGTCGCGCGGGCGTCTACTACGAGGCGGAGTTCGACGCCATCACCTTCGACCCCTCGATGCAGGAAGTCGTCGACGGCGAGGTGGTCGAAGTCGTGGAGTTCGGCGCGTTCGTCGGGATCGGCCCGGTCGACGGCCTGCTCCACGTCTCCCAGATCTCCAACGAGTATCTGGCGTACGACGAGGAGAACCAACAGCTCGCGTCGACGGAGTCGAACCGCACGCTGAGCGTCGGCGACTCGGTCCGGGTCCGGGTGGTCACCAAGAGCATCGACGAACGCAACCCGCGGGACTCGAAGATCGGCCTCACCGCGAAACAGCCCGGCCTCGGCAAACACGCGTGGCTGGAGGCCGACCGTGAGGCCAACGCCGTCACGACCGGGGCGGAGGGGCAGTAGATGGCCGAATCCCGCCTCGCCTGCCGGGAGTGTCACCACATCAACCACGGCGACTCCCAGGCGTGTGGCAACTGCGGGTCGAGCAGCCTCACCGAGGACTGGGCGGGCTACGTCGTCATCACGCACCCCGAGCGCTCGGAGATCGCCGAGGAGATGAACGTCGGCGAACCCGGTGGCTACGCGCTGAAGGTTCGCTGACCCGATGCTCTCGCTGCCGTCGGACCTCCGCGGCGCGTTCAAGCGGCCGTTCGGCCCGGTCTACACCGACGCCGACGACCTGCTCGCGGACGCCGGCCGCCCCGTGATCGCGGTGGGCGACGTCGTCGCGTACCACCTCGTGGAGGCGGGCCACCGCCCCGCGGTCGCGGTGATCGACGGTCGCACCGAGCGCCAGGCGGTCGACGAGGAGATCCGGAAGGCGCTGTCGGACCGTCTGCACGACTCCGACGGCGATTCCGACGGCGGCCACCGCCGCTTGGAGGTGGCGAACCGCCCCGGAACCTTGGCGGAGCCACTCCTGACCGCGCTCGCCGAGGCCGTCACCGCCGCCGAGCCGGTCACCATCGCGGTCGACGGCGAGGAGGACCTCGCCACGCTGCCGGCGGTACTCGTCGCGCCGCTCGGCGGCACCGTCGTCTACGGGCAGCCCGGCGAGGGGATGGTTCGCGTCGCGGTCACCGCGGAGACGAGAGCGGAGATGCGGTCGCTGCTCGGCCGGCTCGACGGCGACGTCGCCCGCGCGCTGGCGACGCTCGGGGTCGCCGAGGCGGATCGCTGATACGGATTATTGTAGTCAATTACCGGTCACTACCGACCCCGTATCCGGAGATGACCGGTAATTCGTTACAATAACCCGTATGACGGCGGCCCCGCCGCGGGGCGGCGCGTTCCGTTCTTCGAAATCCTTTTACTCCGTTCGGAGAGAACGTAGAGTAACTGAACGATGGAAATCGACATCATCTCCGAGGACGACAATCCGATGCTGCACCGCTCTGACGTCCGTTTCGAGATCGCCCACGACGAGGCGACCCCCTCCCGCCTGTCCGTGCGCGACAGCCTCGCGGCGAAGCTGAACAAGGGCTCCGACGAGGTCGTCGTCCACGACCTCGACACCAAGTTCGGGATGCGGAAGACGATCGGCTACGCGAAGGTCTACGAGTCGCCGTCGTTCGCCCGCGACATCGAACAGGACTACATGCTCGATCGGAACAAGATCGAGGCCGACGACGCCGACGCGGAAGCCGAAGAGGCCTGAGGCCACTCCCGCCCGATGCGCATCGTCGGCCTCGAGGGTACCGCGTGGGCCGCCAGCGCAGCGCTGTACGACACCCACACCGGAGCGATCCACATCGAATCCGACGCGTACGAGCCCGATAGCGGCGGAATTCACCCGCGAGAGGCAGCGGAGCATATGGCGACCGCCCTTCCGACGGTCGTCTCCGAGATCCTGGATCGGGCCGCCGAGACCGGGGGCGGCCACCCGGACGTCGACGCGGTCGCGTTCTCGCGAGGTCCGGGGCTCGGGCCCTGCCTCCGGGTGGTGGGGACCGCGGCGCGGTCGCTCGCGGGGACGCTGTCGGTCCCGCTGGTCGGCGTCAACCACATGGTCGCGCACCTGGAGATCGGGCGCCACCAGTCGGGCTTTTCGTCGCCGGTCTGTCTGAACGCCTCGGGCGCGAACGCCCACCTGCTGGGGTACCACGACGGCCGGTACCGGGTGCTCGGGGAGACGATGGACACCGGCGTCGGAAATGCAATAGACAAGTTCACCCGTCACCTGGGGTGGTCCCATCCCGGCGGCCCGAAGGTCGAAGCGCGGGCGCGCGAGGGCACCTACCACGACCTCCCGTACGTGGTCAAGGGGATGGACTTCTCGTTTTCGGGGCTCACGTCCGCCGCGAAAGACGCCGTCGACGACGGCGTCCCGGTCGACGACGTGTGTTGTGGGCTCCAGGAGACGGTCTTCGGGATGCTGACCGAGGTCGCCGAGCGGGCGCTGTCACTGACGGGGACCGACGAGCTGGTTCTGGGCGGCGGCGTCGCCCAGAACGACCGGCTTCGGGGGATGCTCGGATCGATGTGCGACCAGCGCGACGCGTCGTTTTACGCGCCTGCGCCCCGCTTCCTCCGTGACAACGCCGGGATGATCGCGGTGCTCGGCGCGAAGATGCACGCCGCGGGCGACACGGTGGCGATCGAGGACTCGAGCGTGGACCCGAACTTCCGGCCGGACGAGGTCCCGGTGACGTGGCGCGGCGCCGGCGAGTCGGTCGTTCGCGACTCGACCGTGTCGGGGACGATCCGCGGGGCGGAGGCGACCGTGACGGTCGAGGGTGACCGGGTGGTGAAGCGCCGCGTTCCCAAGCAGTACCGCCACCCCGCGTTGGACGACCGGCTCCGCGGGGAGCGCACCCGGGCGGAGGCTCGGCTCACGAGCGCCGCGCGCCGTGCCGGGGTGCCGACGCCGGTCGTCCACGACGTCGACCCCGGGACGGGCACGCTCGTGCTCCGGCGTGTCGGCACCGACGACCTCGCGGCGGGGCTGACGCCGGCGCGGTGCCGAGCGGTCGGACGTCACCTCGCGACGATCCACGGCGCGGGCTTCGTCCACGGCGACCCCACCACCCGAAACGTGCGGATCGGGCGTGCGGGGGTCGACGGCGGGGACGACGCCGACGTGTTCCTCATCGACTTCGGGCTGGGCTACCACACCGGCCACGTCGAGGACCACGCCATGGACCTCCACGTGTTCAAGCGGAGCGTGGCCGGGACCGCCACGGGGACCGACCCGTTACTCGACGCCGTCGAGGCCGGCTACGCCGCCGCCGGCGACGGCGCAGTCCTCGATCGGCTCCGCGAAATCGAGGGACGTGGCCGGTATCGGGACTGACCAGCCTCCGGGGTCGACCGTCCGTCTCGCGGGGGATCCGCTCCGCAGTGCACAGTTCCGTCGGTCATGCCAAACGATTTACTCACCCCCGACGTAGATCGACGTATGTCCGACAAACCGAAGCAAGGTGAGATACTCGGCGTCCCGTACAACTTCGAGCGCCCCTCCATCGGGCGGCTGATCTCCTCGCACTGGCAGCCCGGCGACGGGATGCTCGTTCAGAAGCCGTTCGGCATCGGGTACACGCTCAACCTCGCGAGCTGGCGGTCGTGGGTCGTGCTCGCGGTCGCGGGTGCGCTGCTGTGGCAGGAGAAGGGCGCCGAGAGCCCGGCCGACGACGACGGCGAGGGCGACGAGGACGGCGACGAGGATCCGGCCGAGATCGTCGTCGACTGACTCGGGCCGCCGCCCTCGACGACCCACACGCGCCGCCACGGAACCGACGACGCTTTGCCCGGAGCCGACCCAGTTTTCCGCAGATGCTCCGATACGTCACGACGAACGCGGGGAAGGTTCGGGAGGCCCGCGAGTACCTCGACGGGGTCGAGCAGCTCGACTACGACTACGCCGAGATCCAGGCGTCGGAGTTGGGGCCGATCGCGGCCCGCGGCGCCCGCGAGGCGTACCGACACGCGGGCGATCCCGTGCTGGTCGACGACGCCGGGCTGTTCGTCGACGGCTTCGAGGGGTTCCCCGGGCCGTACTCGTCGTACGTCGAGGACACGCTGGGAATCGAGACGGTCCAGCGGCTGGCCGCGAGCGAGCTCGACACGCCGCGGCGTGCGGCGTTCCGGTGCGTGCTGGCGTACTGCGACGGCGACGGCTTCGCGGCCGCCCCCGACCCGGTCGACCGCGAGGATCGGAACGCGGCGGCGGCCGCGGGCGGGGACGACGGCGGCGAGCCGGCAGGCGACGGGACGCTCCCGGTGAAGCTGTTCTACGGCTCGGTCCGCGGCCGGATCGTCGAGCCGCGCGGCGACGGCGGGTTCGGCTACGATCCCATCTTCGAGCACGACGGGCGGACGCTCGCGGAGATGGACCCCGAGGCGAAGAACGCGGTCTCCCACCGCGGCCACGCCTTGGCGAAGTTCGCCGAGTGGTTCGGGGAGCGGACGGCCTGAGACCCGCTCGGGTGTCGACGGCCACCGCCGGGCGGCGAGCGGCGACTCGGACGGGACGCGCCGGCGTGACATCCTTTGCCGGCCGAAGCGGTGAGCCTCCGCTCGCTCCGCGTCACGACGGGACGCGCCGGCGGCGACCGCCGGTTCCGTCCCCCGCGTCGGATATCAGTGCGGATACTCGGCCACGAATACGGACGTAACGCCCCTCCCTCGATCCGGATCCGTTATCAGAATCTGAGAACACGATCGCGGTTTCTTGCCGCCCGGCGGTCGAGTCGGCGCATGGACGTACGCGAACGGTACGAACGGCTCCTCTGGGGAACCATGGACGCGCTCGGCGTCTCCGAGTCGGTCGCCAGGAAGGTGCTCGCCGCGGTGGGGATCCAGTTCGGCGTCTCGGTCGCCCAGGTGACGCTCCCGTGGGTCACGACCGGCGCGACCACGATCGCGCTCTCGGCGCTTCTCCTGTTCGGGGCGGCGGTCGCGTTCTGCAACACGGTCCTGATCGTGCGCCGCGACGTGGTCGACCCGCTCACCGAGCTCTCGACCGCCGCTGCGGCCGTCGCCGCGGGCGACCTCTCGACGTCCCCGCCCGCGGTCGACGGCGACGACGAGGTCGCGCGACTCGCCGACGACTTCGGCGACATGCACAGCCACCTCCGGGTGGTGTCGGCGCAGGCGACCGCGCTGGCTGACCGGGAGTTCGACGATCCCGTCCTCGACGAGCGGCTGCCGGGGGCGTTCGGCGACGCGCTCGGGCGGATGTCGACGGATCTCCCCGCACACACCCGCGCGCTCCAGCGGCTCGTCGACGAGTTCGGCGACGCCACCGAGCGCGCCCGGGAGGGCGACCTGACGGCGCTGCTGCCCGCCGACGAACTCGCCGCCGAGGACGAGCAGTACGCCGAGGTCGCCCGATCGTACAACGAGTTCGTCCGGACGCTCTCGGAGACGATCGCCGACGTGCAGACGTTCGCCGACCAGGTCGCCGGGATGAGCGACGACGCCCGGGCCCACGTCGAACGCGCAACCGAGTCGAGCGAGGCCGTCGCGGCCGCCGTCGACGAGATCGAGTCGGGCGCGGACGACCAGACCGAACACCTCGGGACGGTCGCGTCGGACCTGTCGACGTTTTCGGCGACCGTCGAGGAGATCGCCGCCTCCGCCGACGAGGCCGCGGGGACCGCGGCGCGCGTCGCCGAGCGGGGGCGCGAGGGTCGCGACGCGGCGACCGACGCCATGGCGGAACTCGACGCGGTCGAGGCGCGGATCGAGGAGACCGCCACCGCCGTCGAGGAACTCGCCGCGCGGATCGAGGAGATCGACGAGATCGCGTCGTTCATTGACGAGCTCGGGTCACGGACGAACCTCCTCGCGGTCAACGCGGCCGTCGAGGCCGCACACGCCGGTACCGACGGCGACGGCTTCGGCGTGGTCGCCCAGGAGGTGAAGGACCTGGCCGAGGAGACCCGCGAGTCCGCGGAGGAGGTGTCGGCGCTGATCGAGGAGGTCACCGAACACTCCGCGGAGACGCTCGCGACCGTCAGACAGACCGACCGACAGGTCACCCAAAGCGTCGACACGGTCGCGGCGGCGATCCGGGAGTTCGAGTCGATCGTCGACGAGGTCGAGGGGATCGACACGAGCGTCCGCGAGGTCAGCGACGCGACCGACCAGCAGGCACACACCGCCCAGGACGTCTCCGCGCGGGTCGACGAGGTCGCGAACATCGCCGAGGAGACGACGGCACGGACCGCCGCCGCTGCGGACGACGCCGCCGCACAGTCCGAGTCGCTCCGCGAGCTCGACGACCGGGCCTCGACGCTCGCGGCGCGGGCGAACGGGCTCCATGACCTGGTCGGCGCGTTCGAGGTGTTCGACGCGCACCGCGGCACCGACCCGTCCGGGGACCCCGCCGTCGGACTCGGCCCCGACGACGCCGCGGGCGCCGCCGCGGACGACTGACCCCGCCGTCACGGAGCCGACCGACGTTCGCCGCGGACGACCGGGCGGGGACACCGACGGGCGCCGGCGCCGGTTGCCGGGAACGATCGATCGGCGCTCACCCCCCGGGAACCGGAGTCTATAGCCTTATCCGTTCGCCGGCCGAACCCGGGAGTATGAAGATAGTGCCGGACACGAGCGCGGTCGTCGACGGTCGCGTGTCCGAGCGGGTCGAGTCGGGCGCGGAGGTGGGGACCGTGTTGGTCCCCGAGGCAGTCGTCGGTGAACTCGAGTCCCAGGCCAACGAGGGGTTCGACTCGGGGTGGGAGGGGCTCGAGGAGCTCCAGCGGCTCGCCGACCTCGCCGACGACGGCACGGTGGAGCTCCGGTACGTCGGCCGGCGGACGAAGCCCAGCGAGTCGAGCGGGGCCTACGAGGGCGACATCGACGCGCTCATCAGGTCGGTCGCCGAGGAGGAGGGTGCGACGCTGCTCACGAGCGACGTGGTACAGTCGGAGGTCGCGAGGGCGAAGGGGATCGAGGTCGACTACGTCGAACCCCGGATCCGCGGCTCCGGCGGCCTGATCATCGAGGAGTTCTTCGACGAGCGGACGATGTCGGTCCACCTCAAGACCGGCACGAAGCCGAAGGCCAAACGCGGTGCGATCGGCGAGATGAGCTACCAGACCATCGACGACGCGGTCACCGACGAGGCCACCATGAAGGAGTGGGCCGACGACATCGTCGAGACCGCCCGAACCAGCCCCGAGGGGTTCATCGAGCTCTCCGAACCCGGGATGTCGATCGTGCAGTTCCGCGACTACCGGATCGCGGTCGCGCGGCCGCCGTTCGCCGACGGGATCGAGGTCACCGCGGTCCGGCCGATCGTCAAGACCGACCTGGAGGACTACGAGTTCGCCGACGAGCTCAAGGATCGGCTGAAGCAGCGCCAGCGGGGGGTCCTGATCTCGGGGTCGCCCGGCGCGGGGAAGTCGACGTTCGCGCAGGCGGTCGCGGAGTTCCTGACCGACAGCGACTACGCGGTCAAGACCATGGAGAAGCCCCGTGACCTCCAGGTTGGCGCCGACATCACCCAGTACACCGCCCTCGACGGCGACATGGAGAAGACCGCCGACTCCCTCCTCCTGGTGCGGCCGGACTACACCATCTACGACGAGGTGCGGAAGACCAAGGACTTCGGCGTCTTCGCGGACATGCGGCTGGCGGGCGTGGGGATGGTGGGCGTGGTCCACGCCACCCGCGCGATCGACGCGCTCCAGCGCCTGGTGGGGCGGGTCGAACTCGGCATGATCCCCCAGGTGGTCGACACCGTGGTCTACATCGAGGACGGTCGGGTCGACACCGTCTACGACGTCACCACCGAGGTGAAAGTGCCCGAGGGGCTGACCGCCGAGGACCTCGCGCGGCCGGTGATCCAGGTCGCGGACTTCGAGACCGGAACACCCGAGTACGAGATCTACACGTTCAACCGCCAGGTCATCACGGTCCCCATCGGGGACGCCGAAAGTTCCGAAAGCGGCGTCGATCGGCTGGCCCGCCAGGAGGTCGAACGCGAGATCAAATCGATCGCCCGGGGCCACGTCGAGGTCGAACTCCAGGGCGGCAACACCGCGATCGTCTACGTCGACGACGACGACATCTCGACCGTGATCGGGAAGGGTGGCGGCCGGATCTCCGACGTGGAGGACCGGCTCGGGATCGACATCGACGTCCGGACGCACGACGAGCGGCCCGGTAGCGGCCCGGCCGGCGGCGGGAGTCGAGGCGGCGGCACCGGCGGTCCGCGGGGCAGTTCGGGCGGGTCGGGCGGCGCGGACGGCATCACCGTCACGCCGGAGGTCACCTCCCGGCACGTGGTGATCGGGCTGGACGAACACGTCGGCGAGACCGTGGAGGTCCGCGCCGACGACGAGTACCTGTTCACTGCCACCGTGGGCCGCGGCGGCGAGATCCAGGTCTCCCGCGGGAGTGCGATCGCCGACGAACTCGAAGCCGCGATCGACCGGACCAAGCGGATCACGGTCCACCCGGCGTAGTCCGGCCCGCACGGTCGGCACCCGACGAAGTGCGGTGCGGTATCAAACCACGCGGTTCCGGAGCGGCTCTCCGGACCGGTACCGGCGGAAGATCTCCGCGGTCAGCTCGGCGAGGTCGTGGTGGTAGCGGTTCGTGGTCGACCCCTGGTGGGGCGAGACGAGCACCTCCTCGACGTCCCACAGCGGCGACGACTCCGGGAGGGGCTCGGTCCGGAAGACGTCGAGTCCGGCGCCCGCGATGACGCCGTCGTCGAGCGCGACGACCAGCGCGTCCTCGTCGACGACGGCTCCTCGCGCGACGTTTATCAGATACGCGTCCGAGCGCATCCGCCGGAACTCCGGCGTCGAGATCAACCCCGCCGTCTCCGGGGTCTCGGGGACCGCGAGGACGACGAACCGGGCGTCGGCGATGGCGTCGTGGAGCTCGTCCGGGTGGTAGACGGTTGAGACGCCCGGACCCGCCTCCTCCGATCGCCTGACGCCGACGACGTCCATCCCGAGTGCGTCCGCGCGGGTCGCGACGCCCCGCCCGACCGTCCCGAGCCCGACGACGCACGCCGACGCCCCCTCGACGGTGAACGGCCGGTCGTACGCCGGCTCGTACCACTCCGCCCGACGCTGCTTGTCCCGGTAGACGTGGAGCCGTCGCGCGAACGTCACCGTGTACCCGACCGCCAGCCCGCCGACCGTGGTGGCGCGAATCCCCGTGCTGTTCGTCAACGGCGTGCCGGCGGCCTCGTACGCCGCGGTGTCGAACTCGTCGTAGCCGGCCCGGATGCAGTGGACCCACCCCGCGTCGCGGAACCCCTCGCGCGGGCGGTACGACGCGACCGCGTCGGTCCCGTCGAAACCCGCGTCGTCGCCGACGATCTCGACGGGAACCGGGAGGGCTGCGAGCGCGGCGGCGAACGACTCGATCGGGACCTTCTCGTCGGCGCTCTCGTGGACGCTGAGTCCGTCGAGCGGCTCGGTGTCGGACACGCCACGCTCGTGACGCCGCGGCGTGATCACCGTTCGTGCAGCGACGCCGCGGAACCCGTCGGTTCTTTCCGTCGACCGCGGTATTCGAGCGTATGGACGAGGACACGCCGCCGTCGGCGGTGCTCGACGAGCTGTTTGACACGATCGAGGATCGGAAGGAGACGCTGCCGGACGACTCCTACACCGCGTCGCTTTTCACCCACGAGAAGGGCGAAAACGCCGTCCTGGAGAAGCTGGGCGAGGAGACCACCGAGACCATCCTGGCGGCCAAGGACGGCGATCGCGAGGAGGTGCTCGCCGAGAGCGCCGACCTGACCTACCACCTGCTGGTGATGCTCGCGGCGCAGGACGCCACCCTCGACGAGCTCCGCGTGACGCTTCGCGAACGGTTCTGAGTGGCCGCCCGTCGCCGACGCCGCGGGATCGGGGTCACCCCTGCAGTAGATTCATGACTTCCTCGACGACGCTGGGTTCGACCGCGACGACGTAGCGGCGGCCGGCCGAAAGCGTCGTGTCCGAGCGGGCGACCCGCTCGCCGTCGGCTCCCGAAACGATCAACGTTCCCTCCGGAAAGCGCACCTCGGAGAGTCGTCTGCCGGCGGCGGGGGAACCCTCCGCGACGCGGACCAGCATAATGTCGAGGTCGCCCGTCACGTCCGCGAGCGTCTGGACGTCGCTGCCGACGATCTCGTTTGCGGCCACCCGCGCGCCGGCGCGCTCGGGGAACAGCACCGCGTCGACGAACCGCGTGTACGACTCGGCGGACGCCCGGTCGATCCGGGCGACGGTCCGAATCCCGGGGGTGAGTTCCGAGGCCGCCAGACACACCGCGAGATTGAGCCCCGCGTTGCCGGTGAGCGCCGCGACCACGTCAGCCGTCTCGATTCCCGCCTGTTCGATGATCCCCGGATCCGTGGCGTCGCCCCGGATCACGGTCGCGACCCACTCGTCGGCGATGTCCGACACCACCCGCTCGTCCCGCTCGATGATCGTCACGTCGTGGCCGCGGTCGCCGAGTATCGCCGCCGTCTGGAAGCCGACACGCCCGCCGCCCGCGATGATCACGTCGAGATCACTGGTCATGGTTCAGTCATCATCCTCCGGCGTCATTTCTATATCGGTCGGCTCGGCGTCCGTGACCGACCCGCCGCCCGTAGATCCGGATCCACGCCGAATCCGGCGAAGGACGACGTACGCGACGCCGCCGAGCAGGATCCACCCGGCGCTGAGTCCGAGCGCGAGCGGGTCGGTCCGGACCAGATACTCCACGAGCACGACGGTCAAGACGAGATTGAGAGCGATACCGATGAGCGGCGGCAGGGGGTACAACGGCATCTCGTAGGGACGATACATGTCCGGCCGCCGTCGGCGGAGCCTGATGACCGCGACGTTGACGATGATGAACGACAGGAGAAAGAAGAGACTCGACATGTTCCCGGCGCTCTGCGTGGGCAGCGCAACTGAGCCGAGCATCACCACCGCACTCGTGAGGATGGCAACGAAGGGCGTCCCGTACCGGTGGTGGAGCTGCCCCACCGACGGCAGCAGTTGCCCCTCTCGACCCATCGAGAACGCCACCCGGGAGGAGGCGATCACGACCGCGTTGAGCGCGGTCAGCGTCGAGAACACCGCGCCGAAGACGATGAGCGCGCCGCCGTTCTGTATGATCGGGAGCCCGGTCGGCATGAACGACGTCGCGGCGGCGGCGATCCCCGCCTCCCCCGCCTCGGCCAACCCGTCGGCCCCGAGGGTGCCGACGGCAACGGCCACCACCGCGAGGTAGACCACGACGGTGGCAGCAAGGCTCACGAAGATTGCCTTCGGGATGTTCTCACGGGGGTTCTTCACCTCCTCGGTCACCGTGGTGATGAGATCGTACCCCTCGAACGCGATGAACGTCAGCCCCATCGCGGGGAGGATCGCGAGTGCCCCGCCGCCCGCCGGGAACAGCGGCTGGAACTCCGCACCCGAGAACATCGGCGACGCGAGCCCGAACCCGACGAACACCACCAGGATACTCACCTTGATGATGGTGAACACCGTCTCGGCACTCCCGCTTGCGGCCGTCGAGACCGCATTCAGCGCCACGAGGCCGAGCACGGCGACGAACGCGAGCAGGAAGGACAGTGGGATCGCCGCGTCGACCGCCGGCAGCGCGATCGCACCGACCTGGTCCGGTGGCGGCACGACTCCGTAGACGTGCAACAGTTCCAGAAAGTTCGGAGCGAACCCCAGCGCGTACAGCCCCCCGGCGATCATGTACGCGAACCACAACATCCACCCCATAATGAACGACGCCAAGTCGTCGAAGATCTCGCGGACGAAGGCGTACCCCCCGCCGCTCTTGGGGATCGACGCGGCCAGTTCGGCGTACGAGAGCCCGGTGAACGCCGTGACGACGCCGTTGAGCGCGAACACGACGATCGCTGCGGGCCCCGCAATCTCCGCGGCCAGCCCCGTCAGAACGAAGATCCCGGCACCGATCATCGCCCCCATACCGATCATCGTCGCGTCCAACAGCCCGAGTTCGGCGTTCGGGGAACGGGTCTCCTCGCTCATATTCGATTACAACTCTCTACGTTCGAGCGATTCTGTCTGCGACACGGTACCACACCAGCAGGTTGTGATATTTGAATTTTTTGACCCCGTTCTCCGACAGGACCGTCGACAGCCGGCTCGCCGGGGTGATACGCCACCAGTGACGGCCTACCGGAATCGCACTCCGGGGTCGGCGAGTTCATTCCGCGCACCGACGTTGATCAGAAGCGGCGCCAGCGCCTCCACCTCCGCGGCGTTCGCCAGCCCGCCGGCGTCGACCGCGCGGAGCCCCTCGACGTCCTCGGCGAGCCCCGCGACCGTGTCCTTCGCCCCCTCGTCGTCGCCGACGAGGAGGGTGTCGATCCCGAGGTCGGCGTCGAGGTCGGCGAGCCGGCCCGCAGCGAGCGAGTGGAACGCGCCGACCACCGGCACACCGTCGGATGCGGCGTCGGCGACGAGCGCGGTCACGCTCCCCGCCGCCGGCGGGTGGTGGTGGGCGCCGTCGGCGTCGTGTGTGATCCCCGCCGCGGGGGTGACGAGGACGTCGCCGTCGTCGAGTCTGTCGGCGACCGCGTCGACGACGTCGGCGACGTGGTACGGCGGGACCGCGAGCACGACCACGTCGGCGCGGTCGGCCGCCATCCCGTTCTCGAAGCCGGTGAGCTTCGCGCTCCGGTCGCGTGATTCGAGTCTCGTCTCGTAGGCGTCGGCGGCGTCGTGGGCGGCGTCGGGGTCGCGAGAGCCGATCACGACGTCGTGGTGAGAGTGATACCCCCACCGGAGCGCGAGCCCCTCGCCGAGGTCGCCGGTCCCGCCCAGGATCGCGATTCGCATAGAGACGGGTGGGGAGCACAGTCGAATAAAAGGTTCGCGACACCGCCGGCTACTCGCCCGCCCGCGACACAGCCGGCGCGTACACCACTAGGAAGCCGACGAGCGGCGCGACAACCAGCGTCCCGAAGAGGACGCCCGTCCGGATCGAGGTCTCGGGTGGCAGCAGGCGCCACGCCCCGAGCCCGAGCAGATCGACCGCGATCACCACCCCGGCGAACCGGAGAAGGCTCGCCCGAACGTCGATCATATCACCACCACGTCCGCGTCGGCGGCCGGGACGGCGGCCCGTCGGGCGGTCACGCCCCCGCCCCCCCGCGCCACCGTCTGGGGTTCAGCCGTTTCGCCCGCGACGCCACCAGCCACGCGGCAGCGAACGCCGCCAGCCTGGGGCCGAGCCCCTCGTACCCGAGGGTGGCCAGTCCGAGCTGCCCGCCGGCCGCGACGACGAAGAAGCCGACGTACTGGAGCGTCTGATCCCCCGGTTCGACCGCCCCCGACGGGGCCATCCGCGAGAGGCGGACGGCGAGCGGGCCGACGACGGCGAAGACGGCGAGTGCGACCGCCACGCGGGGGATACCCACCCCTGCCGGGAGGAGCGCGAACGCGACCACGAACGCCACGACGGCGGCGAAGATCGTCCCCCACGCGAGGCGTTCGGCGCGGAGCAGGTTCATCGATCTCGCTTTCGCGAGCCGAAAAATAAGCGTGCCTGTTGCGGCGGCGGTCACCGGGACGCCCCGAACACGACCTCGGGGAGGTCGTTCACCGACGCCACGACCGCGTCGGCGCCAGCCGACGCGAACGCCTCGCGGCCGGAATCGCCGCTCAGCCCGCCGGTGAGGACGCCGATCCCGTGGTACCCACGGCTCGGGTCCTCGGCCGCGGCGTTGACCGCGGTCTTCACGTCGTCGAGCGTGTCGCCGGCGAACGCCACCGTGTCGGCGTCGAACCGCTCGGCCAGGGTGACGAGCGCCGACGGGTGGGGTTTGCCCTCGTCCCAGTCGTCCATGGTGAACCGGTGGCGGTCGGGGACCGCGAGTCCGACCCGCTCCAACGCGATGTCGGCCTCCGCGGCCGGGCGCCCGGTGAGGACGCCCACGGCGGCACCGGCGTGGAGGCGGTCGAGCGTGTCGGGGTCGACCACCACCGGCTCGTCGTGGATGTATCCGTCCGTCGAGACCGGCGGGTCGCCGCCCTCCAGGTCCCGGTATAGTTCCGCCCCGAGATACAGCGCCTGGAACGTGTCGCGGAGCGCCGCCGGGTCCCACGCGTCGCGGACGGCGGCGAGGGCGTCGGCCGCGAGGTGGTCGGCGACGACCGATTCCGCGGCCGCGAGCCCCCCGCCCGCGCTCCGGATTCGATCGGCGAACTCCGGGAGAGGGAGGGAATCGCGCTCGTCGGCGAGAACGTACAGCGCGACCGCGCTCGTCACGTCCCAGTCGTTGTTGAATCCGCCGGCGTCCTTGAACTCCTGGACGTCGGCGCGGTCGATCGTCCGGCCGTACAGCCGGTCGACCGACTCCACGATCGCGCGGCGGTAGGAGTCGGCCACGTCGACGAGCACGCCGTCGATGTCGAGAACGACCGCGTCCGCGTGCATACCCGGAGCGGGTCGGCCGGCCGACTTAGGGTTGTCCCTTCGCGGCGTCGTCGGATCCGGGACCGGCGTCGGCGCCCGCCCGGGACGGGGCCGGACCCCGAGTTAGGAGCTATTTTAGGGTGGGATCGCCAGGGGGTAGATATGAACGCATACGACCCGCAGGAACTCGAAGCGCGGTGGCGGCAGCGGTGGGCCGAGGAGGGTCGCTACGAGGCCGACCCCGACGCCGCGGCCGACGCCGACGACCCCACGTTCATCACCGTCCCGTATCCGTACCCAAGCGGCGGGATGCACATCGGTCACGCCCGGACCTACACCGTCCCCGACGTCTACGCCCGGTACCGGCGGCAGCAGGGCGACAACGTGCTGTTCCCGATCGCGTGGCACGTCACCGGCACGCCGATCATCGGCGCGGTCGAGCGGCTGAAGAAGGGCGAGGAGGATCAGCTGTCGGTCCTGCGGGACACCTACAACGTCCCCGAGGACACCCTCGAGGATCTGGAGACGCCGATGGGGTACGCCCGCCACTTCATCGAGGACCATTACAAGAAGGGGATGCGGGATCTCGGGCTCTCGATCGACTGGCGCCGGGAGTTCACCACCAACGACGACCGCTACTCGAAGTTCATCACCTGGCAGTACGAGACGCTGAAGGATCGCGGGCTGCTGGAGAAGGGACTCCACCCCGTGAAATACTGCACTAACGAGGAACAGCCGGTCACGACCCACGACCTCCTGGAGGGCGAGGACGCGGAGTTCCAGGAGTACACCCTGATCCGGTTCGGCCACGGCGACACGATCGTCCCGATGGCGACGCTCCGGCCCGAGACGGTCCGCGGGGTCACCAACGCCTACATCGACCCCGACGCCAGCTACGTGGTCGCCGACGTCGACGGCGAGGAGTGGTTCGTCTCCGCGGCCGCGGTCGAGAAGCTCCAGCTCCAGGGCCACGACGTCACGCCGCAGCGCACCGTCACCGGCGACGAGCTCGTGGGCGAGCGGGTCACGAACCCCGTGACCGGCGACGAAGTCCCGGTGCTGCCCGCCGACTTCGTCGACGCCGACAACGCCACCGGGGTGGTGATGTCGGTGCCGGCGCACTCCCCCGACGACTACCTCGCGCTCGCGGAGGCGAGGGCCGACGACGACCGGATGGCGGCGTACGGGATCGACCCCGCCGACGTCGACGCCATCGAGCCGGTGGCGATCCTCTCGGTCGAGGGGTACGGCGAGATCCCGGCGAAGACTGCGGTCGAGGAGGCGGACATCGAATCCAGCACCGATCCCGACCTCGAAGCGGTCACCCGGGAGCTCTACAACGCGGAGTTCCACACCGGGCGGTTGAACGACGAGTACGGCGAGTTCGCGGGCGAGGTGGTCGAGGACGTCCGCGGTCGGTTCCGGGCGGCCCACCGCGAGACCGGCGCGTTCGGGGTGATGCGGGAGTTCTCCGAGGAGGTCGTCTGCCGGTGCGGCGGCGACGTCGTCGTCGCCGAGCAGGACACGTGGTTCCTCCGGTACAACGACGAGGCGTGGAAGGCGAAGGCCCACGACGTCGTCTCGCGGATGGAGGCGATCCCCGAGAACACCCGCGGAGAGTACGACCACACCATCGACTGGTTGAACGAGTGGCCGTGCATCCGGAACTACGGGTTGGGCACGCGGCTGCCGTGGGACGACGAGTTCGTGATCGAGCCGCTGTCGGACTCGACGATCTACATGGCGTACTACACCATCGCCCACCGGCTCGCCGAGATCCCGGTCGAGCACTTGGATCGCGACTTCTTCGACGCGCTGTTCTACGGGGCCGACGCGGTCGCCGACCCCGACGAGCGAGCGCTGGAGCTCCGCGCGGAGTGGCAGTACTGGTATCCGGTGACCTACCGGTTCTCCGCGAACGACCTCATCTCGAATCACCTCACGTTCTACTTGCTCCACCACGCGGAGCTGTTCGACACGGACGAGTGGCCCGCCGGGATCGTGATCATGGGGATGGGACTGCTTGAGGGCGAGAAGATGTCCTCCTCGAAGGGGCACGTGGTGCTGCCCGGCGCCGCCATCGAGGAGTACGGCGCCGACACGGTCCGATTCTTCCTCCTGAACGCCGCCGAGCCGTGGCAGGACTACGACTGGCGGGCCGAGCAGGTCGAGTCGGTGCGGACCCAGCTGGAGCGGTTCTGGAGCCGTGCGGGGGAGATCGTCGACGACCCGGGCCCGGCGGAGCGCCCGGCACTGTCGACCGCCGATCGGTGGCTGCTGTCGCGGCTGCAGCGCACGATCGAGACGGTCACGGACGCGCTCGACGGCTCCGAGACTCGGAGCGCGAGCCAGGCCGCCTTCTACGACTTCGAGGAGGATCTGCGGTGGTACCGCCGGCGGACCGACCGCTCGCGGCCGGCCGCGCGGTGGACGCTCCGGGAGACGCTCGAAACCCGGCTGCGGCTGCTCGCGCCGTTCGTCCCGTTCCTCGCGAACGAGCTCCACGAGGAGCTGACCGGGACGCCCGCGGAGGATGCGGCGTGGCCCGAGCCCGACGCAGCGTGGCTCGACCGGGGCGTCGAGGCCGCGGAGGCGCAGGTCGAACGGCTGGTCGACGACGTCCAGGGGATCCAGCAGTCGCTCCGGAACGCCGACGAGGACGTGCCGGAGGCCGACCCCGACCGGATCCGCGTGACCGTCGCCGCCGGGTGGAAACACGACGTGTTCGGCACGGTCGCCGAGGTGGGCGCCGATCAGGGCGCGGTGATGGGCGAGGTGATGAGCGATCCCGACCTCCGGGAGCGTGGGAATGCGGTCAACGATCTCGTCTCCGAGTTGGTCGGGTTCGTCCGGGGTCGCGACGCCGACGACCTCGGCGCCCTGGCCGGCCTCGACGAGGCGGCGATCTACGAGGACGCGGCGGGCTTCCTCGAGACCGAGTTCGACGCCGAGATCGTCGTCGAGCGCGAGACCGACGACGAGGCGGGTGCGGTCCCGTTCCGGCCGTCGATCGACCTCGAGACGGCGTAGCCGGGGTCCCGACCGGCCGCGGACCACGCCTCGTGGTCCGGGTGTTGCGTACGCAGTCGTCCCGACCCACGAAGGTTTATCACCGTTCGGCCTATGAATTTCCACGATGGCAGAGGCAGAACAGGAGAGTCTCGGCGATCTCCCGCCGAGTGCCAAGCTGGTGTTCAAAGTGCTGGAGTACAACGGTCCGCTGACACAGAAGGGGATCGTCCAGGAGTCGATGCTGTCGGCTCGGACGGTCCGCTACGCCCTCGAACGGCTCGAGGGGATCGAGGTCGTCGACGAGGACGTTTACTTCGCCGACGCGCGGCAGAACCTGTACCAGCTCACCGACGATGCCCCCGAGACTCACCCTGTGGAGGGTGACGCCGACGAGGCGGAAGCCTGCTGCGCCGAGTGACGCCTCCCCTGCGACCCGGGCGCTCTGGACCGCTCCGGCGTCGAGCCGTCGGGCGGCGTGTCGACGACCCGTCGTAGGCCTCCCAACGTCGCCGAAGCGCCCCGACTGCCACAGCAGGGGAAGTTATGCCCTTCCGGACCGGACCGTCCGGGTAGTCGTATGTCACTCTCGCTCGATTCCACGCAGCTCGATCGGTACTCCAGACACATCATCATGGACGACGTGGGACCGGAGGGACAGAGCCGGCTGCTGGAGTCGCGGGCGCTCGTGGTCGGCGCGGGCGGGCTCGGATCGCCCGTGATCCAGTATCTCGCCGCCGCCGGCGTCGGCCACCTGACCATCGTCGACGACGACGTGGTCGAGCGGAGTAACCTCCAACGCCAGATCGTCCACGCCGACGCCGACATCGGCCGGCCGAAGGTCGACAGCGCCGCGGAGTTCGTCGCGGACCTGAACCCCGACGTCGACGTGACCACGCACCGGACGCGGCTGGCTAAGGGGAACGTCGCAGACGTCGTCCCCGGCCACGACGTCGTGGTCGACGCCTCCGACAACTTCCCCACCCGGTACCTCCTGAACGACTTCTGCCGGCTCGAAGGCATCCCGATCGCCCACGGCGCGATCTACAAGTTCGAGGGGCAGGTGACGACGCTCGTGCCCGAGGGGCCGTGTTACCGGTGTCTGTTCCCCGAAGCCCCCGAACCCGGGACCGTCCCCGACTGTGCGGCCACGGGCGTGTTGGGCGTGCTCCCCGGCACGGTGGGGTGTCTCCAGGCCACCGAGGCGGTGAAGCTCCTCCTGGGCGCCGGCGATCCCCTGGTCGGCCGGCTGCTGTTCTACGACGCGATGGATCTGAGCTTCGAGACCGCCGAATACCGGCGGAATCCGGCGTGCCCGATCTGCGGCGACGACCACGTGGAGTCGATCGACGGGATCGAGTACACCGAGGCGTGTGCGGTGGAGGTGTAGTGGCGAACAGCCGGCACGTCGCTCGTCCCACGCCGCCGTGCCGGACTATCGTCTCGTTTGTAAGTCCAGTCTCGAACGATCGCACGATGGTGTGCGATCGTCCGAAGATCCAGTTACAAACGAGACGATACCGCTCCCCGGCGTGGGGCCGTTCCTACGTCACACGTCGGGTGGCCGCGGGATCGGAGATAAACCTCCGGAGGGGGGCCGGTCGCATCGCCGGGACCGCAGCGTTTTATCCGCCGCCCGTCCAGGTGCGGGTATGGCCTCCCAGGGGATCGTCGAGGAGTTCCTCTCGCTGAAGTCCGACACCGACGCCGACGTCCTGACGATGCAGTGCGGCGACTTCTACGAGTTCTTCGCCGACGACGCCGAACTCGTCGCGGCGGAACTCGACTTGCAGATCTCACAGAAGTCCGCGCACGGGTCGTCGTACCCGATGGCGGGCGTCCCGGTCGACGACCTCACGCCGTACCTGAAGGCGCTGGTCGAGCGGGGGTACCGGGTCGCGGTCGCCGACCAGTTCGAGGACGGGGGCGATCACTACCGCGAGGTGACGCGCGTTGTCACTCCCGGGACGCTGCTGGAGACCGACGACGCCGACGCGCGGTACACCGCGGCAGTCGTCGACGGCGACGACGACGAGCCAATGGGGCTGGCGCTCGCCGAAGCCACGACCGGGAAGTTCCTGGTCGCGACCGCCGACGACCAAGACGACGCCCGCTCGGCGCTGTACCGGTTCGACCCCGTGGAGGTCCTCCCCGGTCCCACGGTTCGCGACGACGACGCGTTCGTCCGGCGGCTCCGCGAGGAGACCGACGCCACCGTGTCGCTGTTCGAGGCCGACGCGTTCGCGCCGGGGCGCGCCGCGCATCGGCTTCGCGAGCAGTTCGGGGCGGAGGCGGTGTCGAGCGTCGGCCTCGACGCCGACAGTGCGGTCCGTGCGGCGGGGGCGGTGCTCGCGTACGTCGACGAGACCGGCGCGGGGGTGCTGCCGTCCATAACCCGACTGCGGACCGTCGAGACCGACGCCCACCTCGATCTCGACGCCACCACCCAGCGCAACCTCGAACTCGTCGAGCCCATGCAGGGGGAGTCCGGCGACACCCTCCTGGGAACGATCGACCACACCGTGACCAGTCCGGGCGGCCGGCTGCTCGCCGAGTGGGTGACTAGACCGCGGCGGGACCGCGCGGAGTTGAACCGCCGGCTGGAGTGCGTCGACGCGCTGGCGTCGGCGGCGCTGGCCCGCGAGCGCGTCCGCGAGACGCTCGACGGCGGGTACGACCTCGAACGCCTGGCCGCGCGGGCG
>Ga0207753_1000277_pt1 | contig 20705 bp, 15 predicted proteins | sample PonA233FremontCA_2_FD_187273 | JGI IMG/M metagenome (GOLD analysis project Ga0207753, IMG submission 187273) | Salt pond sediment microbial community from Fremont, CA, USA - Pond A23 Sediment 3 (SPAdes) | ecosystem: Environmental > Aquatic > Non-marine Saline and Alkaline > Saline | place: USA... | reverse complement strand
TGCTGGAGCGACACGGTGTGGGCGCGCTTGCGGTCCGAGTCGTAGTAGCCCACCGACAGGATGCTGTTGGGGCCGTTGCGGCGATGGAGCTCACTGGTTTGGGTGCTCGTCTGGCTGCCCGGCAGGTACTCATTCTCGTAGCGCACCACCACCTCGTTCGTCTTGGGCACCACCCACCCGTTGAACCCAAACATAAAGACCGTGACGAACAGGCCCACCCCCACGTAGGGCCGCATGAGCTGGTAGAGGGAGACCCCGGAGGTCTGGAGGGCAATGAGCTGGAGCTCCTGCGCCAGGGTGCCGGTCAGGTAGATGCAGGAGAGAAACAGGGCCAGGGGGGAGGTGAGGCGGACGATCTCCGGGATGTAGTTGGGGTAGAAGACCGTAAAGACCTCCTGGATGGTGGCCCCGCGATCCAGAAAGTCGTCGCTGTACTCGACCCAGTGCAGTACAATAAAGAAGACGATGAGGGCCCCGACGAACAGGACGAAGCCCTTCGCCAACCGCTTCACAATGTGCCACTCGAAGGTCGTCATGCCGACGGGCCGTGCAGGAGGCAGGAGGGAGAGGCGGGCGACGTCCTCGGGCGATGTCCTTGCGAACACCCCGCAAAAACGGGCAGCGTGCTAGACCTTCTCTGCCCCGACTGTTTACTTCAAAGCAAAACTGCCGTTCATCCAATCCGCCCAACTCCATGAAGCTCCACGAATATCAAGCAAAAGGTCTTTTTCGCGACCATGGCGTCTCGGTGCCGGAGGGCATCGTGGCCGAGACGGTTGACGAGGCCGTGGACGCGGCACGCACGCTCGAGACGGACAACGACGCCACGTTGTTTGTCGTAAAGGCACAGATCCACGCCGGAGGCCGGGGGAAGGGCGGCGGCGTGAAGCTGGCCCACAGCGTCGAGGAGGTCCGCGAGCACGCCGGCAACATTTTGGGCATGAACCTGGTGACGCACCAGACCGGGGAGGAGGGCCAGAAGGTGCGCAAAATTCTCGTGACCGAGGGGGTCGACATCGAGCAGGAATACTACCTGGGCGTGACCCTCGACCGCGAGAAGAGCATGAACGCCATCATGGTGTCCACCGAGGGGGGCGTCGACATCGAAACGGTCGCCGAGGAGTCGCCCGAAAAAATTCAGAAGGTGTGGGTGGACCCGTCGATCGGCCTGCGGCCGTTCCAGACGCGCCAGCTCGCCTTCGCGATGGGTCTGGAGGGCGACGCCTTCAAGCAGGCCGTCTCGTCCATTCAGAGCCTGTACCGGGCGTTTGAGGAGAGCGACTGCACGCTCGCGGAGATCAACCCGCTCGTAAAGACGCTGGACGGCGCGATCGAAGCCGTGGACGCGAAGGTCAACCTCGACGACAACGCCCTCTTCCGCCACCCGGACCTGGAAGAGATGCGCGACCTCCACGAGGAAGACCCCATGGAGGTGAAGGCCGGCGAGCACGGCCTCAGCTACATCAAGCTCGACGGCAACGTGGGGTGCATGGTCAACGGCGCCGGCCTCGCCATGGCGACGATGGACATCATCAAGCTGGCCGGGGGCGAGCCCGCAAACTTCCTCGACGTGGGCGGGGCGGCGAGCGCCGAGACGGTGGAGGCGGGCTTCCGCATCATCCTGGAGGACCCGAACGTGGAGGCCATCCTCCTCAACATCTTCGGCGGCATCGTGCGCTGCGACCGCGTGGCGCAGGGCGTCCTCGAGGCGGCCCACAACATCGACATCGACGTGCCCCTGATCGTGCGCCTGCAGGGCACCAACGCGGAGGAGGGCAAGCGGCTGCTCGACGAGAGCGACCTGTCGCTCCGCTCGGCGGTGCTGCTGAAGGAGGCGGCCGACGAGGTCACCGCGGCGCTGGGGGAGGCGGCGTAGCGCGGCAGCCCGGGGAGGGGCACCCCGGCCTTCCGGGCTACTCTTGCGCGGCGGCCCCGCCCGCGGCACCCCCAAAACGAACCCGGAGCCCGATGCCAAGGAGCTGGTTCACCGAGTCGAACGGCCCGGTGATGCTCCCGTGTGGAGTGGGGCCGTCCTCCAAAGCGTCGTCGGGATAGACGGTGCCGTCGATGGCGTCGTCCGGGAGCGTGAGGTTGAACCGAGACTCCACGAAGAAGGACCAGGCGTCGCCCAAAGGAATGTCGACGCCGCCGCCCACGGAGGGCCCAAAGCCTGGCCTCGCAATCCCTTCGCCCCCGAAAGTCACGTTGCCCCCGGCGTCCAGGTAGACCGCGACTGACCGGCCAGGATTCCCAAACGTGTACCGGACCAAAAGCTGCGGCGTGTAGCGCCAGGAGTCCGAGATGTCGTTGTTGCCCGTGGAGTATCCGATGATTGGGTAGTTGCCGGCCTGGAAGCCAAGAACGAGGGCTAGATTCGTCGGAAACTGATAGCCGAGCTCAAACGAAAAGACGTAGGGAGATCCAGATCCGGTTCGAAGTTCTTGAAGGTCGAAGGGGTGTCCGGCGTTCTGAATCGGAAGGTCTCCCGTATAATCCGAAAGGCCAACCCCGATCAGTTTCAGGAAAAGGCCGCCCCCGGCCCGATCCGGCGGCGGGCGAGTGGGCGTCGTCGATGCGTCCGACGGCTCGTCCTCCGGGGAGGGCACTTCCTCCGACGCAACTGTGTCTTCTGAGTCGTCCGCTGTCACGTCCTGCCGCACCATGGACACGAACAAGTCGTAGGCGGGCGGGTCGTCGACGGGATCGGCCGTGTAGTCCGAATCGATCTGCAGGATGCTGGTTATGGACGACCGGGCCTGCACCAGGGCCCCCTGGCGGAGCGAGGCAAGGGTGATAATCCGGTGGGCCCGGATGGCCGTGCTGTCCGCCACCGTCTCGGCGTCGGTGCACTCGGACGCGAGATCCACGGCCTCCTGGTAATTGCGGTTGCGGTAGGTCTCTTCGGCGGCGGTGAGGGTATCGGTGCAGGAGGCAGTCGCCTGCTGGGCGTGAACCGTCGTGATGGCGGCGCCCAGGCTCGCCCATCCCCCAACCACGACGATCAAAAGGAGCCCCCCCCGTCCCAGAGTCGACACTCCGGAGAGAAGATGTGTAGGAACAGACGAAAACCGAATCATTGGGGCGAGAGCGTCCAGCGGAAGGCATGTGCGGCACCACGGAACCACAATGGGCATCCCCGTGGTCTGGGTTCAGGTTCCGGGCAGATGGGGGGCTCAAGAGACTGCGTTCTGGAGATCATCGTACGCATTCACGATCATCGTGGCGACCCGGTCGGCGGTGAACGTGTCTTCTACACGACGCCGCCCCTTTCGTCCCATTTTCTGGCGCAGCAGGGGCGCATGGAGAAGCGTGTGGAGGCGATCCACCAGGGCACTCGGGTCTTGAGGGGGCACGAGGAATCCGTTTTCCCCGTCGTCGACGATTTCCCGGCAGCCCGGCACATCGGTCGTGATGATCGGCCGTCCGGTGGACGCCGCTTCGATCAGGACTTTCGGAACGCCTTCTCGGTAGTACGACGGCAGACAGACGACGTGGGCCTGCCGGAGCACGCGCGGCATCTCCGCGGGCGGACGATAGCCCCACCAGTCGATGAGGCCCGCCTCGCTCCAGGCCTGTACCTGTTCTTCCGCCACCGAGGCCGGATTCTCTGGGTCTGTGTCACCGACGAGGGCGAATTGCGCTGACGTTCCGTTGTTCTGAAAATGACGGGCCGCCTCGACAAACCCTTCGATGCCTTTGGGCCAGATCAACCGCGTGGCCAGCATGACGAGCGGTCCGTTGTCTCCCACCGACGCCTCGTCGGCGTAGGAAAACTGCTCTGGGTCGACCCCAGACCCGGGGGTGACGGTCACCTCGTCCTCCGGAACGAGGCCCCGGTTTACGAAGAGGGCGGCGTTATTCGGGTTGTGAAACGTCGTCCGCTGGTTCGGATGCCCCAGGGCCCCCCGGAGTCCTTGCAGGACGCCCCATCGAAGAGTGCGCGTAGACCACCCGTCATCCGTGAACAGGTGCCCGAGGCCGGTGATGCTATTCAGCACGGCCGGGATGCCGACGAGGCGGGCTGCGACGGACCCGTACAGCACGGCGCGGAGCGTAATAAAATGGGCGACGTCGGGATCCAGGCGATGGAGCAGCCGGCAGAGCCGCACGAACACCCCAATCTCTGTGAGTGGGTTTTGGCTCCGATCCCGATCCGCAATCGAATGGAACGGGAATCCTTCTTGCCGGGCGAGGTTCTCCCCTCCGGCCTTTAGGGCCGTCACGTGCACCTCATACCCCGCGTCGCGGGCCGCTCGGGCCCAGGGGAGGCGGTGGGAGCAAAAGGACTTCTTTGCGTGGCCGTCTACGATAAGAAGTTTTTTGGACATGTGCGGGATGGATCCAGCAGCACGCAGATAAAGAAAGAAGAATCATCAGCCGAACAGTTTATCACGTGTCCTGTCCCAATCGCTCTCTGAGATCATGCTCCTCAATTCGGGAGAAGAAGCGCCGGACAGTTCGCTTCAGAAGGGTAGGGAGGAACGTATACGAGAGGCGAGCCACTGAGAAAATATAGAGATAGAACGGAAGCGACAATTCAGAGACAACTCTGGTGTTTAGTTTGGCAAGCCGCCAGTTGCGAGCTCGCTGGGAGAAATTACTGTGCCAATAGCTGTCGTTCCGGATCCGGCGCAGTACCAACGGGTCGGGAATATTCGCGAGCTTCCAGTGCTTGGCAAGACGAATCCACAGGTCCATGTCTTCGAGTCCCTTCGTCTCATCACGGTACCCGCCCACATCAACCACTGCACGCTTTCTAAACATCGCGCAGCTGTGTGATATCGGAATGTATTTCGACATTTCTCTGCGTATCTCCTCGTTCTGCTTTGGGTAGCACCGTATGTATTTTTCATTCCGTATATCGTCCACCCTCACGTAACAGCCCCCGACAACCCCCACCTCGGGGTCTTCAACCATTCTCCGATGTTGCTTTTCTACTCTCTTCCTGAGACACCTGTCATCGGCATCGAGGATGGCGATCAGTTCTCCCTTGGAAGCTTCTATACCTTTGTTTAGTGCGTCGATTCGGCCAACGCGCTCCAGGTCTAAAAGCCGGATTCGCTCGTCTTCAATCTGCTTAACGATTTTCCCAGTTGCGTCCGTGGATCCATCGTTTACAACGAGGACCTCTAAGGGCCTGTGGCTCTGAGTGAGCGCGCTTTTAACGGCCCCCTCTATGTTCTCTTGCTCGTTGTAGGCCGTGATTAGGACCGTGACCATTTTTTCTGGGTTACTCATATCTGTACTTCCTGAGCATGGGATAACATATTGTCTTCAGAAGACCCTTGCGTGACTCACTCATTCCGCTTTTCCACTCGGAATCAACCTCAAGAGTGATTTGTCCTGTCTGGTACCTGACTGGGTTGCCTTGACCTGAGTGGTGAGGTCCTAACTCGACTTTTTGTTCTGTCTTAAAAATGCTTTCTCGTGCTGTATCTGGGTCGGACAGCCTTCTTGCGAGATGAAAAAGACTCGACCTCGGTTCCGAGAAAAGCTCCTCGTACTTTGCAAATAGGCTCTTGCTAAAATCTCGACCGAGCCCATCCAGAATTGCATTGTAAAGCGTCCAGGTTGCCGCCACCCTAAGGGTCGACTTCGTCGCCGTTGTCGCATTCGGAAAAGGAGATGATGGATTAGGCTTGCGGCGCCGGTTAGAATAGGCAACCGCCCGGACGTCCCGGACGAGGTGAATCATGTCAATGTCCACGTTCCTCAGGCCTGAGAGAACGTATCCGTGCAGCGGCGATCCAGAAGAGTCCACAATGGTGTTTGTCTCCGCCTGTTCGGCGACGGTCCGGTAGAAGGCACCCAGAAAAGTCCGATAGTTCTCCAGTTTCCTCCGAAATCCTGAAGGGCGAATTGACGGGTAGTGCAGGAAAGGCAGGGACTGGGGCCTCGCTACGGTTCTCCACATTTCGAACACATCGCGCTCAGAATTGCTCGTCTTAGAGAACACCCGTGGGAGAACAGTGCCCCAGAATTTGCAGTTGCGAAGGGTGCTTCGGCACGAGCACTTCCAGCCCTCTGCCAATCCGTAATTCCAGAAGCGATGCACCTCCCCGGCTGAAAACCCTCCGATAAGCTCGGAGAGAACGCGGTCCAGGATGGTGGTGCCGGACCGCCCGTGCCCTCCAATAAAAATAACTTCGGGGTTGCCCATAGGGAGAAATGACGTGGGGAGAGGACGATTTCTACGGATACAGGGCGGATCTGCCTTTCCGTCGCGTCGTGAATGCAACGCTCCCAAACGCGACGAGTACCGGAAGGATCTTTGCCCGGTGGCGAAAGGCTTGGCCGAAGTTCTTCACCCCAATGGCGAAAATCACAATGAAGGCGATAAGAATCAGCGCGATGTACAAGAGTGTATAAGTTCGTTGTCGACGTTCTTCGATAAAGAATGCAGATGCGTAGTAGAATACAAAGACCATAGCAATTCCATTCAGGAGTCCGGCAATGTGCCTGAACGAGTGCACCATCCACACGAAGGGAGAGAAGAGGAAATAAACGATGCGTGGGGGAAGAAGAAGAACGGCATCGGTCGGGGAAGTCGTGAATAGCCATGCAGGGTAGCCCGCAGCTCCCCGGTTGCCTGAGTTGTAAACCTGGAGTATCGGGTTTAGCGGGTTTTCAGCCGAGAGCAGCGCGGACACTTTCGCGCCAGTGAGGGGCTCCCAGACGGCCTGAAATCCTGCCGTCGCCGCAAGCCCGAGGGCACCCACGGTAGAAGCTGTGAGAAGACCTCGTTTCGAGAAGGCCGTGTTGGGACCTCGCGTGTAAAACCGTGCGAGCACACGTACTGCTGTGTACACCCCGAGTAGAATAAGGGCAAGGACCACAGAAACAAGAATTCCTGTGTGTGGGGCTGACGCAATCCCGAGGCAGAAGATTGCAGGGGTAAGCTGGCGATATGTACCCGGGCCCTCCGAAAATTGGATTATCTTCCAGCATCCCGCCGTCAGAAAAAAGGTGACGAGCGTCTCCCGAGACAGAATGATCGTCTGCAAAAGTGCGACGGGAAACAAGGTCACAATGAGAGCGGCCCAGGTGCCAGCCCTTTGGCCACCGTAGTGCTCCGCAATCTTGTAGACGACATAGACGACCGCGGACGAGAGAAAGACATTGATCGAGGCGATAAACATCGAACTCCGAGGCAGGACCAGGTACACGACGCTGATCAACCATGAGTAGAAATCGGCCCCGAAGGTGAATGACGCTGCCACGGTCCCAATGCCCTCCGATGCCCACTGCCAGCCGGTCGGCTCGAAGGGATAGAGCCGCTCGGTGTACAGGCCCGGCATGAGTGACCGATGGAGTCCGTAGGCGACAGTCCGGACCAGATACGCGAACAGAACGATCCAGACAACCGGCTCCCGCTTTGCGTCAAGGTATCCCCACAGCAGGACAAAGAAGAAAAGAAAGCCGGTCAGGCCGACGATTGTGGAGCCAGCCACTGATTCGGGGCCTCCGCGGGCCGGTTCTGTGCAGAGAAGGAGTGCTAGTGGTGGACACGTCTCAACTCGTGGCGCGCTCGATCACTTCGGCGTAGCGGTCCGCGACCTTGTCGACATCGTAGTGACGCGCCCGCTCGACGAGACGATCCGGATCGGGTGGATCCTCCAGTGTACGGGCCATGGCGTCGGCCAGTCCGCGGGCGTCCCCCACGTCGACCAGTTCGCCGTATTCGCCGTCGTCTAAGATGTCGGACGGCCCCCCGGGGCAGTCAGTCGCCACGACGGGCGTTCCACAAGCAAGCGCTTCAACCAGCACAAGGCCGAAGCCCTCATATTGAGAAGAGTGGGCCAGTACGTCTGCCCTTCGCATGTATTTGTATGGGTTTGAGACGAATCCCACGAAGTCGACCTTTTCTTTTACCCCAGAGGCCTCGGCTCGACGCATCAACCGTCGTTTCCGCGAACCATCCCCGAGTAGCACCAATCTTGCGTCGATATGGCGCGTCAACTCCTTAAATGCACTGAGAAGTACTGAGAACTGCTTAAATCTCTCAAATCGCCCCACTCCTAGAATGACGGGAGCGTTGTCTGAAAACCACGGATGGGTAAGGGGCTTTTCGGCTTGACTGGTGACCTTGTCTATGTCCACTGGATTCCAGATCGTAGTGCAAAGCTTCTTACCGATGCCATAGTCAGAAGTAAACTCAGCCGTGATGTCATGGGAGACGCCAATGACACGGTTGGCAAAAGGATAATTCATCCGAACCAGCAGCGGCAAGACGTGCCGTGAGCCACTGATTCGGGGCTTAAGCATGTTGTGCTCAATCAGAAAAAGATCTACGGGCTGGCTGCAGAGAGCGGATGCCCAAACCGAAAGAATATTGTATTTTGTAGCATTTGATAGTAGCGACACCTGTTCATGGTCGCGTAGGTATTCCAGGAGCGACTGAAATTGCGTCTCATAATACCAAAGATTATGAATCTTATTATTTTTTTTGGGGGCAGCATTAGTAAATCGGATCACAGAGCACCTGCGGGGAAGAGCCTTTTCCAGGTAACTGTCCTCCGAATAGGCTCCGCAAACGAGGAAATCGACATCGTATCCCCTTCTCCCGAGTGTTTTTCCCACGTCGGCGCAGACATGCCCTGCTCCACCTACGCCGTATTGAGGCCCGAAAAAAGCAACTTTAGTCCTTCCCATCAGTGGCAGCTACTGCTCTGTGGGATGTGTTGTAGACACACCGGGCGAGATAACTTAACTTCGTCCACTCCGGACTTTTTCTGCGAAATACGAACACAAGATTCAGATCTCGCCGTTGGGTCAACCAGGGCAGGAACCATCATCATCTGCGCCTGAATCTAGCCTCGGAAGATCGTGCTTTTGTAACGCGCAGCGATGCTGTCCACATCGAAATCCTTCGCTCGCTCGATGAGTCGAGCTGAGTCCGGTGGGTCAGCCAGTACAGACACTATAGCGTCGGCTAGTTTTTGTTGACTTCCAATGTCCACAAGTACACCATATTCCCCGCTTGCTAAGATGTCAGAGGGTCCTCCCGGACAGTCAGTAGCTACGACCGGTGTTCCACAGGCAAGGGCTTCAACTAACACGAGCCCAAATCCTTCGTGCTGAGAAGGGTGTGCGAGCAGGTCCGCCCGGTGCATGTACTTGTATGGGTTGTCTACAAACCCTAAAAAGTCGACATAATTCTGAAGTCCAAGTTCGCTGACCTGCTTCATCAGCGGCTTCCGTCTGGATCCGTCCCCAATCAGAACGAGCCGAGCGTCGATTTGCCGCTTTATCCTCTCGAAGGCCTGGAGAAGCACCGAAAATTGCTTGAGCCGAATGAGCCGACCGACTCCAACAATCAGAGGAGTTTCCTCAGAGAACCACGTATGATTGACAGGTTGCTTGGCCTCTGCAGCAACTCGATCTATATCTACTGGGTTGGGAATCGTACTACACAGATTTTCGGCGAGCCCGTAGTTGGAAATCAATTCGTTGGTCACGTCCTCGGAGATGCCGATGACACGGTCGGCCCATGGGTAGTGTGTTCGAACAAGCGGCGGCAACACACGGCGAGCACCCGTAATTCGAGGTCGAAGCAGGCGGTGTTCTACCAAAACAAGGTGTACACGCGAGTCGGTTAGAGCAGATGCCCAGGCGGAAAGAATATTGTATTTCGTCTCATTAGAGAATAACGTTACCCGCTCCTGGTTACGCAGGTACGCAGAGAGCCCCCAAAACAGCATGCTATAATACCGAAGGTTGTGACCTCGCTCTTTTGGAATTGCCGCAGTCAAACGGTTGACTGAGAACTTATGCCCGAGACGATTCTCTAAAGGATTATCGCTGGGATACGTCCCATCTACAAGAAAATCCACATCGAAACCCCCATGGCACAGGGCTTTTCCTACGTCGGAGCACAAGTGCCCCACTCCGTCAACACCATGCATCGGTCCGAAGTAAGCGACTTTTCGGTCGGACATGAATCTTCAAGTATCAATCTTGTAGGCACGCCTGTTTTTCGGACCAGTGCGAGTGCATCAAAGGGACTCTCAGTAGGTAGCGTAGGCAGTGACATAAATGATGTGCGCTATTCATTTGGGCTCAGAATCAGTGGTAACATTCCAGTGTGAGCGCGAAGACTACGCCCGAAGAAATAGTTTAGTCGTGGACCTCTCGGCGAAATACCCACGAGACGAGTTGGCCTAATTTGAGATACCTCTGACGTCATTTTTCCCGCCACACCTGTATCTCCCTCCCGAGGATCTCTTCGACGCGACGGATGGTTGTGGCGTATTCATCATCAAGCTCTTTCCGCAGCTCAGGGTCCATTTGTGGATATTCGCGCGGTTCACGATTCGCACCTTTGATGAGACCGGTAATTCCTGTCGCCTTCAAGAGGTCTAACACTTGCCGGGCTCCCTTAGTGTGTCGCATCCATGTGCCGACGGTCGTTATCATCTCGAAGATCGATCTCGAACGGTTTCGAGCGGCGCGATTTACACGGTCCGAAATCCACTCTTGGTTTTGATAGAACGTGCCACACACTCCGAGAAAAGAACAGATGCGGTTCAGCGATTCGCTTGAGTGGGAGAATACTTCCTCAGCAATCAATATCAAGAGTTGATCCCGTTCGAAAAAGGAGAGGTACCGATCAAGCTGCTCCCCATATAGGCTTTCCTTCACGCAAGGTCTTTGACTCTCTTGAATAGCCTCTTTGAACGTAGAATCGACCTCATCAATTCCTCGATACATCCAATAATGCGAGTAGGTCCGGTCGGTCGGATGTCGGAGAATGGCGATGAGCTTCACCTCCGGAATCAGGTTGTGAATACGCCGAGGGGCTTGAGGAGAGTGCAAATAAGCCGGTGTCGCTTCTCCAACAGCGGGCGCTCTTTTAAAGTGATACTTGTACCAATCTAGTGTCTTATCTTCAGTGGCATTACTGCTAAAAAACCCAAGCTCTTTTACTCTCGGCATGTACACCTCGGGATGTCGACGAAGCTTTTCGTACATCCAAGTCGTGCCCGACTTCGCGGCACCAACAATAAGAAAGTTGGGAAGCATCATTTAGGCTCATATTTGCCGATGAATTACGGCAATAATTCGCTAAGATGAATCCGAGATCCCGAGTTCTTTTCGGATTCCTTGCACAATCCCTGCGGGGCGAAGCGACGCGCGCACTTCCTCCATCTTCTCTCGGGTTTCCTCCTCGTCGCCCTGTCGCCGGAATGCCGCTCGAAGGAACGTGGCGACAAGCCCCAGCAGGGCGCCGAGACAGAGGCTCAGTACGATCGTGAACGTCCAGTTCGGGGCGCTCGCTGTGGACGGCGGTGCCGGCTTCTCGGCGACCGTCACCACGGGCTGCTCCCGCTGCAGCTGCAGGCGCGTCTGCGTAAGCTGCTCCTGGAGCTGGCTGTACAGCTGCTCCTTAAACCGCACCTCTCGCCGGAGGCGCTCCCGCCGAAACTCCAGTTGCGGCTCGGTGCCCCCGGTCAGGACGCTCCGGTTGCGTTCGAGAAACTGGGAGAGCCGATCTTCGGCCGCGTCGAGCTCCTGCTGGACCGCCTGAAACCGCTCCTCGATGAACGTCAGGCTCTCGCGCGTCGTCTCGGTCCGGATCGTGCGGACCCGCGTCCGGAGGTGCTCGATGACGCGCTCATTCAGCCGGGCAGCCAGCGTGGGGTCCGTGGCCGTCGTCGCGATGGTCATGAGGCCACCGCCTCCGTCCAGGGTCCCGGAGTCCCCGGTAGAAGCGGAAATTTTCTGGCCGAGGGCCGCAATGGCCCGTTCCTCCGCGTCGGTGGGATAGGTCACGGCGTCCGTGCTGCCCGCCGCCACCGGGGCCGGCTCCGCCCGGCCGCCCAGATCCTCCAAGGTGGCCTTCAGGGTCCACGGCAGCCACAGCGTATACCGGAGCACGGAGTCGAGCGGTCCGGCGGGGCGATTGACGTGCTCGACAAAGGTCGTGCGGCGGCCCGTCGAGGGGAAAGAAAAGGTGTCCCGCGTCACGGCGAGGCGCACCTCGCGGCTCGTCGCAATCTCGGGATACGACCCGGGGGTGAGGCCCGCGGACCCGCCCGCCCCCAGGTCGAGACCGAGTCCCTGCACGGAGGACAATCCGCCGGGCAGCCCGCCGCCCTCGTCGCTGGCTTCCCGAACGACCTTCGCAGTTGCGGTGTACTCCGGCGAGACAAGCGCCGCGTAAAGGACGCCGGCAAGCCCGAACCCCAGCACCCAGAGCACGATCAGCCCCCGGCCTCGGCTCAGCGTGAGGAGCAGGTCAATGAGATACACCCGATCTCCCCGCGGCGACCGCCCGTCTGCAGGGGGCTCTCGTTCCGACATTGAACCGTTCGGGTCGGTCATTCAAATCAGACCATCGATGCAGCAGGAACGCCCGTCAGTCAAACGCCCGGGTGGCCAGCACGATGATGGTGAGCGCGCTGGAGAGGATGCCCGTTACGTCCCGGACGGCCTTTCCAATGTCCAGGCCCTCTTCGTCGGGCGGGGGCGGGGCTTCCTTGGTCACCCGGATCACCGCCCCGTCCGTCACCTCGGGCGTGCGGGAAAACCACCCGGACTCGACCTTCCGGGTTTCGCCGGTGGCCTGGGTCAGGTACACGTTTTTCGTGCTGTCGCGGACGCCCCCGGCCCGCTCCAGGTAGTACGCCACGTCCTCGCCGTCCTGGTGCTTGATCCGCCCCTCCTGGGCCACGTTCCCGCGCACGGAGACGCTGTTTGGGGTCGTGGGAATCACAACCTCGTCGCCGCCGCGGAGGGTCAGGTCCTCGGCGTCGCGAAGGACGTTTGCAAGGTCAAGGATAAAGCGCTCTCCGTCTCGCGTCAGCTGGCCGCCGCCCGGGTAGCCGACTTCCGTGACGCCGCCGGCCCGGTCGAGGAGGGAGGAGAGCGACTCCCCGTCGTCCCGCAGCGCGTAGTCGCCCGGGAAGCGCACCTCGCCCCGCAGCGTGACGAACGTGCGCTCGCTGTAGTCCGGATTTGTGCGCACGAGGATCCGGTCGCGGTGCTGCACCGAGACCTCGGCGGCGGCCTGCAGGGCCTGGGTCGTGTCGTCCGCCGCGAACCGCACGTCGGCGGGGTCGTCCGGGCCCTGCAGGGGCACCCGGATCGTGCGCATGCCGTCGTCCTCCGTCTTGGGCCGAGCGATCTGGATCTCCTTCAGGTATACGTCCTCCGCGAAGCCGTTGGCCTTCAAGATGACGTCCTTCACCGTCAGGTTCTCCTGATGGTCGTACCGCCCCGGCTCCTTGACGGCCCCGCTGATCTCGACGAAGGGGTCGGGGTTGACCTCCGCCTCCAGGGGATAGACGCGAATCTCGTCGCCGGGCTGGAGGGGCGTGTCGGCCCGGCCGCTGCCGTTCAGGGCACGGGCGAGGTTGAACGGGATGAGGCGCTCGGACCGGCCGTCGTTGCTCTCGCGGTACAGGTCGGCCCGGGAGCGGAGGACGGTTTTGAGGTACGTGCTGTCCGCGAGGCCCCCACCCTGCAGCAGCAGGTCCTGAACGGTCATGTTGCTCCGGTGGGAGTAGGAACCAGGATCGCGGACCTGGCCGGTGATGCGGACGGTGCGGGCGGCCTCCAGGGTTTGTACGGAGGGCACGTGGAGGCTGTCGCCCGGCACAAGGGGGACGTTGGCCCGAGGCACCCCGGCCAGGGCACTGTCGAGGTTGACGGAGCGGACGGCCTCGTCGAGGTCCTCGTCGAAGCGGATGAGGGTGGCCTGCTGCCGGTAGGCGTCGTCGGTGAGGCCGTTGGCCTGGCGAATGAGATCGCGCACTGTGCGCAGGCTGTCGCCGAGCGCGTACGTGCCGGGCTGGAACACGGCGCCGCTGATGCGGGCCGAGGCGACGGCGCTGGCCGCGGCGGGGTCGGTCCGCTCCGGCACGGCCCGGATGCGCACGCGGTCGGCGTCGGAGAGGGGAACGGTCTCGTCCCCGGACAGGACGGCGTTCAGGTCGTAGTTGAGGTCTTTGCGGGGAACGGAGGCGCGGGGGTCCGTGCGGGCGCCAGGGGGGGTGAGCCGGCGGACTTCAAAGTCGGCCCCGTAGGCGTCCGGCGCCACGCCCCCGGCGTAGTCGATCAAGTCGCGGACGGTCTCGCCCGGTGTCATCTCGTAATAGGCCGGTCGTTCGACGGCCCCCGTGATGGCGACCGTCTTCCCGCGGACGGGCACCCGGATGTAGTCGCCGCTCTGAAGGTTTACGGGCGCCGGCGTGCCGCTGTCGGCCAGGTAGTCGTACAGGTCGACGGTGTCGGCCACGGAGCCGTCGCGAATCACCTGAATCCGGCGCAGGCTGCCGCGCCGCAGGGGGCCGCCCACGCTGTAAAGGGCATTGAATGCGTTCGCCGTGGCGCTCACCGTATAGCCGCCGGGCTGGGCCACCTCCCCGAGCACGAAGATTTTGAGGGGGCGAAGGCGGGCGAGCGACAGGTCCATAAAGACCGTCTGTGGGTCCTCCGTGAGGCCGGCGTGCTGCTGGGCGAGCCACTGCTTCATGTCCGCCCGGAGTGCGTCGAGCTGTGTGCCCGCCACGGTGAACTGGCCGTGGTCGGGGACGAAGACACGTCCCTGGCGGTCGACGGTCAGGTCGTACTGAAACTCGGGGGCCCCCCACACCACGAGGCGCAGCTCGTCGCCGGGGCCGACGACGTAGCTGTCGTCCACAGGGCCGGTCGGGTCGGGCGCGAAGGCATCGGGAACGCGGTCGAACGTGTCGTAGCCGAAATACGCAAGCCCAGCGTTCTCGCCGGGGCCCTCTGCCGTATCCGGCCGGGCCGGGGCGGGCGAAGGGCGGGTCGTGTCGGGCGGCGCCACGCCGGTTTCGGCCACGGCGGCAGGGGGAAGGGCTTGGGCCGAGGAGTCCGTGTCCGAGCCCTGCTGTACCGCCCGGAGGAGGGCATTCACCCGGGCCGTGGGGAGGCCGCGTTGCCGGGCCTGGGCGGCGGCGCGCTCCGGATTGGACAGGTCAAGCCCCAACTGCTGAGCCTGTCGCCGCGCCTGCTCGGGGGGCAGGTTGCGGGCGTCCAGCTCCCCCCGCACGGAATCCGGGAGGTCTACGTCCGGCTGCTGGGCGAGCACGGCCATTTCCCCCGCGCCACTCAGGAGGAAGAGAAGAACCAGTCCTCCCGCCTTGAAGAATGAACCCCAGGGGGCGGCAAGAGACACGACGTCGGCGAAACGATCAATCACGAGGGGCAATGCTTGGAGACAACGGTGGATACGCAGCGCGCAGCGCCGAGGTGCAGAGTGGGACCCTGCACACCCTTGTCCGAATGCAGGGCGAGCGGACGCCGGGTGAATAAAACCAATGCCCGAACAATTACGGTCACCATTGGCGGGCCTCTCCACAAAGCGGGAGCGAGTCCCATGTGCTGGTTTCTTTCTAAATTCACATCTCGGCGCCGACGAAAAGGAGAGATCGTGCCCCAAGACCGACGTCTGGACGCCGCGCATGGATGGCGGCACCGCAAAGAGGCGTTTCCCAGGGCGATCGCGTGTCAAAATCCGGACGGGCCGGTGCGGGGGTTCTCTCTGTGCCCGTCGTCTGCATTCCCCGATTTTGGGGCGAGAGGGCGCATGGGGGCTCCGGCGCTTTGCCCCTGTAGAACTGCAGAAGCCGTCCCCGTTGCCGAGAGGCGATTGCCGCGGAGGCGTTCCGGAGTGGCTTGCGAGTGTAGCGGGCGCCTCCTACGTTCTAAAGTGCCATTCATCGCTGCTCCTTTTCGAAGTGCGTTGTGCATCCCATGCGAACGGTGCTCCTCTTCCTGACCCTCGTAGGCCTGTGCCTCTGCGCGCCGGCCCAGGCCCAAGACCGGCCCCACGTCTTCCGAAACGCCACCCTCTACCCGATCAGCGAGGAGCCCATCGGGCAGGGCGTCTTGGTGGTGGAAGGGGGCACGATTCAGGCCGTCGGGTCGGCCGGGTCGGTCGACGTGCCCGCGAACGCGGTGGAGCACGACGTGGCGGGGAAGGAAATCATGCCCGGCCTCGTGGACACGCACTCCCACATCGGCGAGGTAAGTGGCGGAGACGAGTCCGCGGCGATGCACCCGGACGCCCGCACCGTCGATGCCATCAACGTACGCCACCCGTCGATGAACCGGGCCCGCGCCGGCGGCATCACGACGGTGCAGTTGATCTCGGGGTCCGGCCACCTGATGAGCGGGCAGACCACCTATCTTAGGCTGCGCGAGGGGGGGGCCGTTGGCGATCTGTCGGCCTGTGAGGAGGGGCCGGTCGAAGACTGTGGCGGCATGAAGATGGCCAACGGCACAAATCCCCAGCGGGCGAGCGGGTCCTTTCCGGGCACGCGGGCCCGGGCCGCGGCCATGGCCCGCGAGCAGTTCGTGGCGGCGCAGGAATACCGGCGCAAGAAAGAGCAGGCCGACACGCCGGAGGAAATGCCGGACCGAAACCTCCGCATGGAGGGCCTGATCGACGTGTTGGAGGGGCGGCGGACGGTGCACTTCCACACGCACCGGCACGACGACATTCTCACGGCGATCCGGCTCAGCGAAGAGTTTGGGTTCGACCTCGTGCTTCACCACGTGAGTGAGGGGTGGAAGGTGGCCGACGAGATTGCCGAGGCGGACGTTCCGGCCTCCATCATTGTGCTCGACTCGCCGGGCGGCAAGCACGAGGCCGACGAACTGGTCTACCGCACGGGGCGGGTGCTTGAGGAGGCGGGCGTGGACGTGGCCTACCACACCGACGACCCCATCACGGACTCGCGGCTGTTCCTGCGGTCCCCGGCCTTCGGGGTGCGCGCGGGGATGTCGCGGGCGGCGGCGCTCGAATCGGTGACCCTGGCGGGGGCGCGCATGCTGGGGCTGGAGGACGAGGTGGGGTCGCTCGAAGCGGGGAAGGATGCGGACTTCATCGTGCTGTCCGGCGACCCGCTCAGCGTGTATACCAAGATCGAACAGACCTGGGTCGAGGGCAGGCCGGTCTTCGACCGGTCCGACCCCGACGACCGGAAGTTTGCCACCGGCGGGCACCGGGTCTACGACGGGGCCGCCCAGCACGTCCACGAGTAGCGCTCACGCCGTCCCCTTCCTCCTGTCCGTCTGCTTCCGTCTCCCAACTGAGTGTTCTATCATGTTGAGTTCGCTTGTTCAACCCCGCGGTCTGTCATTCCTTCTCGCCGCGCTCCTGCTGTGGGGCGGCCTGTCACCGACCCCGGCCCAGTCGCAGCGGGCCGTACGGGCGGATACCCTTTACACCATGACGGGCGCGCCCATCCAGGACGGGGTGGTGCTCATCGAGAACGAAACGATCGCGGCCGTCGGGCCCGCCTCGGAGGTCGACGTGCCGGCGTCCGCCGAGGTGCACGAGGCGTCCGTCGTCACGCCGGGCCTGATCGATCCGCGGGGGACGGTGGGCCTGTCGGGGATCTACAACGTGTCCGCCGACCAGGACCAGCTCGACACCTCCGAGCCGATGCAGCCCGCGCTCCGGGCCCTCGACGCGTACAACCCGCAGGAGCAGCTCGTGTCCTTCGTCCAGCAGCTGGGCTTCACCACCGTGCACACCGGCCACGCGCCGGGGGCGCTCATCAGTGGGCAGACGGCCACGTTCTCGACCGCCGGCGCGACGGTCGAGGCCTCGCTGCGTGATTCGGTCACCGCGGTCGCCTTTACGCTGGGCCCCGACGCGCAGGCCCGCTTCGAGAGCCCGGGGACCCGGGCCAAGGGCGTGTCGATGCTCCGGCAGGCCCTGCACGACGCGCAGGCCGCCATGGACGGAGACGACGCGGGCGGGAGCGACCTGGGGCAGAAGGCCCTACAGGACGTGCTCCGGGGAGAGGTGCCGGCCCTCATCACGGCCCACCGGGCCCACGACATTCAGACGGCCCTCCGGCTCCAGGACGAGTTCGGGTTTGAGATGATTCTGGACGGCGCGGCGGAGGCCTACCTCGTGGTCGACGAGATCGAAGAGGCGGGCGTCCCGGTCATTCTGCATCCCACCATGGCCCGGCCGTCCGGCACCACCCAAAACGCGGCCTTCACCACGGCGGCCACCCTGCACGAGGCCGGCATCCCCGTCGCCATCCAGACCGGCTGGGAGCCCTACGTGCCGAAAACGCGCATCGCGCTCTACGAGGCGGCCATCGCGATGGCCCACGGCCTGCCCCGCACCGCGGCCCTGGCCAGCATTACTCGCGAGGCGGCCGAGATTCTCGACCTGGAAAATGTCGGGACCCTGGCCCCGGGTCAGCGCGCCGATCTGGCCCTCTTCGACGGCGACCCGTTCGAGTACACCACGCACGTCTGCACCGTTCTGAGCGGAGGCGAGGTCGTGAGCGACGAGTGCAAATAGGCAGCGCTACTCGCCCCGACGCGTCACGATTTCCGTCGCGTCGACCCAGGCGATCGGGGCTGGAATGGCGTCCTTCCGAACGAGCGCCCCGATGACGTTGTCTGTTGCCCTGAAGGGCCGGACCGACCAGCGCGCCGCGGGGGCGGACGGGGGGCTCTCTCGGAGCGCTGGGGCATCCCGGAATGCGATCACGGTGGGGCCGTCGACGATGCACTCGATCGTTTCCGGAGGGCGGTGCAGGCCCTCGCCCGTGGCCTTCAAAAAGGCTTCCTTGCACGTCCACATGTGCAGGAAGGCCGTCCGTTGGTGCGAAGGGGGGCGGGACCGACACTGCGTCCGCTCCGCCGCTGTAAAGACGCGCTCTGCGAGGGCGGCCGCATCAACCGACCGGGACCGCGGTTCCACGTCGATCCCCACGGGCTGAGTGTGGCTGATGGCCGCCACGACCACAGGGCCGGTGTGGGCGATGTTAAAGTGAAACCGGGGACCATCGGCCGGTGAGTCCTGCAGCGTGGGCTTGCCGTGAGAGCCTGTTGTGAGCGAGAGTGCGTCTGGCGTACAGTCGTACCGGCGGGACAGGACGAGGCGAACCAGCGCGCGGCCGGCGAGGTGGCGGTGCCGGTCTGCGACAAACTGGTAGCGGCGGGCCCGCTCGTGCTCGGACGGAACGGTCAGGGGGCGAAGCACCGCCGCCGGGTCGTCGGCGAGCGCGTCCAGGCGAAGCCGCCAAACACTGACCGGACGCGCCTCCGGCCACGACGAAGTCCACGCGGGGGAGGCCAGGTCCATGACCACACGCTGGGCAGGCTAGCAGGTCGAGTGAAAGAGGCCCGCAACGGCTTCGTCGGCGGCCTGCAGCTCGTTGTACTGCTCGACGGCCCGGTCGGTGGGAGCCACGTGGACGTCCACGCCCGCAGCGTCGAGCCGGTCGAGGGTCTCGGGCTTGACCTGGAGGCGCTGGTTCATGCCGCGGGAGAGGACCACGACCGAGGCGCCGTGCTCCAGCAGCTCCTCCACGTCGGCCGGCTGGATCCCCGGCGTGTGGGACGTGCCGGTTTCGTTCCAGTCCCAGGCGCGGGCCCCGCCCGGATACAGCTTGGCGTCCTTGAACGATTGGGGGCCGTCGTCGGACGGGGGCTCGACCTCCAGGCGGCCCCAGGACACGTGCGTGATGCGTGGGGACGAGTCGGTCGTCGGCATGGCGGCGGGACGGCTTCGTGGCGGAGACGACGAGAGGGTCGTCTTTTCTAAAACACCGACGGGAGGCGTCAGGTTCTCACGCCGGGCTACGTCACAATCGTGCAGGTGCCCGTCTCGTATGCCTCCCGCAGCGCTTCGGTGGCGGCGGTCCGGAGGGCCTCCGGCGACTCGTCGGTCCACATCGCCACGCCAACACTCGCTCCGCCTTCGAGCTGCCCCTCCTCGTCCGCCATCGCCCCCTCAAAATCGGCGATCCACGGCTCGATGGTGTCGGGCCCGGCCCGAAAGAAGACGCCGTACGTAAGCTCGCCGAACCGCTCGACCCGCCGGTTGGGCGCCTTCTGTTCGAGGCGGGCCTGAAACAGGCGCTCGGCGGAGGCGACGGCCTCCTCGCCCTGGCGCGCGATGGACTCGGCCCGGTTGAGGTGGACGAGGGCCAGGGCCAGGGGCTCCGACGCCGACTGGGCGGCCTCCATCTCCTCCGCAATGAGCTCGCGACGGGGGCGGGGCGACTCCTGGTCCGGGTCGTCGTCCGGCTCGGTGTCGGCCTCGACCGTGCCGTTCGTCTTCTGCGACAGCAGGTCGGCGTCCTGCACGACATCGGTATCCTGCCCCACGTCTGCGTCCTCGGACGACGGCTCCGCCTCCGCCGCGTCGGGCGACCGGTCTGCGTCGAGCAGGAGGGCCACCGTGTCGGCAAAGTGGGACAGGACGGTGCGGGCCCGTGATGATCCGAGGTCAACGTCGGACGGGGCGTCCGCCAGGAGGAAGGTCGTGGCGGAGGCGTCCGGTTGGGCGACAGGGGCGAGGGCCAGGTGGTCCACTGCCGGCGGGTCGTCGTAATAGCCCAGGTCTTCGACCGCCACCTCGGCCCCGGTGAGGGACCGGTGGGTGACGGATTCCCGCGACATCGTGGCGGTAAGGAGGGGCGTCTGCGTGTCGAACGAGCCACTGCTGCGGGCCGACGGCGCACGACTGGCAGCCGCCTCGATGCGGTAGGTCAGGGCCACGTCTTCCTGCACGAGAAGACAGACGGTCTGGGCATCGAGGGCCGCCCGGGCCGCCTCGAGCAGGGGGGCAAACACGGGGGCCGTCGGTGAGTCCGACGGCTCCGGGGTCGGCTGAGCCTCGGGAGACGAGGGGGGGGACGACTCAGGTGCGGGCGAGGGGGTGGCCTCGGCGGGCGCGTCCGAGGGCGGGGGCGGTT
>Ga0207753_1000276_pt1 | contig 20736 bp, 16 predicted proteins | sample PonA233FremontCA_2_FD_187273 | JGI IMG/M metagenome (GOLD analysis project Ga0207753, IMG submission 187273) | Salt pond sediment microbial community from Fremont, CA, USA - Pond A23 Sediment 3 (SPAdes) | ecosystem: Environmental > Aquatic > Non-marine Saline and Alkaline > Saline | place: USA... | reverse complement strand
CGGGCGGTATCGAACTCCCTCCCGTCGGGCGATATCGAACTCCCTCCCGTCGGGCGATATCGAACTCCCTCCCGTCGGACGGTATCGAACACCCTCCTGTCGACCGTGACTGCGCTCCTTCCTGCCGGCCGTGTCTTCCGCGGACCAACCCACAGAATGGACTGCATGTCTAAGTGCCGTTGTTCAGTGACTCGAGAGAGGAGACCAACGTGATGAACGACTCGACAGCGTCCGAAACGACGGCGTCCGTACGGGGCGACGCCCGGACCGGCGCGGTCGACTCGCCGGCTTCCGCTCCCGAAGTCGCCATCGTCGTCCTGACGTGGGAGAACTACGAGGAAACCGCCGACTGTCTCGACTCGCTCCGGTCGGTCGAGTACGACAACTACCGCGTCATCGTCGTCGACAACGGCTCCAAGGACGGCTCCGCCAGCCGATTACGACAGGAGTACGGCTGGTGTGAGTTCCTCGTCAACGACGAGAACATCGGATTCGCCGCCGGAAACAACGTTGGCATCTCGCACGCGCTCGACACGGGAACGGACTACGTGCTGCTTCTCAACGACGACACGCTCGTGCAGCCGGACTTTCTGACGCCCCTAGTCGACACGATGGAGCGGTACGACAGAGTCGCCGCTGTCGGGGGTGTGAACCTGCTTCCCGACTCCGGGCGCATCCACAACGCGGGGTACGTCTTCCACCCGTGGCTCGCGGCGAAGAGCGAACTGCTCCGGGAACCGGTTTCCGAGGAGCCGTACCCCGTCGATTTCGTGCAGAGCTGTCTGATACTCCTGAATCCGGAGTTCCTAGAGGAGATCGGGCTGTTGAACGAGCAGTACTTCATCGGGATGGACGACGTCGACCTCGCCTGGAAGGCGCGGGCGAAGGGGTGGAAGGTACTGGTCACGCCCGACTCCCGGATATATCACCGCGTCGGCGAGACGGCATCCAGTTCGCCGTTCAGCATCTACCACAAGACCAGGAACAAGCTCCACTTCGCCGCGGAGAACCTGTCGCCCGCCAGACGGCTCCCGCTGTACCTGTCGCTTCTCGCGTACCGAGTCGTGCTGTCGATTCGGTGGGCGGCCTCCGGGAACCGGCGCGCCATCCGGACGACGGTGCTCGGCGCGCTCGACCACCTCAGGGGCGCTGCGTTCCGGGACCACGACGAGATCACCAGTAAGTAGTAAACAGTGAGCGCACGTTGCCCGCCCGTCCGGACTCGACGCCCGACGTTGACGTGACAGCACTACTCGACGCCCGACGTCGACGTGACAGCCCTACTCGACACCCGGCCTCGGCGCGACAGCATCACTCGGCACGTAGCGTCTCGATCACCGCGTCGTAGTCCGCCATGAGCGACTCCCAAGCGTGCTCGGCCGCGATCTGTCTCCCTGACTCCCCGAGCCGCCGTCGAAGCGCCGGCGCGGACCGGAGCCGCTCGATTCCCTCCACGAACCCCTCGGGATCGTCGCGGACGAGAACATCACGGCCCGACTCCACGGCCAAGCCTTGGATCCCGACGGTCGTCGAAATCACCGGGAGTTCGGCCGCGAAGTAGTCGAGCATCTTCAGTTTGGTCCCGGACCCGGTCATCAGCGGACAGAGGGCAGCGTCGGCGAGGTGCAGCGCCCCGGCGAGTTCCTCGACGTACCCGGGAGTATACACGTTGTCCCCGGACACTGATGGGGGACTCCGACCGAGAAGCAGGAAGTCGACCTCCGGCAGCGCGGGCGCGAGGTCGTCGACGATCAGCCTCGCCGCACGGCGGTTCGGGGCGTAGTCGTACGACCCGAGGAAGACGCAGACGAACCTGTCGCCGGGGACGCCACACTCGCGGGCTGCGGCCTCCGGGTCTCCGCCGTGGTTGATGTCCCGGTAGTCACAGCCGTTGGGAATGACGAAGGTGTCGGCGGCCGGCCCGACGTCGAACCGATTCCGGTCCGCCTCCGACTGGAACACGGTCACGTCGGCGGCGTCGATCGCGCTCGCCTCGAACGCTCGGAAGTTCTCGACGAGGCGGCGTCGGACGACCGACGGGACGCTCCGCTCCCGCAGGTACCCGTCGAGCATCTCGTAGTCGGCGTTGTGCTTGTTCAACAGGAGCTTCGCGTCGTGCGCCGCCGCGAGGCTGGTAGCCGCGTCCGTGACCTGGGGGAACTCACACACGACGACGTCGAAGGAGACCGCCGTGCGCTCTACGGGGTCGACCACCGCGTTCGCGAGGGGTCGGCGGAGCGGGTGCTCGGCCGACACCACGAACAGGCCGGTCCAGAGTTCGTCCCAGACCGGCTGATAATTGAAAAGCGGGCTCGTCAGGTCGATCAGTTCGATATCGCCGTCGGGGCGCTCCTCGCCGGGCGGTGCGGCAACCCACAGGCTCCCGAGCGTGCCCAGCTTCTGTGCGGTTTTCCAGAGCCGAACCTCGGCTCCGTTCTTCGGCGGATACATCGACGTTCGACTCAGTTGAAGGATGTTCATGGCGCGGTGGGTGGAGTCGCTGTCGTCGCTCGTGTGGCCGTCTTGGGTCCGATCGCCGGGGCGATACGTCGAGCGAACGAACCGGCCGTGGCCTGTCGTCGACTCATCGAAGGGGAGAGCGCGCTATTTGTAAGTAGTCGTCGCGTACCCCGAGCAGCGCGGTTCGACAACCCACCGGGCGTAGGCCGCGGACGGCACCTCGGTCACTGCAACAGTTCGCGGAGCTTGTTGACCTCCCGCGCCCCGACCTCATCGAGGACGTAGAGGACGGTGACGTATAGCACGCCGCCGCCGGCGGCCGTGAACACCGACACCGCGGGACTGTAGGTTCCGGTCACGTACACCACTGCGGTCGGGCAGGCCATGGCAGCCCCGCCGATCAGTGCGTTCCGGAACGGGACGACCGGGAACCGCCAAGCGATGTATCGTGAGGAGAACACTATCACGAACACACAGTACAGCGCGTAGCTAAGCGCCGTCGCCACGGCGGCACCCAGGTAGCCGAAGGCGGTGATGAGCGGGATATTGAGGGCGACGTTCAGTACGATGATGACGAGGATGCCGTACGAGAGCACCGAGGTCCGTTCCTTGATCTCGATGGCGACCTGGGCGAGGTTCGCAAGCGCCCACAGGAAGAGCCCGACGGCGACGATGGGAATGATGACGTATCCGCTCGTGAACTCGTCTCCGATCAGGAGGCTGCTGACGGTCTGACTGAGGACCCCGACTCCGACCAGCGCAGGGACGCCCAGCAGAACGAAGTATCGCACGAACGTGGAGAGCATCTCGGCGATCTCGCCCTCGTTGTTCTCCTCCCACGAGTCGATTATGATGGGGGACATCGCCTGGATTATCGGGGTATACGCCAGTCTGAGCCCCCGATCCACGAGCATGTAGTTCGAGGAGTAGATGCCGACCGCGACGCTGCCGGCGAACACTTCGAGCAGCAGCCGGTCCGCCTGCACCAGGAACTCGTCTCCTATCACGAACCCGATCATCGGAATCCCGTACCCGGCGAGGCGGCCGATGACCTCCCTGTCGACCACCGGGGTTGCCCGAACCTGTTTCGACGTGACGAAGATGAAGACGCAGGTGACGGCGATCCCGATCGTGGCTCCCCAGACCCATCCGACGATGTGATCGAGGACGAATATCGCCAGCAGGATCGAGAATCCGAGCGTGACGACCGCCCGCGTCAAACGGAACACCGTAACCTTCCGGGAGTCGAGGATCGACCGGAAGAACGCGAGAAGTACCTGTAACCCGCCGCGGACGAGCGCCAGCCCCAGCGCAGCGAAGTAGAACACGGTGTACGGCCCCAGTCGGTGGCTCAACAGGAGGTATCCGCCGATGGCGACCGACAGCAGCACCGACGAGATCCCGAGGTAGACGGAGAACGTGTTCCTGATGACGAGCTCCTCGTCCAGCTGTGGGGCGTACCGCAACACCGAGTAGTCGAGCCAGCCGTAGAGGAGCGTGCTGACGACGCCGGCGACCGCCAGCGCGAGCGAGTACCGGCCGAACATCCTCGGCTGGAACGTCCGGGTGAAAAGCATCAGTGCCGCGAGTGAGAAGAACGCGGGCACGACGTGTGCGACGGAGTAGAGACTCAGGTCGTGAAAGAGTTGCCGGGCCCGTTCGCTCACCGCCTCCACGTTACTCTCCATCGGTCCACACGACACCGGGGCTCGTGGTAGGTAGCCTCAGACTATGTGGCAGTTCCGCCACCCCGTAGCGAGGGAGTCGAGTCGGGTCCTGCCCGAGCCGACGTGATCCGCGCGGGTGGTTCATCCTCCGCCGAAGAGCGCTCTGAACGTCTGGGACGCGTCCGGGTGCGGCTGGTACTCCTCCGAGACGTGCAGCCGGTTCGGTCCGACGAAGTGGGGGCCGGCGACGAAACACCACGGGTTGTGCCACGCTACCAGGTCCTCGTTCGTCTCGATCCACTCCGCGAAGCGTTCGAAGAACATCGGATTATCGCCCCCACCGACGCCGTTCCAGCTCCGCGCCACGACGCCGTACTCCGGGAACGCGAGCGGTTTGTCGTGCTCTCTGGCGAACTCCGCCCAGTCTTCGAGCCCGAACTCCTGGTTCACCAGGCGGTTCCAGTTTTCTTCACGAAGCTCCCGGACGCACGACCCGTCGCACTCGGAAGGATAGTACTGCTGATACCTGTCGTACACCGTCAGCCCGATCTGATCCACCCACTCGTCTCCCGGATACGCGTCCCTGGGGTTCATGTCTATGCGGCCGATGTGTGGTGACCACACGTAATCGAAGGCGGCTCCGCCGGCGGCGTTCATGGCCGCGACGACCTGCCGCCAGGCTTGCACGAACCGCTCCGGGCGGCCGACAGCACCGTCGAACGACCACTGTCCGTTCATCTCGTGGCCGATCCGAACCGTCGCGTCCGCCATCCCGTGGTCGATCAGGCTCCGGGCGAACGCCCGGTGTCGGTCGGTGTGGTCCCCGGCTGCGACGGCGTTCAGCGTCGTCTCGTCCGGTGGAAACATCTTCACCGTGACGGCTATCTCCCGTTCGGACGCGATCGGCTCGATCGGGGTCTCGAAGGGCATGTTGTCAACGAGGTACATATCCCACCCGCTCGTCGGAACGTCGAAGGAATAGTAGTCGACGGGTCGGCCGAACCACGACTCCCACGGCTGTAATGCCGCTTCGTTACCGAGGTACACGCCCACTTTCGGGCCCTCCGGCACCTCCGTCCCCGGGGTGTCGGCCTCAATGGCGGGTTGCTCACCCGAACCACCGGGCGAGCTCGGGGCCATACATCCCGATAGCAGGCCCACTCCGGTCGCGGCGCCGGCGGCTGCCCGCCGCAGGAAGGTCCGACGCCCCGTCTCCGTCGTGGGTTTCGACTGCGTGGAGGGCTCCTGCGGAGTCGTCTCTGCGGACTCGTCACGGTAGCGGGTGTCGCATAACACGTTATACGTCTGGTCTCTCCCGTACTTAGTTAGCATATTCTTACGCTCCAGGAGCGTCCTGCCCGCCGACAGCGGACGTCGTGACTCCCGTTTCTCCGTGTATTACTAAGGCCGCACACGCACAACTCGGCGTGAGTCGGGATCGGCAGAGATGGCCACCCCCGACACAACGTATGAACGGCAATCCACTCGAGCTCGTCTCGGACAAGGGGGTCGTGACTTTCCTCTCGATGTGCAGGTCGTATCTCGAGGGCGAACTCCACAAGCGGGTTCTCGACGCCCGGCACAACGTCTCCATCCATCCGTCGGCGGAGGTCGACCCCGAGACGAACTTCAATACGAGCGGGATCATAACCGTCGGTCGCGACTGTCGAATACGGAAATACGCGGTCATCGCCCCGTCAGGCGGCCGGATCGCCGTCGGTGAGAACTCGCTTCTCAACGTCTTCGGAACGCTGTTGGGGCCCGGATCGGTCGACATCGGGACCGACGTCCTGATCGGACCGCACACGACTGTCGTCGCCGGGAATCACACGTTCGACGATCCCGACACACCGATCGTTCGGCAGGAGGTCGCGAGTGAGGGTATCGAAATCCGCGACGACGTGTGGATCGGTGCCAACTGCACCGTACTCGACGGCGTCACGCTCGGGAAGGGATCCGTCGTTGCAGCCGGAAGCGTCGTCACCGAGTCGGTTCCCGCCCATACGGTCGTGGGGGGCACGCCCGCGGAGCAGATCGGCGCCCGGGACGAGTCCTAACGCCGCCGTCCCCGGCGCTCCGCGCCGAATCGTCGGTAACACGGTCTTCTGCGGCCATCTCACGCACGTTTCGCACCACTGCTACCGAACCGCCCCCGAGGTTTACCGCCGGGCACGGCGCCCGTTCGTCGGTTAAGACACGCATACTCGCTCGTCGTGCCGGTTCACCGGCGCATAATTATAACTCGGACCCCCATCGTGTGCGGCACGAATGGCTGTCGAAGCCCGGCGCCCGGCACCCCAGCACTTGTTTCCAGCACTCCTGCTCGTCGCCGCGGCCGTCACGGCGGCCGTGTTCAGTCTGCTGGGGCCCATCGCCGGGATCAAGAGCGGCTACGCGCTTCTGGGGTTACTGTTCGGCTCGATCGTCTACTACGTGCACGAGGGCACGCAACCCTCGGACGGGTACGAGGGAGCACCGTACTACGGCCAGGTGGTGCTCGGGGTCGTCTCCCTGTCCATCGCCGCCGTCGCGATAGCTGCGTTGCTTCCGCGCGTCGACTCCGCCACGATCAGGACGGGCGCCATCGTCCTCGGCCTCCCCGTCGGGTACGCGCTGCTCGTTCTGCAGGTCAGCGAGCGGACGTCCCCCGACTGGCTCCTGGCCCAGATCGTCGCGCTCTTCGCACTGGATCCGATCACCAAGGTGCTCTCGACCGACTTCTACTTCGGTCGGGGTGATATCCCCAAACACGTCCGGTTCGCGGAACTCGTCACGACGACCGGGACGTGGCGGAGCATCCCGGAGGCGAGCCTGTATCACCTCTTCCCGGGGCTGCAGACGCTGGTCGGCTCCGTCAGCCTCCTGTCGGGGCTCCCGGAGTACGACGCGCTCGTGATCACCGGCATCCTCACGTACATCACCGTCGTCGTGGTGGCCTACCTGCTCGCCGGACTACTGTTCGACGACTGGCTTCTGCCGGTCTGCGTCGCGTTCGGTGTGACGATGTTGGGCCCGATTCACCGGTACAGCGTCTACTTCTTCCCGCAGTCGCTCTCGGTCGGGTTGGTACTCGTCGTTCTCCTCGCGGCGTACCGGTTCGATGTCGATCCGGGGCGACGGGCGAAGAAACTGTTCGATCGGATTCCGGGGCGTGGACACGACAACGCGTCCGATGGGACTTCGGGAAGCGGACACGGGAAACGACTTGCCGCGGTTCCGAGCGGGAGATACCTGACGCACCTGCTGATCGCGTCGCCGATCGTCGTCGCGCTCTGGTTCACCCACCACCTGACCGCCGTGCTCTTCGCACCGCTAGTTCTGTGCCTTCTTGCGGTCCCCCTCGTCGCCGACCAGCTCGGATTTGAGGGCGTCACTCGTCCGCAGGCGCTCCCGCTCGCAGCCTGGCTCATCGGGAGCGTTGCGTACTGGCTCCTGAACGGAGTGTTCATACGGAACCTCGTCAGCGATGTTCTGATGGTCGTGGGGCAGGGGCAGACGAGCACCACCGACGCCGGCGCGCCCGTCGTCGCGCTCGGCGTGGACGTTCCGGAGCCCCTCGTCAGCGACGCAGTACGCAGTCTCTTCAGCGTCGGTGCCGCGTACAACGTCCTGCTCGTCTGTGTGCTCTCGGTGGGTGTGGTGTTGCTGCTCACGAACCCGAAGCGATACCGTTCCTCCGCCGGACTCTTCGCCGTCGGACTGGTGGGTGCGGGTCTCGTGGTCAGGACGCCGATAGACGTCCACGGCCTCGTGCGAACCCAGCTCGTCGTCAGCGTCTTCGTGGCGTTCCTGGTCGCCGTGACGCTGTATTCGATCCTCCCGCTTTCGGTCGACTCGATCAAGAAGGCGGGGCCTGCACTTCTGCTCGTCGTGCTGCTCTCGACAAGCGGGGCGGCATACGCCGCAGACGACCTCTACGGCCTCCACTCGGGACCGGACCTGTGGGAGACGCGGACCACCCCCGAGACGCAGAAGGAGTTCAACGCCGGAGAGATGGCGGGACTCCAGCTGACGGCCGACTTCGCCGCCCGACACGACCTCACGATCGCCACGGACTGGAACTCGGAGATCGGGCTCAGTAGGTACCGGTACGGCCTGCCGACCGAATCGTTCGCCGTCGAGGATGGCCGGATCACGACGGACAGGGAGGTCGTGCTCTACCGACAGCGGTGGGTGGAACGAAGCGTCCGGTTGGTTCCCGAACGCACATCGTTCATCACGCTCTTGATTACGGCTGGCTGGCTGGACGGGATGGAAGAGACCGAAAACAAGGTGTACACGACTGGTGACGTCGGGATGATCGCCACCCACTCGAACGCAACGTACGTCGACGGGGGCGGACGGTAGTCCCCCGTCGCTCACGCCCGGAGTTCCGGCCGGTACGATCCCGACCGCCGCAATCGCCGGCTCCCGGTCGGGACGGCTACGTGTCTCACGTACCTACGAGCCGCAGCGGGCGGTCGTGACTGGCGAACTCGCGCATCCGGTCAACCCGACTGCACGGCGAGCCGCCGCCCACCACCGGCGACGCCGACGATCCGTCGTAAGATCGTCCTACTACCGCCGACAGAACCCGGCGAGACGCGATCCACACGCCGAGGGGAACGCTGCGAGGTCGGCCGCGCGTGAGGCTGGCGACGCCGACCCTCGTGGCACCGCGTGAACCGCCGAACCGGATCTCGGCGGGGTACAGCTGCGACCCGGCGTCCGTAGCAGTCTCCTACTCCGGCGGTAATGTACCCCTTCGACTTCGCTCCGAATCCCGCCGCCCGAGGTAAGTGGTAAGTAACCGTGTTCATCCGGCCCGCAAACGTGGCTAAACCGTACCGTACCGACCACTAAGCCTGAATTAACACTAATTATGGGTACCCTATAGCAGTGGTTGCATGAGTCGGACCAAGCAGCTCGAGTCGACTGGAATCGTGGGTACTACCGAAAGCAAACCATACTTCGGGGGTGGTGTGTCATGAATCACGGTGCGTACCTGCTCAGCAAGTCCAGAGTGGAACAGATTGAAGACGACTGGTTCGACGGGAACCGGATCGATCTCGTCTCTACCACGTACACCCCCGGATTCTACGACGTTACCGGTATTACGTGGGAGCCCGGCGCGAATTCGAGCGAAAAGCGCGAGTCGCTCCGGCAAACGTTCGGGGGGACGGACCGGCGACTGATGACCATCTACCACTTCGGTGGTGACGAGTCCGGCGACTACTCCACCGCGGCGAACGGCGGCCACGACGGCAAGTATCGGGAGTTCGCGCGGGAGCTCGTCGGTCTGGGTCTGGAGGATACCCTCATCGTCCCCAGCCACGAGTTCAACCTCTCGTGGGGGCGCTATCCCAACGATCCGGCGAACTACGCCAGCGGGATGGCGCGGCTCGTGCGCGAGATGATGAGCGTCGACGGCGCGAACTTCGAGTTCGTCTACGCGCCGGGCGGGAACTCGTTGGGTGTGACCGAGGAGTGTTGGCCCGTCCGAGCTGACGAGTGGGAGTCCTCGCTGCCGATGCCGTACGTCGCACCGACGATTTACGACACGTCGCCGAACTACCCGGAGACGCTTCCGACCGGGAGTGAACTCGAACAACTCCGTCGCGACGTATGGAACGACTGGCACACGGACAAGCTCTCGATGTGGGCTTCGTTCGCCGACTCGGTTGGTGCACAGCTGGCGTTCCGCGAGTGGGGGTGTGCGACCACGGATTTCCGCCACTCATCGAGCGGTGATAACCCGTACTTCGTCCGGAAGATGTTCGAGTGGTTCGACGCGAACAACGTCGCCTTCCAGACGTACTGGAACGCGTGGACTGGAGGCGGTGGGAGCGGCGGGCACCGCATCTGGCCCGAAGACGAGACTCCCCTCATCGACACGGGGCAGGCGTTCAGAGACGAGGTGTCGGTCGACCTCGGCGGCGACGGTTCCAGTAGCACCAGCAACACGGACGAGGAGACCGACAATGACAGTTCGGAGACGCTCGGGGGCTACAATCAACCATCGTCGGGAACGCTGAACTGGCACGTCCCGCTAAACGAGAACTTCGCGGATATCGAGGACGACATCAGGTCGCTGGATCAACGATTGAGAGACTTGGAGTAGTCCGCCGCGCGAGTCTCTCGGGTGCTGACAGATTGACCCGACGCGAGCCCGAATCACGGCTCGAGTTCCGACTTCGGGTCCGGACGCCGGTCGAGGACGTCGGCGCCGAAACGATCGTTGTGACGTCGGACCACGCCGGGGAGTTCGGGGTGTACGTATGTCCGACGCTCCCGATTCCGCAGTTTCGGCGGGTTCCGTGGATCGAACCGGGTGGAGACGAGACGAGCACACGACGGCTCTCGAACCGAAGGGCGGCAACGACGCCATCGGGTCGGCGGTCGAAGAACGGGTCGCGTCGTCCGGATACCGCAGAGCGGACGGAGTGACGCCGCCCGCCGGACGGTTCGCCCCTACTCCGCGGGGCCCGTTCCGCGAATCCAGAGGTGTACCTCCCGATAGGCGTTGTCGATCGAGGGGTTCGACGGGGGCTGTCCGACGTACAGTAGGTAGGTCACCCGGTAGCTTCGAGTGTCGGCGGCCGGCTCGATGCTGTGCGGTATCCGCTCCGCCTCGCCGTCGTCGAGGGTCGCCGAGAACGTCCGAAGCCGGGTTTCGGAGGTCGGCGGGCCGGTTCTGTCACCCGCCTCGAACTGCTGGCGGAGAACGACGACCGTGTACGCAACCGTCTCTCCCTCCTGGTTGGTTATCCCGATCGCGAACGATTCGTTCTCGCCCTGTGCGACCGTCTCCGGGTAGTCCCTCGGAACGTACTCGCCGCTCTCGTTCTCCGAGAGGAGGTACAGTTCGGTGACTGCACCGCCCTGAGGCGATCCCAGCCCGGCCCCGACGGCGACGACTGCGACGACGAGCGACACCGTAACCAGGACCGTCACCACGTTCGCCGTGGTCCCCTGCCCCGCGAGTTTCGACCGTATCCGGGTCGGTACGGTCCGGTGCGGGGATCGTACCCGGGTGGTCGCCGGGAGTCTCGACCGCCGTACCGCCGCCACCGGGAGACCCACCGCGACGAGTGCAGCCAGTCCGACATACAGGTTGGTGCGGGTGATCCCGGGGGCTCGAAATCCGAGAGCCAGCCCGACCAACGTCGTGATTGCGACACTCGTACCGAAGGAAAACACGAGCCGTTCGAGCAGCCCGAGCCCGCCTTCCGGACGCTCCGCAGCGAACGTGTCGTTCGATGCGGACCGGGAGATGCTCCGTTTCGGGAACAGTACGCCGAGGTAGGTGTATCCGGGGACGAAGAGCACGAACGCGAGCGAGACGACCGGCCGCACCGGCGTCCCGCTCAGCGGCGGGACCAGCACGAACACGCCCACGACGACGGTTAGCACAGCTACCGCGAGCAGATCGGCGATGGAACCGAGACTCCACTCCGCGGCGTCAGATTCTCCCATCGCCCGACCGGTTCGGCTCGGAGGGTAAAAGTATGGACGCGGTACCAGGCCGGACGGAGGGTCGTCGGGGCGGATCTCCCGCGACCGCGAGTCTCCGGTTCGACCCCGCTCGCAACGCCCCGTCCCCGGCGAGATCCGGCCGCTCGGTTCGACCCGTCGGCGGTCGGGTGCCGGCCGCGCACGGTCCGAACCGGGCAGACGCGTTCGGCGGGCAGCCGGCGCCGACGCGTCGGTGGCTCACCGGTAGCCGAGATCCTCCAAGCGCGCCTCCACGTCCGAGTCCAGCCGGTCTTCGTCGGTCGACCTGGTGTCGGTGCCGATCTCCTCCGCGCGCCAATCTGCGACCTCCCGGACCCGCCTCACCTCGCCGTCGACCCGCCCCTCCGCCGGGACCTCCGTCCCCGACTCCACGTCGGTGAGGCGCCGCTCGTCGAGGACGTGGTCGATCTCGTACAGCCACGTCTCCGAGCGGACCCCGATGACCGGGTCGCCGTGCACCTCGTGTTCGGCCACGACGTGGTCTCTCGCTCCCGGCTCCGGATACCGACCCACGTACTCGCCGGGAACGTCCAGTCCGGCCGCCCGGTGGAACAGGGGCGGCACGTCGACCAGGCTCACCAGTTCGTCGGTTGCCGCCGACAGGTCGGGCGGTCCGTTGACCGCCACGAGCGGGACGCGTATCAGCTCGTCGTACATCCGCTCGGGCTTGCCGTACCGCCCGTGATCACCGAAGAGTTCGCCGTGGTCAGACGTGAACACGACGAGCGTGTCGTCGAGGCGGCCGCTCGACTCGAGCGCATCCAGCAACCGCTCCACTTGGCTGTCGACGTACACGATCGACGCCTTGTACAGCCGTCGTACGTCGGCCATCTCCTCGTCGGTGAGGGTGGTCGAGTCGTCCAGCAACCTCGAGTAGAGCTCGGAGACGGTGTCGATGTCGACGCGCTCGACGCCGAACATTGCCCGGTACTCGGAGGGGGGATGGCACGGGTGGTGAACGTCCATGTAGTGTGCCCAACAGAAGAACGGGTCGTCCGCCTCGGCCATCCACGCTATCGCGTCGTCCGTGATCACCTCGGCACCGACGTACGGACGCGGTTTGCTGGCGACCGTCCGGTACGCGGTCTTGATGATCCCGGTCAGATTGATCAGGTCGTCCACCCGTTCGAGCCACGGGTTGTTGATCTCGATCCCTCTGGGAAAGATCCTCGTCGCGACACCCATCAACGGGTTCTGGTAGTCCTCGAACTCGTCGAAGCCCCGGTCGTAGTTGAAGTGCGTCGACAGGAAGGGATTGCTGTGGAACCCGGCCGTGGCGAACCCCTGGTCTCCGAGCAACGTTGCGACGCGAGGTCGGTCGGCCGTCAGCGGGCCGAGCCCGCCGTAGGAGAGCGGCAGCGTTCCGGTCAACATCCCCGGAAACGACGGCGTGGTTCCCGGCCCTGTCGCGAACGCCCGGTCGAAACTGACGCCGGCCTGCTCCAGCCTCGGCCCCGCGGCAAGCGTGTCCTGCATCTGCTTCCAGACGTCGTACCGGAGCGAGTCGACCGTGACGAACAACACGTTGTCCACGGACTCGCGAGTCATGCTTTCACCGTCGTGTCGTTCTGCCCGGCGAGCATCTCGTAGTATCGGTCGATCGAGACGTCCTTGACGAAATGCTCCTCGAACGCCTCCCGTGCGTTTGCACCCTGGCGGTCGACGAGTTCCGGGCTCTCCTTCCAGCGTGTGATCGCGGCCGCTACGTCGTCCACCGCCCCCTGTTCGACCTGGATACCCGCGTCGAAGCGGGTGACGATACGGGCTTCGTCGTCGTTTTCCTTGGCGATGGTCAACACGGGTTGCCCCGCCGCCATCGCCGTGTAGAGCTTGCTGGAGACGACGATGCCCTCGAACCCCTCCTTGACTGTGACGACCGAGATGTCGGCGGCGGTCAGGCTGTACGGGAGATCCTCCCACGGCTGGTACGGCAGGAACCGGACGGCGTCTCCCCGCAGCCCGTGCTCCTCGGCGAGTTCGACGATGCGCTGTTTGTTGTCTCCCTCGCCGATGATGAGAAACCGAACGTCCGCGCCGTCGAGTTCGGCCGCCGCCCTGACGAGCGTCTCGAGGTCGTGGAACTCAGCGATGTTTCCGGAGTACAGCACCGTGAACTGGTCGTCGAGGCCGTGTTCCTTGCTGAACCAGTTGTCGGACTTCGCCATCGGCGTGATGAAGTCCTCGTCCTCCCAGTTGTGGATGATCGAAACCTTGTCAGCGTCGAACGACGGCCCTCCCTTCGCACTGAGCCGCTGTTTCATGACCGGACCGAGCGCGACGACGTGCGCGGCCCCCAGTAGTGCCCGTCTGTCGAGCGCCTCCCAAGCCTGATGGAGGGCACCGTTTTTCGGGATGTACCCGAGCTCTGCCGGTTCGTCCGGGTAGAGGTCGTACGCGATGTAGGTGTACTCCCACCCCCTGACCGTACACACGAACCACATCGCGACAGGGAGGAACGGCGGGCACGTCACGAATACCACCTTCCGTTCCCGTTCGACACGCTCGAAAAGCAGTAGCGTGGTCATCCAGACCGTGAACACCGTCCAGTTGACCAGCCGACGGAGTAGCGACGTCTGCCGCACCTGCGGCGCGCCGATTCGCCGAACCGGAACGCCCTCGTGGAGCGATCGGGTCGGCTGTCGCTCGTTGTCGCCGCTGTGGTAGTTCGGCTGGCCGGTGTACACGGTCATGTCGAGCCCCCTGTCGTCGAGCCCTACCGCCAGGTCCGTCATCAACTGCCCCGTCGACGCGGTATCCGGATGGAAATATTCGGTGACCAACAGGTATTCCGGTTCGTGTGTCATCTATCGCTCGTGGAGGAGTGTCTCGAGGTTCGATCTCACGTACTCCCTGTCTTTGTTGTCGGTGTACCACTCGACCGTGGATTCGAGACCCTCCTCGAGGGTGTACTCCGGCTCCCACCCGAGGAGTTCCGCTGCCCGAGTGGTGTCCGCAGCACGGTGGCGGACGCCGACCGGCTTGTCGGTCATGTACTCGAACCCTCCGGGGTCCTCGCCCAGCGACTCGAATATCTGTTCCACCACCTCGTTGATCGATATGTACCGGCTGATCCCCGCGTTTACCGGCGTCCCGTCCGTGATGTTCTCCGCCGCGAGTCGGAGCGCACGCGTGATGTCCTTGACGTAGGTGAAGTTCCGAGTCTGTTCCCCGTCACCCCATATTCTGAACGGGTCCTGCCCGGCGTACGCCTTCGCGATGAGCGCGATGATCGCGTGCGTCTCGTTCTCCCGTGGGCCGTACGCGGTGAAGATCCGCACGATACTCGTGTCGATACCGTACTGCTCGTGATACGCCTGTAGCGACCGCTCACCCATCAACTTCGCCCAGCCGTACACCTCGTCGGCGTACGCACCGCCCCGCTCGTCGAAACTCACCATATCCTCCCCGAGCCGCTGTTTCTCCTGCTGTATGTCCGTCGGATACGCACACGCGCTGGACGCGAACGTGATCCGCTCGACGCCGTTCTTTGCCGCGGATTCGTAGACGATGTTGTCCAGCGCCATGTTCGTGGCGCAGTTCGCGGGATAGTTCGATATGTATCCCCGTCCGCCGTGATCCGCGGCGAGGTGGAAGACCGTATCTATGCCGTCGGTGGCGCGGTCGGCGAACCCGGTGTCCTTGAGATTTCCCTCCAGGATCTCGATCCGATCGGCGACCGAGTCGAGGTTGGCCCGCGTCCCGCTGGAGAAGTCGTCGGCGACGCTGACCTGTGCCCCCAGGTCGACGAGGTCTTCGACCAGATGGCTGCCGATGAACGACGCGCCGCCCGTGACGAGCACGCGCTCGTCGCGCCACTCGCTCACGACGACCCCCCGTCCGTGGAGACCGCCGCCTCCGCCTCGGGCGTCGCTTCGAGTTCCCGCTCGGCCCAGTGGTAGACCTTCGGGAGCCCGACGTCGAGCGACACCGAGGGCTCCCAGTCGAGCTCGCTCTTCATCTCGGTCATGTCACACGCGTACCTGTCGGTCCCGGTGGGTTTCGACCGGTCGTACGCCAGCGAGAGGTCCTTCCCGCTGATGTCGATGATCCGCTCGGCGAGCTCGCGTATGCTGATCACCTCCGTCGAGTTCCCGAGGTTTATCGGCTCCCCGTCGGATTTCGTCGTCAGCACTTCGATCATCCCGTCGACGAGGTCGGTCACGAAGATGAACCCGCGCTGCTGTGACCCGTCGCCGAACAGTTCGACGGATCCGCCCTCGGGTGCCTCGATGACTTTCCGACAGAGCGACGGTATGACGTGGCTGCTCTCGGGGTCGAGGCTTTCGTGCGGTCCGTAACAGTTGAAGATCCGCACGCTACTCGTCTGTAGGTCCGTGTCGGCGTGATACGCACCACAGGCGACTTCGCCGAGAATCTTCGCCCACCCGTACGTGCTGTGTGGATCGGCCGGGATGGCTTGGTCCTCCGAGAAGCGGTTCAATCCGTCGTGCTCCTGCCGGTAGACGCACGCGCTCGAAGCGAAGAGGAAGCGATCGACGCCGGTTACCCTGGCAGCCTCGAGCATGTGCTGGTTCATGAGGACGCTCGGCGTGAGCCCACCCACGTTCTCCTGTTTGATGTAGTGGATGCCGCCGACGCTCGCGGCGAGATGGAACACGTCGTCGACGTCCTCCGTGGCTTCGATACAGCCCTTCTGCGTGGTTAGATCGACCGGGAGGAACTCGACGTCCTCCCGGACGCCGGACAGGTTGGAGACGTCTCCCCGGGAGACGTTGTCCGCAACGCGGACCTGTGCCCCGAGGGACACCAACTTTTCAGTCAGGAAGGAGCCAATGAAACCAGCTCCTCCCGTCACGAGAACGGTGCGATCGGCGAATCCCTTGTTCATAGCTGTGGTTGAGGGGAATCCCGGTCCGCACATTGTTATGTAGAAGTTTACAGAATACAGCCGATATCTATCGTGGCTGTCCCTCTCCGCGTCCCGGCGAGCGCCGCCGACGGAGCCGGCACTCGCTGGTAGGGACCGAGAGATCGCCGTCTCGCTCCGGTGGCGCGTCCCTGACCGTCCGACCGATACGCCGCGTTCCCCACTTGGAGAACGGGAGGATGGCCTCCCGCCGGCCAGCTACCCTGGTGTCGGCGGGCTTCGGAGAACCACAGTCGCGGGTGGAACTGAGCGCTCGTCCGAGTGTATGGCGGCACTCGATCGGGTGAGTGGTACGGATCGTCGTCCCGAATCACCGGGCACCGTCCGACCGGGCGACGATGGCCGGTGATTGCTCACAACTCACGTTCCGACCCGCACCGAACCTTCGGCAGGTCCCCGAGGCCAGTTGGTAGGATCCTATTACTCACCCGGTTTGGAGCAACCATCCATATAGTAAGTGGATGTTAGACGACTGCTCTCGGTAACTAAACTCGCCCAAACGACCGGACGTGGTAAGAAGGCTTAATCGACGGTGTTCTAACGTCTCAGACGCAATGTCCGACGACGACAACAGCTGGTATGGTCGCATTACTCGTCGACTTAGTAGCAGTAGTAGCTCCTTACCGAAGTCCGGGACGGGCGAGACTGCCGACTCCGAAGCCTCGACCGGCAGCAGTCTCACCCGCCGATCGTACCTCGCGGGCGCCGGCGCGACGGCGGCTGCCCTCGCCGGGTGCGGGGGACGCGCGGGGCAGAGTGTCGTCGAACCGCTAACGGTGTTCGGGTACGGTGGCGCCGCAGCGATCCGCCAATCGGAGGCCCTCGCAGTGTCGGTCACCGAATCAGAACCCAACGACACTCGGCAGGCCGCAACGCGTGTCGCGCTGGGCACGAGAGTCAGCGGTGACCTCGGGTCGAGCGACAGTGACTGGTACGCACTCGACGCGTCGAGCGGGCAGTTGGTGGCCGTCAGGTTCCAGCGTTCGTCTCCGACGGGGGTGACTGCAGTCATCGCTTACGACGCCGACGGGGTGTTCGAGAACCTCCGGTACGTCAGCACCGACCAGGAGGTCACGTTCGTCGTGACCGCCGAGACCAGCGGGACCCACCACGTCCAGGTCGTGGACACGCAGTCGAGCGACGGTGCGTACACCCTGACGCTCGAATCCGCGTCGGCGACTGCGACGCCGAGCACGGACTCCGGAACCGACACGCCGACATCGACCCCGACTGCGACACCGACGTCAACCGCGACTGCGACACCGACGCCAACCCCGACTGCGACACCGACGCCGGCCGAGGACGACTACGGCGAACAGGGATACGGGAAATACGGCTACGGGGGCATCAAGGCCTGACGGCCGCGGACCGTCTCGGGTGGGCGATCACCGGGACACACTGGGAGCGATCAGCGCCGAACCCGTGCTGTGGAACGTTCGAGGCGAACACCCACGGCGTTACGCGTGGGTAGCTCAACCCGAGTCCGGGCCGTATGCGCTGAATAGTAATAACGACAGATTCCGTCACCGCTTCCTATGCGGGACCACGCTCCCACACACTCGCCCGAGATGGTCGGGTCCGGACAGCTCTCGGCGGCCGCTCGCGCCGACTCGGAGCTGGCCTCGGCGAACTACGAACTCAGGAGGGGAGCGAAAGCGCTCGTCACCTCACGTGGTCGCGCGCTCCTGATCAAGGAGCGCCGGAGTGACGGAACCTCGTTTTGGAGTCTCCCCGGCGGTGGGGTAGAGTGTGACGAGTCCTTACGCGAGTGTCTTCGGCGGGAGATCACCGAAGAGCTCCGATGCCGACCGAGCGTCGGACCGGCGGTCGACTCGTGCGTCTACTGTCACGTCAACCGGCCCGTCGCGACGCTCTACACGGTATTCGAGATGACGCTCGGGGCGAAGCCGAAGCCGAATCCCACCGAGGGGGTCGTCGATCACACCTGGCGACGGCCCACCGACCTTCCGAGGACGACGTTGACGCCCATCGCGAACGTCGTCTCCAACACCGTCCCACGTGAGTAGGCCCAACGGACCGACGTTTCGGGGCGCTCGCGAGGTCCTGCTGACGCGTTCACCCCGGACTCCCACCCCAGACGGGACCGTCCGTCGCTCGCTCATACTGTCGGCGATAGTCGCGTGACGGATTCTGACCGCCCGGGGTGTCGAAAATCTTCACGTCGTTATAGCCGGCAGTACCAGTCCGTGACCGTCCCGGTGAGGCCGTCCGTAGCCCACCGCATCCGAGCGTCCGCCGTCGTGTGCTCGCTGCGGGCTAGGATCGACCTAAGCACATCCGGCCGCTACGGACGATGTAGCCGCTCCGAGCCGTGACGTTCGCGATTCGTCGGCGGACTCCGTCGGGCGCTCTCCCGAGCAACGTGTGGTCAATTATATCACATCTATGGCACTACCAACTATTAAGTTACATACTGTTGAAACGAGAGCACGTATGCAATCCGAAACCGTGGAGAAGGCGGGAAATAATGGCGCTGATTCGGCACTTCAGGGGGGAAACGAGGTCACGAATCAGGAGCCTACCGGAGCATCGGAGCGGGAGTCTCCGAACGCCGAAAGCGGGGCGGCCGACGAGACAGTCCCGGAAGGAGTCGTATTCGACATCCTTCGGAACGAGCGTCGTCGTCGCGTGTTGAAACACCTCGACGAACAGGACGGGCGGACGACGCTCGGGGGGATGGCCGAGAGCCTGGCTGCGATCGAGAACGACAAACCGAGGTCCCAGATCACCTCGCAGGAGCGCAAGCGTCTCTACGTCGGTCTCTATCAGTGCCACCTTCCCCGGATGGACAAAGCCGAAGCAATCGAATTCGACGGCGACCGCGGGACCATCGAACGGACCGAACACACCGAGTCGTTTCTCGAGTATCTGCCGACCGACGACTCGGGACACGAGCGAGACAACCGGTGGATATCGTATTATCTCGCGATCTCCACCGTCGGCGCGGGGCTGCTAGTCATCAACGTGGTCGGCGGGCTCGGGGGAATCGTCGGAGCGCAGCTGCTGCTGGGGGCCGTCGTCTCCGCGGTCGGCCTCTGCTCGATCGTCCACTGGTACGATACCGACGAGGAAACGACGTCATCGTCCGACGCGTCCTGACGTACCGCGATCCGTGACCGCCCGCTCACCCCCTCTCGCCACACGGTAATCCTCGCTGGCGAGCCCGAGTGTCGTACCCGAGTCGTCTGCACCGTCCGAGGCGACCCACGAGGCCGTGCAGCGTCCGTGTTCGTTCCCGGGGAGGGTGGCAGGCCGGTCGCCCCGTCCCCGCGGTCCGAAGTGAGAGCGGATCCGAACGGCTCTCCCACAGTAACACTTCCCTACTCGGGGGTATACGACCCGCTCACCCGGAGTAAGGTATCCCATCTGTCCCGGCTTCGGACCCCGTCCCGGAGTAGGGAGTCTATACCCCGCTCGAGGAGTGGCCGGCGGATCCAGCCGCCGTCCGGAAACCAATCTGATCGTATCTGGTAACTATGTCGCTAGTATACTTACACCATCCGTCGGTGATCGTAGTCAAGTCGTATTCAGGTAGTGAAAACAATTATTTGGAAAGGGTGATCCTACCAAATATGCTCAACCGGACGGCTCGGACCCACAAATCGGTAGGTAACGATTACCGGGGCCGGCGGGGGACTCCTGGTAGCACTCACGACCGGCTCCCCTGCAGGCCCGAGTACCTGACGTGTGTCGAGACCACTCGGGAACGGCCGTCTCCCGTCACACGGTGGGAGACGGGCCAGTGACGCAGGACGCCGTCCCGGAAGAGTGGCGCCAGCAGCCGGTCGATCCGGACTCCAGCAAAGACCTCGGATACCACATCGACGACTGGGAGCGTATCCGTGCCCGAGGCGTCGACTCCGAGAAGTTTCTCTATCTCCCCGAAGACGAGGAACTGCTCCGCCAGGAGGCGTTCGTCATCGTCCGTACGGACGACATCTGCAGTCTCGAAAATCGCCGGTGAGTCGACGTACGGAGCACGACCCCCTCGACCAGCGTCGGACGGGACGACGGTTTCGTGGGGCTCCCTTACGTGTGAAACTCACGCCGACGTAATGATGGGGGAAGGCGCCTTCGGGCGTGATCGCCACGTCGCGGTGCGTACTCGCCGTCATTCTACCGCGTTCCCAACACGGTGTGACGCGGGTGCGGGGTGTCGAGGCCGGTCCGGATCCGGCTCGCGCTCCCGGCCGTCGATCCGCCGGC
>Ga0207753_1000274_pt1 | contig 20922 bp, 19 predicted proteins | sample PonA233FremontCA_2_FD_187273 | JGI IMG/M metagenome (GOLD analysis project Ga0207753, IMG submission 187273) | Salt pond sediment microbial community from Fremont, CA, USA - Pond A23 Sediment 3 (SPAdes) | ecosystem: Environmental > Aquatic > Non-marine Saline and Alkaline > Saline | place: USA... | reverse complement strand
GATGAAGCCGATGTTGGAGCCGTTGATCACATCAGTGACGACCTGATCGTCGGTAACGATTTCGTAGGTTACGTTTTCGAGCTGGATATCACCAGCACCAGGTGCCTTCGTCACTGTGATATTGATGTCGGTCAGGTTACCGTTGCTGACGTTTCCGGTCGCACTCTGGATCTGAATCCGGTCGCTCACCTGCTGTGCGGACTCTTCACCGGTTGCTTCGGCCTGTGTCTGAAGCATCCCGGCCGTGTTGATCAGGACGCCCGCAGCGATCGCTGCCACGAGCACCATCGCGATGAACACGATGAGCGTCCCGATTCCGACTTGGCCGCGGTCTTCCGTGTTATGGGTAGGTATCATGTTTCCATATTATTCTTTTTGCACTTATATTTTTACAGCGTCACAGCGTTACGATCCACCAGCGAGTCAGGAACACGGAGCTCCGTGACTGTCGACGCGCCGGGTGCGGTCGTGAGCGTCACCGTGACTCTGTCGCCGCCCTGCAGTTTGCCACCGAGATCGTCCGTGGCACTGAAGTTGAGCAGGTAGCGGTCGCTCCGATCGGTGATAACGTTATCCGAGGGTGTCTCGGCCGTAATCGTACCGATCTGGTTGGAGCTATCACTTCCGTTCAGTACACCAGTGATGACCTCTTCGTCGGTCACGAACTCGTAAGTCACGTTAGCGAGCTGGATGTCTTCAGCACCCGGTGCTTTTGTAACGGTAATGTTGACTGCAGTGACGTTCTCGTCGCCGACGACGCCAGTTGCACTCTGGATCTGGAGCCGATCTGCGACCTGCTGTGCCGACTCTTCGCCTGTTGCTTCGGCTTGGGTCTGAAGCAGCCCAGCCGTGTTGATCAGGACACCTGCGGCGATCGCTGCCACAAGCACCATCGCGATGAACACGATGAGCGTCCCGATTCCGACCTGACCGCGGTCTTCAGCGTTAAATGCTGTCTCGAACATCGTTACAGTGTCACCGCCTTCCGGTCAACCAACGAATCAGGCACACGAATCTCAGTGACCGTCGACGCGCCAGCAGCGGTCGTGAGTGTGAGTGTCACTTTGTCGCCTCCATCAAGCGCTGAGTTGAGGTGGCCATTGGTCGTATTGAACTGGAGTTTGTAGCGGTCGTTCCGCGACGTGATCACCTTATCGCTGGTCTCAGCTGTGATTTCGCTGATCTGGCCCGGAGTCATCACGTCAGTAATTACCTCGTCGCTCGTGACAAACTCGTAGGTCACGTTCTCCAGTTGGATATCGTCAGCACCTGGTGCTTTCGTTACCGTGACGTTCACCGAGTCGACCTGCTCACCAGTGACGTTTCCTGTGGCACTCTGGATCTGGAGTCGATCACTGACTTGCTGTGCGGACTCTTCACCGGTCGCCTCCGCCTGCGTCTGGAGGAGTCCGGCCGTGTTGATCAGTACGCCTGCCGCAATCGCTGCGACCAGTACCATTGCAATGAACACGATGAGTGTTCCAATTCCAACCTGGCCTCGATCTGTATCGTTGAACATAGGATCTCTTTGGTTCTCCGCGTCGGCCTGCCTATTAGATAGGGAAACCCGACGTTGTGAACAGAAAGTAGAATGTCGGTATTAAAATTATGTCCGTGAATATTGGCTTTGATAATCGAAAATCATGTTACCTACACACATGATTGGGCCTGCAAAAAGACGGGCGAGAACTGAGGTACGCGGCTACATCGAATCGGTGGCAACATCGTCGACAGGCTGTCGACAGCGACTACAGGGGTTGTGATTTCACGGGCGGTTCCAAGTTACTGGAACTGATACACACTACCAGTGGTGATAACTGGGCGCGAAAAAGACGCGACAGCGAACCACCGACACCCTTTTTATTGTGACTCTCCCAATTATCAACTAATGACATCTGAGGATCTTATCGAAGTACTCGGTAACAAGTACAATACCGAGATCCTGTCGGCGACGACAGATCCCAAATCCGCCCAAGACCTGAGCGACGAGCTCGATGTCCCTATCGCGACCTGCTACCGACGGATCAACGAACTCACCGAAACGAATCTGTTGGAGCTTCACGACCGGCCGCTGTCGGACGAACACCGGCGGATCAAGGTGTACCGACGGAACGTAGACGAGATCGAGATCAGCTTCGACAACGGGGTCGCCGTCGACATCTCCGAGCGGTCAGTCGTGAAAAACAAACTCGACGATGTCTGGCGGACGATGTCAAGCCAGTAATTAGAACGACGGGCCGCCGCTCGCACCGGTGCCGCCGTCGCCACCCATCATCGAAAACCCGCTGGCTTTGTTGTGGACGGTGATCCCGCCGTCGCTGATCTCCATCGGGAAGATGTCAGTATCGATATCCTGCTTTCGCATTTTGGCAACCCAGACGTAGCGGTTGACCCCGGAGTCAGTCGGTGTCTGGATGACGTAGATGTTGCCGTCGGTGAGGAAGTTTTCGAGACCGATCTCGGTGTCGGGGAACACCGCACCCTGTTCGTTGATGAGCAGCGAGGTCAAGCCGTACTGTTTGAGAATGTCGGAGAATTTGAGGAGGTAGGTCCGTTTCTCGCGTTCGTCGTCGAAAAACAGCTGGAACATCGTCAGCGAGTCCAACACGAGTCGGTCGTACTCCTCGGCGGAGAAATCTTCGAGCAGCCGATCCATCGTCGCGGTGAAATCGCCATCGCTCAACATATCCCGCTTGTCGTAGATCTTGATCCGGCCGTCGTCGACCAGCTCGCCGAAGCGGTCGAAGCCGACGGATTCGGCCGACTCCCGGATGTCGACGGCGTTCTCCTCGAAGGAGATGTAGATCCCGGGCTCGTCGAACTCGGTGACCCCCGTGTAGAGATACTGCATCCCGAGGATGCTCTTGCCGGTCCCCGGGTTGCCACTGACGAGGACGGTTGCATTGTTCACGATACCGCCGTTGAGGATTTCATCGAGTCCGTCGACCCCAGTTGGAACTACGTCTGTCATACCTGTTGTTGAACCACAATACGACCGCCCCCTAAAAGAGCCCACCGGCTCGAACCTGTTGTTACCAAATAAGATCAACACAGTTGATCCGTTAGGAACGGTTAGTAGATACATTTATACCTTCAGGGTTGTGGATGTCACAGTACAAATGGGTGTGTGGCGTCGAACCGACCGACCGACAGATTCCGAGCGGTGTCCCGGCTGGGTGATCCGCGTATGACATCGAAGACGATACTCGTCGTTGAGGATGAAACGTCGGTAACGAAGCTCTACGTCCAGTTTCTGGAGCCGGAGTATACGGTCCTGACCGCCGAAACCGCCCAAGAAGGAATCGATATACTGCTGGGACAGGACGAGGCCACCGACGCGGGCGCTGCCGAGATCGACACAGTCCTCCTCGATCGGCGGCTGCCCGACGCCCCCGGCGAGGAGGTCTTGGACCTCATCGAAGAACACGGCTTCGACTGTCGTGTCGCCATGGTCACCGGCGTCGAACCCGACTTCGACATCGTCGACATGGGGTTCGACCTCTATATTGTCAAGCCAGTCACCCGATCCGAACTCCTCGAAGCGGTCGGAACGCTGTTCGTCCGCTCGGAGTACGGCGGTCTGCTGCGCGAGGCTGCATCGTTGGCCTCGAAACGCGCGCTGCTCGAATCCGAGAAATCCGACGCGGAGCTCGAAGCCAGCGAGGAGTACAGCACACTCTTAGACCGCATGAGCGAACTCGACGACGAACTGCTCGATCTTGCGGAGTCGCTGTCCTCCGACGACTACCGCGTGATGTTCCGCGATCTCGGCAACGACTGATCGGCCGTCGACACGCCGCTTACTCTTGGTTTTCGCCTAACTGCTGTCCGACTATTTCGTTTGCGTGATCGACGAACGCCCGTTGAGTCCCGGTCGGGATCGTCGCCCCCGCCGCAACGTCGTGGCCGCCGCCGTCGCCGCCGACTGCACGGGAGGCCTCGCGCATGATAACCGAGAGATCCAGCCCGTTTCGGATCAACTGGTGGCTCCCACGGGAGGAGACTTTGATCTCCGAGTCGGATTTCTCGGCGAAGGCGATAATCGGCAGCTCCCGCCGCACGCCGGGTGCGCCGACGGCCATCCCGGCGACGATGCCGACGATCGTCTCCCGTATTTCAGTCCCGGCATCGAACCACTGGAGGTGGTCTTCGACTGTTACACCCTCGTTTTTGATTAGGTCGAGCCCTTCCGAGAGGTTTCGACGGTGGTTCCGCAGGAGTTGGCGGGCGCGATCTAGTGCCTCCTCACGGTCGCCGAGACAGACCGCCAGCCCCACGTCGGCCCGCTCGTAGCGGGCGGTCGCATTGAGCAGGGTCGAAAACTCGCTGACATCACGGAGTTCGGTGCCGGGCTCCTCGCGAGTGAGCTGGTAGCTCGCGCCAACCAGATCGTCGACCCGACTCGCCGGGACGCCGCTTTTCACGGCGCGCTGGACCAGCGCGCTGACCACGACCTGTCGCTCGTCGTCGGTGAGGTCGACCCAACACCGCCACTCGCCGTCGGTTTTGAGATCGAGAGCAAGTTCGGACAGGAAATCGATTGCGCCCGCGGCATCGTTCGAGATGCCGGGAATCCGAGCGTCACTGGCGTACTCCAGCAGTTTGGGCAGCGGGCGGGTCTGCTTGCCATACAGCGTGAGGTCGGTCGACTCCTCGATAACGCCCGCGTCGACGCCCTCGGCGACGATTTCAGTGTTTGCCCCAACGAGGCCGTCGACGCCGGCCTGCATATCGCCGACTGCACCGACAACTGCGAGCGCAGCCAGATCGCGGTTGTCGACGGTGTCTGTGGGACCGGTCGACGCGAGCGCACGCGCGAGAACGTAGCTTGCTCCGGCTCCCGAGAGTTCCGAGGCACCGTTGATTCCTTCCAGAAGGGGATTGAGATGGAACTCGGTCGACGCCTCTGCGGGCTGGTGGTGGTCGGCGATCACGGGCGTGAAATCGCCAGCGGCCTCGTGGGGAACGATGATGTCGAGTTGGCCGCTACCGAAGTCAGTGAAGAGAACGGTGTCGTGGTCGGTGGCGGCGATACGGTCGACTTCGGACTCGTCGAGCTGTTTCGAGAAGACTGTCTCGAAGGGGATGCCAGCGCGTTCGAGGGCGGTTGCGGCGATGGCGGCGCTGGTCAGCCCGTCGGCGTCGATGTGGGAGGCCAACAGGACCGAGCCGGCCGCCCGGAGCCGCTCGGCGCAGGCCGTCGCAGTGTCGGCGAGATCGGAAACAGGATGAGCCGGAGCCATTTGTCCGGAGTTAGTCGGCTTCAAATATAAGGCTCCGCTTCGGTCATCGACCGAGTTCCTACTCGGAGTAGCTCGGTGCAGCCGCTTCGACCACAGTCGTCGCCAGCGCCTCGAAGGTCGCCTCGTCGGGAACGATGTCGACGTCGATTCGGTGACCCTCGGCGGTCTCCCGCGTCGGCTCACCGATGACGCCGACGACTGCCTCGTCGAGCCCCGCGATGGCGTCCTCACGGATGCCACGCTCGTCTGCGGCTGCGAGAAAGTGGTCGACCGTCAGCGACGAAGTGAATGTTGCGGCCTCAAGCTCGCCCGCAGCGGCCAGCTCGGCGGATTCGCCCGACTCGGGCGGCCGAACCAATTTATAAAGGACCGTCTCCGACCAGTCGGCGTTGGCCGCATCGAGGCCCTCGAGGAGCTCCTGACTCCCGTGGTCGCTTCGGGCGACTTCGACGCGTTCGCCGTCGACTTCGTTTTGAAGCAGGTCGACCAGTCCGGCCGAACTGTAGGTCTCGGGTTCCCGGTCGACGGTCCACCCCGCCGCTTCGGCGGCGGCGCTCGTGCCGGGGCCGATGCTGACGAGGATCGTCCCGCCGGGCTCCCAGCCAGCCTCGGCAGCGAGTTCGATCCCCGTCTTGCTCGTGAAGATCGTGTAGTCGGCAGCCGACGCCGGGGTTGCGCCGGTTGGCTCGACCGCGAGCATCGGGTCGGGGATCGGCGTCGCACCCAGCGAGTCCAGTAGGTCGACCGCCGACTCGATGCGCTCGTCGTCCGGGCGGAACACCGCGATGCGGACTTCTTGAGTCATTCGGTCGTAGTCTCCAGCCCATCGTGGTCGGCCAACTCGCCGGTTCGGTTGCCGAGGAACTCGACGACCGCCTCGCGTGTGGCGGCGACCTCACCGATGACCGTGATGGCCGGTGGCTCTATCTCTCGCTTGTCGCGGACGTCGACGATTGTCTCCATCGTGCCGGTGGCCACACGCATGTTCGGCCACGTCGCCCGTTCGACGAGCGCGACCGGAGTTTCGGAGCCCATCCCGGCGTCGAGCAGCACCTGCGTATATAAGGGGAGCTTGCCGACGCCCATCAGGACGACCAGCGTGCCGCCGGTGGCGGCCAGTGCCTCCCAGTCGATGGCCGATTCGTCCTTGGTCGGGTCCTCGTGGCCAGTGACGAAGGAGACGCTGGAGACGTGATCGCGATGGGTGACCGGAATCCCGGCGACGCCAGCCCCCGCAATCGCGGAGCTGATGCCGGGGACGACCTCGAAGGGGATTTCGTTCGCCGCGAGGTGTTCCATCTCCTCGCCGCCGCGGCCGAAAACGAACGGGTCGCCGCCCTTGAGCCGGACGACAGTCTTGCCCTCGGCGGCGAGTTCGACCAGCCGCTTGTTGGTGTACTCCTGTGGCGTCCACTCGCCGCCGGCGCGTTTGCCCACGTCCTCGCGTTTGTCTTCCGGGATCTCGCCGAGGATCTCCGGGCCGGGGAGTTTGTCGTGGAGCACCACATCGGCCTCTTCGAGGAGTCGACGAGCCTTAACGGTCATCAGTTCCGGGTCGCCGGGGCCGCTGCCGACGAGGTAGACCATCCCGACCGACTCGCCGTCCTCAGGCATCCTCGTCACCCATCACGGTGTCTGCGCCGCCGGCGTCGTCCGAGTCGGCATCCGCCTCGGCGATTTCGCGGGCGTCGTCGATCAGTTCGGCTGCGCCGCGGTCTCGGAGGTCCGCGGCGAAGTCGGCGGCCGCTTCGGCGTGGTCGACCACCGGCAGGTCCCGCGTCGCCTCGATGACTTCGCTGCCATCGTGGCCGAGGATCTGGGCGCGGGTCTGGACGTACTCGCCTTGCAAAATGGCGCTCACGCCGATCGGGGCGATACAGCCGCCACCGACCTCGGCCAGCACGGTGCGCTCGACGGTGGTTTCGACCCGGCTCCGGGGGTGGTCGACGGCCTCCTGGATCGTTGCGACGGTCTCATTATCGCTCGCTGTGATCGCGATCGCGCCCTGTCCCGGCGAGGGGACGAAAGAGCTTTTCGGGAGTTGGGCGGTTTCGACGTCGTCGTAGAGGCCGCTCCGTCGGAGCCCGGCTTCGGCCAGCACGACGGCGTCCATCTCGGTCTCCACGCGGCGTTCCATCGCCTCGCGTTCGATCTCCGAGCGCGCGTTGAACCACTCGTCGGGGTCCTGGGCCCCGTCGCCGTTTTCCTTGGCGTCGACGAGCCGCTGGTGTTCGCGCTGCAGGGAGGGCGCAAGCAGTTTTTCGAGGCGGGTGTCGACGTTGCCGCGCAGTGGGACGATTTCGAGGTCCGGACGGGCCGCCAACAGTTGGGCGGTCCGGCGGAGCGAACTGGTGCCGACGACCGCCTCGGGGGAGAGTTGGTCGAGCTCGGTGCCATCGGGGGTGACGAGCACATCGCCGGAGGGAGCGCGTTCGGGAACGCCCGCGACGACGAGCTCGTCGGGCATCTCGGTCGGCATATCCTTCATCGAGTGGACGGCGGCATCGAGGTCGCCGGAGAGAACTTTCTCGTCGAGCGACCGGACGAACGCCCCGGTCTTGCCGAGGCGGTGGATGAGTTCGTCCTGAATCTGGTCGCCCGTGGTGTCGACCTCGGTGAGCGTCACCTCACGGCGGCGAGAATCGAGCTGCGATTTGACAGTGGTGGCCTGCCGGACGGCGAGATCGGAACCGCGTGTGGCAAGCCGGATGTCGGCGTCGGTTGTCATACCCGAACCTTGGGCCGCGACCTCAAAAGGCCATCAGTTCCCGATGCGGCCCTTCGCCCGGTTACTCGAGGTCGAAACGGTCGAGACTCATTACCGTGTGCCACGCCGCAACGAAGTCATCGACGAACGTTGCTTCGGCGTCGTCGCTGCCGTAGAACTCGGCGATCGCTCGAAGCCGGGAGTTCGAACCGAAAACGAGGTCGACGCGGGTCGCCTGCCACAGGTGCTCGCCCGTCTCGCGATCACGCCCCTCGAACGCGTCGTCGTCCGACGATGGTTCCCACTCAGTCCCCATATCGAGCAGGTTCACGAAGAAGTCGTTGGTCAGCACACCGGGCCGGTCGGTCAGGACGCCGAGCTCCGAGCCCTCGTAGGTCGCCCCCAGCGCACGCAGCCCGCCGACCAGTACCGTCATCTCCGAGGCCGTCAGGGTGAGGAGATCCGCCTTGTCGACCAGCAGCTCCTCGGCCGACTGGTCGTGGTCGCCGCCGGGATAGTTTCGGAACCCGTCGGCGGCCGGTTCAAGCGCGTCGAACGAGTCGGGGTCGGTCTGTTCTTGGGAGGCGTCGGTTCGGCCCGGTTCGAACGGGACAGTCACGTCGTAGCCAGCCTCGGCGGCTGCCTGCTCGATGCCTGCATTGCCACCGAGAACGATGAGGTCGGCGAGCGAGACCCGTGTCCCGTCGGACTGTGAGCTGTTGAAGTCGGCTTGGATTTCCGCAAGCGTCTCCAACACGGTCGATAGCTGGTCGGGCTCGTTTACTGCCCAGTTCCGCTGGGGTTCGAGGCGGATCCGAGCCCCGTTTGCGCCGCCGCGTTTGTCGCTGTCGCGGTAGGTCGAGGCCGACGCCCAGGCGGTTTTGACCAGTTGAGGGACCGAAAGATCCGAACCGAAAATCTCGGTTTTGAGCTCGGCGATCTCCTCGTCGCCGATCAACTCGTGGTCGACGTCGGGCAGCGGGTCCTGCCACAGCATCTCCTCGTCGGGAACGTCGGGACCGAGGAACCGCTCGGGCGGCCCCATGTCGCGGTGGATCAGTTTGTACCACGCCTTGGCGAAGGCCGCCTGGAACTCGTCGGGATGCTCGCGGAACCGCTCGATGATCTCCCGGTAGTCGGGGTCCTTCTTTAGGGCGATGTCGGTCGTCATCATCATCGGCGCGTGCGTTTTGCGGGGGGCGTGTGCGTCAGGGACAGTGTCCTGTGCGGCCTCGTCGACCGGTGCCCACTGGATCGCACCGCCGGGACCCTCCTCGACCTCCCATTCGTAGTCGAGTAGATTGTCGAGGTAGGACGTATCCCACATCGTCGGCGAGGCGTTCCACGCGCCCTCGATACCGCTAGAGATCGTATCGGGACCGTTCCCCGAGCCGTGGTCGCTCTCCCACCCGAAGCCCTGAGCGTCGATGGGAGCCTCGTCGGGCACCGGACCGAGGTCCGCGGCGGCGGCACCGTGGGATTTGCCGAAGGTGTGTCCACCGGCGATGAGCGCGACCGTTTCCCCGTCGTTCATCGCCATCCGACCGAACGACTCGCGGATGTTCTGTGCCGACTGGAGCGGGTCGGGCTCGCCGTCCGGCCCCTCCGGGTCGACGTAGATCAGCCCCATCACGCTGGCACCGACCGGCTCTTTGAGAGCTCCCTCCTCGTCGCGGCGCTCGGACTGCGGGGCTTCCATCTCGGCTTCGGGGCCCCAGTCGACGGCCGCGTCGGATTTGAATGCGTCCTCGCGGCCACCGGCCCAGCCAACCGTCTCGAAGCCCATCGATTCGAGGGCAACGTTCCCGGCGAGGACGATTAGATCGGCCCACGAGAGTCGGCGACCATATTTCTGCTTGATCGGCAACAGCAGCCGCCGGGCCTTGTCGAGATTCACGTTGTCGGGCCAGCTGTTGAGCGGTGCAAACCGCTGGGTCCCGCCGGATGCGCCGCCACGACCGTCGGTGGTGCGGTAGGTCCCGGCGCTGTGCCACGCCATCCGGATGAAAAACGGGCCGTAGTGGCCGTAGTCGGCCGGCCACCAGTCCTGGGAGGTCATCATCAGATCTGCGAGATCCGCCTTTACCGCCTCGAAGTCGAGCTCCTGAAAGGCTTCGGCGTACTCGAACTCCTCGTCTATCGGACCGACATCACGGGCGTTCTGGTCGAGAATCTGGAGATTCAACTGATCCGGCCACCAGTCGTGGTTGGAGGCAGTCATTATCGAAAGGTTGTTTTGTTGGCATATTAAGCTTTCTTAATCAGAAGCAGAATTTTTTGTTCGGCATACTCTATTTATCAAATTAAGAAATCTTGTCAGCAGTATACGATACTTATGTAGCCGGAAGATGTCCTGTCTCGGTGTCAACGGATAAAAACCGATGCGAGACGTTCCCGCGCCCGTCGACCGCGTGGCCGACCGAGTATGACAAATTCCAGTGTAGATGCGGCTGTAATGCGTCGACCTACAGGGCCTCGGCGTAGGCTTCGAGCGTCCGCTCGATGTCCTCCTCGGTGTGGGCGTAGGAGACGAACTGCGATTCGTACTGGTTGGCGGTGAGGGAGACGCCGCGCTCTTTCATCTCCTGCCAGAACAGCCGCTCCCAGCGGTCGGTCTCGGCGTTAGCCACGTCCGCGCCGGTTTTCGGACAGGACTCGAAGTTCGGACAGTTGGGGTCCTGCCTGCAGCCCGCGCCACACTTCTCGCCGCGCTCGGTCGACCCATCCCGCGTAAAGATGGTTTTAAACATGCTGTCGGTGCCGACCACGGTGTACTCGGGGGCCCGATCGTCGAGTATGTCGGTCAGCCCGCTCCGGAGTTGGTCGCCGAGCGCGTTGATGTGGTCGTAGACGTCGTGTTCGGCGGCGTATTCGAGCGTGGCGAGTCCCGCGGCCATCGTGACGGGGTGGCCGGAGAACGTGCCGGACTGGAAGACGTCTCCCGAGGGCGTGAAGTGTTCGATAATGTTCGATCTACCACCGATCGCGCCGACCGGAAAGCCGCCGCCGATGATCTTGCCGAACGTTGTCAGATCCGGCGTCACGCCGAACTTGCCCTGGGCACACTGGAGCCCGCCGACCCGGAAGCCGGTGATCACCTCGTCGAAGACGAGCAGCGAGCCGTGGTCGTCACAGAGCTCTCGGAGGGTTTCGTGGTAGCCCTCAACCGGCATGACGATTCCGTTGTTGCCCAAAATCGGCTCAACAAGCACAGCCGCAATCTGCTCGCCGTGTGTTTCGAAGAGATGCTCGATTGCCTCGGTGTCGTTGAACGGCACTGGTAGCGTGTGTTTGGAAAACGAATGCGGAATACCTGCGGTCGACGGCGAGGGGTTGTCGACGTCGCCCTCGACGAGTGTCGACTCTTGGGCCCCGTGGTAGCCGCCCTGCATGACGACGATCTTGTTCCGTTCGGTGTAGCCGCGGGCGAGTCTGACTGCCGAAACAGTGGCCTCGGTGCCGGAGTTGACAAACCGGATCATCTCGACGCTCGGGACGTGGCGAGCGACGAACTCGGCGAGTTCGACCTCGATTTCCGTCGGTGCGCCGTACATCGGCCCCGCCGAGGCATGCGATTGGATCGCCGACAGGACCGGTTCGGGCAGGTCGTGACCGTACAACAGGGGCCCGTAGCCCATCACGTAGTCGACATAGCGGTTGCCGTCGGCGTCGATGACGTGGGCACCGTCGCCGCTGTCGACGAAAAACGGGTATGGTTGCGTTGCACGCACCGAAGAGTTGACGCCGCCGGGCATAACCGACAGTGCCCGGTCGTAGAGCTCGCGAGACCGTTCGTGGTTCATACCACGCGTTTCGACTCCCCGAACTTGTGCGTATCGGGATTTCGGCTCCGGCGAGTCAGCGAGTCAGCGAGTCAGCGATCGTCGACACGCTTTCTGGTCTGCTCGGGATGTTTGATAAAGACGTTCGTATGGGCCGGAACGTCGTCGTCGACCCACGCGTTGGCCTCGATGCTGACGTGGTCGCCGACGGTGATCGGGCCGAGGATTTTGGCCCCGGCCCCGATAACGACGTTGTCGCCGATATCCGGATGGCGCTTGTACCCCTTTTTAAGTGCGTGCTCGTCGTCGGCCTCCTCCTCGAAGTGGAGCGCCCCGAGGGTGACCTCCTGATAGATACGGACCCAGTCGCCGATCGTCGCCGTCTCGCCGATGACGACGCCGCTGCCGTGGTCGATGAATACGTACTCGTCGATCTCCGCGCCGGGATGGATGTCGATCCCGGTTGCGGTGTGGGCGGCCTCGGACAGCTCGCGGGCGTAGGCCTGCTGGGATTCGTTATACAGAATGTGGGCCACCCGGTGGACCAACATCGCATGGGGGCCGGGATACGAGCGGATGATCTCGACGTAGCTCGTGGCCGCCGGATCGCCTTTATATGCTGCCTCGACATCCTGTTTCAACTGCTGGCGGATCGCCGGGAGTTCGTCGAGTACCGCATCGACGGGCGTCGACAGACAGTCGGGAGCATACGGCTGGATGCCGCGACAAAACAGGTCGCCGAGTTCGTCGAAGGCCGCGAGCAGGGCCTCGCCGTCGGCGACGAGTTCCGAGCCGTTCCAGCAGCCGGGGAACAGCAGTTTCCGGAGCAGCTGGGTCTCCTCGATGACGGTGTCTCGCTCCGGAAAGTTCGGTGAGTGCCCGGTTCGGAAGCGCGGGTCGTCGTCCGCATAGGACGCGGCCAACGCCGTGTGTGCCGAACCGGTGTACGTGTAGTCGACCATCCGTTGGCCCACCTATCACCTCCAGCCGATTATACTTCGCGTCTGCGACGGTGGCGGTCGACTCGCGCCTGTAGCCGACCGGCCGATCGGTCGCTTAGATCGCGTCGGTCCCCGTCCCACCGGTTCGGATCTGCACTGCGTGTTCGATGTCTTGGACGAAGATCTTGCCGTCGCCCGGCTCGCCGGTGCGGGCGGCGTCGGCCAGCGCGTCGACCACGTCGGCAGCGGGCACGTCGGCGACCGCACACTCGAGTTTGACCTTCTGGTGGAGGTCGACCGTGTACGCCTCGCCGCGCCACGTTTCGGTTTTGGCTGGCTGGCTGCCACGACCCGACACGTTGCTCACCGTTAGCGACGGCGCGCCGACCTCGGCGAGGGCCTCCTTTGCGGCCCCTAGTTTTTCGGGACGAATAACGGCGACGACCAGCTTGATGCCGCCATCGTTTGGCGCGTTGTCGGCCGATGTACCGCCGTCAGTTCGGATCGACGAAGACGATCCATGCTGTGAAGCAAGTGTTATGTGATCGGTCATGGCGTCGACGACGAGGCAACGGAGAATAGTCCTTGGTGCCGCAATGTGTCGACTGCGAGTGCTGTTGGTGGCGAATCGTCGGAACGCCGAATACGGTTAGTGACGAGTGCTGTCGCTGGTGGGCGGTGAGTGCGGCTGCGGAAGGAGTGTGGTGTCCGTCAGGAGGACGGGCGGTTGTCAGCGATGAGTGGTGCCCTGCTGCTGACGGGCAGGGTGACAGAACGGTGGCGGCGAGTACCGATCCCTTAGACCGCCTCCGTGCCGTCGTTGCCAGTGCGGACCTGGACCGCGTTCTCGACGTCCATCACGAAGATCTTGCCGTCGCCCGGCTCGCCGGTGTTGGCCGCATCGCGGATCGCTGCGACCACGTCGTCGGCCGGGATATCGGCGACAACACATTCGATTTTGACCTTCTGGTGGAGGTCGACGGTGTACTCCTCGCCGCGCCAGCTACCCTTTTTGGCGGGTTGGCTGCCGCGACCCGAGACGTTGGTGACCGTCAGCGACGGGGCACCGACCTCTGCGAGAGCCTGTTTGACCGCACCGAGCTTCTCGGGGCGGATGATCGAGGTGATCATCTTGATGTCGCCTTCCGGCTCGCCGCCGTCGGTGCGGATCTCGGGGTCGTCAGCGGGGCTGCCGCCGTCGGTGCGGATTTCGTACTCGTCGGCGCTCATGCCGTCGCCGCCGTCGGTTGCGATCCGATCGCTGCCGAACTCGGGGTAGGTTTCGACGCCGTGTTCGGAGACGTCGAGGCCGTCCTGCTCGTGTTCGGGTGTGACACGGGCCTCACCCATCACGTCGAGGACGTACCAGACGATCGCGGTCGCGGTGAGCGTCCAGCCGCCGATGATGATAACGCCGGTTGCCTGTGCGATGAAGTGTGCACCGACGCTTGCCGAGAGTGCCCCTGGTGCGGCGACGAACGGGAACATGAGCGTTCCCAGCACGCCGGCGCTACCGTGGACCGGGAAGACCGCACAGACGTCGTCGATCTTCAGCGTATCCGAGACGAACTCGAAGACGATCGGGAGCTGGGCTCCTGCGAGACCACCGACGAGGAAGGCACCCCACCAGACCGTGGTGTCCGGAATGGCGGTGATGCCGACCAGCCCGGCCAGCAGGCCGTTGGCGACGTACAGCGTGTCGACTTTGCCGGTTTTCATCCATGCGATCAGTCCAGCACCGAGGCCACCGGAGGCCATGGCGATGGTCGTGGACATGGCGACGAGGTTCAGCGTCTGGGTGTTGAACACGCCATCACTGACTACCGAGGCCGTGCCGACGTTGAAGCCGTACCAGCCGAACGCGAGGACAAGCGTCCCCAGCACGGCGAAGGTCAGCGAGTGACCGGGGATGACGTTCGTCGAGCCGTCCTCGGAGTAACGGTCCATCCGCGGACCCAGCACTGCAGCAGCGGTGAGGCCAGCGATACCGCCCATGCCGTGAACGATCATCCCACCGGCGAAGTCGTGAAATGCAGTTCCAGTTAGCTGGGCGACGAGGCCGTCACCGGATGCCGACCACGTGAACGCGATCACCATGGGGTAGATCACAGCGGCCAGCGCGAAGGTGTAGGTGATGTACGCACGGAGTTTCGCACGACCGGCGACTGCACCGGAAACGATGGTCGCGGCGGTCATCGCGAAGACGGCTCCGTACAGCCAGTTGACGTACGGCCCGACAACGCCCGGCTCAACGGCGAGACTGCCACCGGAGAACAGCGAGCCGGCGACCGATTGGAGGCCACCGGAGCCGCTCATCAGCGTGGTAAAGGCCGTTCCAATGAGGAAAAACACCGTCACGCCGAGACTCCACGTCAGGAGGTTCTTCGTCAGTTGGTTGGCGACGTTCTTCGAGCGAACCTGGCCTGCCTCCAGCATGGCGAAGCCGGCGTGCATGAAGAAGATGAGGAACGTAACCACGAGGATCCACGTCCCGTTCATCGCGTTGGCGAAGGCGCTGGGGTCGACGCTCATAGGCACCCACCCGTTTCAGTCGTCTGCGCTGTGCGTTTACAATCCGACACCGTGTTGTGCTCCACGGGCATGGTTGTTAGCTGAATCACGATTGAGGCTCATGGAACAGATGAATATAAGGTTAATCGTTGACGATCGTAGGGTTTTTGACCAATTAATAGACGGGCGTTAGAAATGAGATCCGATAATATGTGTATAAGGTCGTATCATGGCCAGTTGTTCGACAATTCTTGCCGGACAAATTGACATCCGTTTTGTCAGATAATGTATGTTTTCGATGCCGCGGCGCAGAGGGTTGAGACGGTGTGCACTCGTCACAAACAACGGGAAACGCCGATATCAGAAGGAAGAACGCCTACAACACAGGAATCAGCTATTCGGGCTTCAACCCCTCGTTTTTCACGCGCATCACGCCCTCGCCGTCCGCGAGGTTGGGGGCGTCGACCAGTCGAACAATGCGTTTGTCGGCCTTCGACTTTCGGAGATAGATGCGGAACGTCGAAGTGTGACCCAGAATGTTGCCGCCGATCGGCTGGGTCGGATCGCCGAAGTAGGAGTCAGGGTTGGCCGCGACCTGGTTAGTGACCAGAATCGAGGTATTGAACAGATCGCCGATTCGCATCAGGTCATGCAGATGTTTGTTCAGTTTCTGCTGGCGCTCGGCCAACTCACCCCGGCCGACGTACTCGGCGCGGAAGTGGGCGGTCAGGGAGTCGACACAGACCATCCGGACGGGCCACTCGCCGTCCTCGTGTTCGCCCGCGAGTTCCTTTGCTTTCTCCGCGAGTAGGATCTGGTGGTTGGAGTTGAACGCCTTGGCAACGTGGATCTGGTCGAGGAAGTCCCCGACGAGTGCCTCCATCGTCTCCTCGTCGTCGATCGAGCCCTCCATCCCGCGGTCTTCGAGCGTCGCTTCGAGGATTTCGTCGTCGAGGCCCCGAACCATGTCGTCGATCCGCTCGGGTCGGAAGGTGTCTTCAGTGTCGATGAAGATACAAGAGCCGCGCAGCCCGCCCTGTTCGGGCGGGAGCTGGACATTGACTGCCATCTGGTGGGTGACCTGGGACTTGCCAGCCCCGAACTCGCCGTAGACTTCGGTGATCGACTGGGTTTCGATCCCACCGCCGAGCAGCTCGTCGACCTCGTCGATCTGCCACGAGAGCTTGCCGATGTCGTTGCGGCGTTCGAGGACGGTCGCGCCGGTCTCGAAGCCGCCGACGTCGGCGGCCTCGCGGGCGGCATTGATAATGTCCGAGGCGGTGCTCGAACCGATATCCGCCGTGTTCGAGAGTTCGCCGGGAGAGGCGACCGCAATCGATTGATAGTTTTCGTAGCCCGCGTCGATCAGTTTGTCCGCTGTGGCCGGTCCGACTCCGGGAAGGGTTTCGAGATCGTCGTCTGCCATTGTACACCGATCTTACTCGGTTTCGTACATAAACCCTCGTTAACTGCGAGGTGAAAGTAAAATCGGCGAGTGTCGAGGTCGGTCGTCGACACGAACCGATTTAAAAAAGGAAAGCGGTGCGGGAGCAGGCTACTCCCAGGGGTAGCCGCCGGGGCGGTCGGGCCACAACGGATACCAGTAGCTTTCGTCGTCCTCGATCCCCAGTTCACCATCGAGGACCGACTGGAGTTTGAACTCGGTTCTGTTGTCGCGTTCGTGGTTGCCTTTCGGGACGAAGGGGTAGTAGCCACCACGCCGGAACGAGTAGATCCAGTAGGCGTGGTCGGTGTTGCTCTTATCGAAGGCGAAGACCGCCGCCAGCAGTCGGGAGCCGTACCCCTGATCGATGAAGGTGTCGGCCGCGAAGTGGATACTCGTCAGCAGGTCCTCGGGATCGTTGTCGTCGAGAATGACCCAGTTGTAGCCGTGGTCATCGGCGTGCTGGCTGAACGTCGTGCCAGTCTCTTCGGCACCGGCTTCGAGGATCGCCTCGACTTCGTCGACCATCTCGCCGAAGTCGGTGCTGTCGACCGACGAAAAACAGAGGGCGGCCTTCCCCGCGTTGTTGTAGCCGAGGTCGGCCTCCATCGTCACGTAGGCCGTCGACATCCCGAACAGGTCCTCGGGATCGGCATCCCGAGTCGCATCGGCCTCGGCGCTGACCCCAAGTATCGACCGGACGGTATCCATCAGTCCCATACCACCGATTGTCGGTCGAAACGGAAATCACCACCGTCTCTGTGGATCGAAGACGGGGTATCGGGGTTGCTCGGCCAACAGCTCAGGGAGTTCGCAGCGGTCGACAGCAGCTACCAATCCCCACAAAACAAAGGTTACAGTGCGGGAAGTGCGAAACAGAGTAGAATGTGGCCACTCGGACACGCGGCTGTCGCCTATCTCTGTTATACCGGCCTCTGTCGGGCCCGGACCACGGGCTCACCGAGCGAACTCGCGGTTCTCGCGGTCCTCGTCGGGAGTCAGGTCCCCGATCTCGTCGACAAACCGCTGGCGTGGTATCTGGGCGTGCTGCCGACGGGCCGGTCGCTGGCCCACTCGGTTTTGCTGATCGGCCCCCTGATCGGCCTCGCGTTCCTCGTCGCCAGCCGGTACGGCCGCCCCGAGTACGGTATCGCCGCCGGAGTGGGTGCGGGCTCCCATCTGCTGGTCGACGTGGTTCCGGCGCTTTGGGGCGCGGCCGACCCGGCGATTCTTCTGTGGCCCCTGCTCCCACTCGAACCCTACCCGGACGGCGCACCCACGATCATGGGACTGTTGGCAGACTCCGCCGGCGAGCCCTACTTCCTCGCGGAGTTCGTCCTCGCGGCTATCGCAGCGGTGGTCTGGGGACGCGCGGGGTATCCGGGCCTCGCGTTGCCCCGCCGCGCCGCTCGGTTCGTTCGTGATTTCATCGCGGGCACACGCGCGAGCCAGTAGCTGTCGCTCGGACTGAACTGGATGTCGACCACAAGGGCCACCGTCGCAAGCAGACGGCCGCCAGCGCGCAACTGGGCTCGACGGGATGCGACGGATCGGCGGACGGACCGTGGCCGAATATCAGGAGTACTGATCGCGGTTACTGATCGTTCATCGCCTCGCTGGCGATGTTACGGCCGCGGGAGTTGAGTGTGACTTCGCGTCGAACCCGGACCTCGTCGACGATATCGAGTTCGACCAGTCGCTCGAAGATCTCCTCGACGTCGTCTACGTCCTTGCCAATGAAGGCGGGGATCTCGAACGGCGAGACGCCGGAGTACAGCGCCATCAGGACCTCCTTGTCGGCCTCCGAGAGGTCGACGTTGGTCTGGCTGCGGCGTTCGCCCTCCGCGAGGAACGACTGGAGGAACATACAGATGCGTTTGGGGCCGGTGAGGTGAGTCTGGACGCTGGTGTCGCCCTCGACGTGGGAGACCTGAATGACGACACGCTTCTCGCCGTTGACGGTTCGCTGGTCGGTTTCGACCCCGCTGATGTCGTCGAGATCCAGCCGGACGAACGAGCCGCTTTTCAGGGCCGCCGCGATGGCGTCTTCCTCGACTTTGAGCCGGGCTTTCTCCCACTCGGTGTCTTGGACCACACCACCCGCGACCGCCGGGTGTTTGGCCTGAGCGATCTTCTGGTCGAGGACGGCCTCGTAGACCGCGGTCTTGAACTCCTCGTGGTCCGAGGCCGAAATCAGCATCACGTTGTTGTCGATCTTCAGGCTCAGGTAGCTTGAGACCGCCGCGATGTTCTGGTTGGGGTCGTGTCGACCGCCGAGTCCCTCGATTTTCGAGAGCGGAAGGGTCCGTTTGCCCTCGTTGCTCGCGAGGATAATGCGACGGTTCGACAGGAGGATACGGCCCTGTGTCCACGAGACGTCGTTGATGGTTCTCCCATCTTGGACCGCCCGTGCAAACCGTCCCTTCGTATCAAGTATCTTGTACTCGCCTTCACTCATGTTTGGTCAGATCCTCTGAGCGTTAATCGTGACAGACCATTGGAGTGGGGGTGTCTTAGTATTCACTGTCGCCCCCGGAACTTGGACACTGCGGCAAACGCACGTTTGCGGACCTGTTTGCTGTCGTCTTCGGTGAGTTGCTGGATCTTGTCGGCCGACCGCTGGCCGCCGACCTGTCCGAGGACATACACCGCCTTTGCGCGGGCCTCCTCGTCGTTGTTCTCGTTGCTCACGAACTCCAGGAGTTCGTCCTCGACGGCCTTGCCGCCGATCTCCGAGAGGCTGGTCGCCGCGAACTGTGCGGTGGAGTTGTCGTCACTTTCGAGGGCGTCGACCAGCACCTCGATGGTTTTGTCGGTGGGTTCGTCGACGACCCGACCCAAGAACCACGCCGCGTTGCGCTGCTGGCGGGTCTGGGTACTCTCGTCGAGGATTTCGACCAGCGGCTGGACGGTCGCACTGTCGGAGTTCTGGAGCTCCGAGACCACCGTATCGCGGATCTTGTGGCTCTGTTGGGTCGGCGCGTTCGACAGCAGTTCGATGATCGAAAACACCGCCGCACTCCGAACGGCCGAACTCGGATCGGCCAGTGCGTCGGCCAGCGGCTGGACCGCCGAGACGCTGCCGGCCTCGCCCAGCGAGGAGGCAGCGATCCGTCTGATCGCCGTGTTGCTGTCGTCCAGCATATCCAGCAGCGCCGCCAGCGCCTGATCGGTCCCGATCGACGCCAGCGTGACCGCCGCCTCCATGCGCACCTCGCCGTTGGGGTCCGAGAGCCGTTCGATCAGCGCGGGTACCGCCTTCGGGTGATCGAGTTGGGCGAGTGCCGCACACGCCCGGATCCGAACGTTCGGGTTCTCGTCGGTCAGCGCGTCGACCAACGCGGGCACCGCCGACGTTTCGCCGAGTTTGCCCAGCGCGCTGGCGGCGGCCATCCGGAGTTCGGGGACCTCCGAGGACAGCGCGTTGGCGAACTTTTTCGCTGTGGCCCAATCTGCGCCCTCTTGGATCTTCGAGCCGGTGATCTTCACCAACAGCTGTTCGACCGCATCGGGGCCGATCTGATCCAACCCCTCGATGGCCGCCGCGCGGACCTCGTCCTCGTCGTCGGTGACCGACACCGAAACCAGCGTCTCGACGGATTCGGTGTCCCCCTCATCGGCGACCTCGCCGAGGAGTTTTCCCGAACGGACCCGGACCGCAGTGCTGTCGCTCTCCAACAGCAGCTCCCGGATACCTTTGGCGTCGCCGTCGCGTGCGAGATGGTACAGGGACATAGCCTAGCGTTCCTCCGGGACGTACTTGTATATTCGACACCGCTTGCTGACCGGCTCGAAATCAGAGCGAATCTCCTGTGGGACGGTCTCGGTCATCCCGACAACGAGGTAGCCACCGTGTTTCAGCGACGACGTGAGCGTATCGAACACCGGGAGCTTGTACTCGCTGTCGATGTATATCAGTAGGTTCCGACAGAAGATCAGGTCGTAGTTCCGCTTCGGACTGTTCTGGACGAGGTCGTGACGCTCGAAGTCGACCTGCCTGCGGACTTCTGGTTTGACCGTGAACGTATTCTCCTCGACGTCGACGTACGTTTCCGGACTATCGAGCAGACTCAGCTCCTCGCCGATGTCGGTCGTCCGGGTCGTCTCGTAGACGCCCTCACGGGCGTTTTCGAGCGCCTCGTCGCTGATGTCGGTGCCAAGGACCGAGAGCCGCGACTCGTCGATGTTACGATCGTCGAGGGCGAGCATATACAGCGAGTAGGGCTCCCGGCCGTCGGCACAGGGGGCGCTCCAGGCCTTCACCGAGCGGTTGTTCTGGGTCAGGTCCTGGACG
>Ga0207753_1000272_pt1 | contig 20963 bp, 14 predicted proteins | sample PonA233FremontCA_2_FD_187273 | JGI IMG/M metagenome (GOLD analysis project Ga0207753, IMG submission 187273) | Salt pond sediment microbial community from Fremont, CA, USA - Pond A23 Sediment 3 (SPAdes) | ecosystem: Environmental > Aquatic > Non-marine Saline and Alkaline > Saline | place: USA... | reverse complement strand
CCCCGCCTCTCTCCGCGCGATCATCTGAGCCGGGGACAAGATGGAAGATCGATTCTCATCCCCCCGCGGTGTTGGAGTGACCACGGTGTTGGGGTGAGCGCCCGTGCCCTCGCTACATCCGCCATATTCTCACTACGCTCATCCAGCGACGTTTGCGCTCACAAAAGGCATCTTACGCCCATTGAACGGCCCAAACTCCCCTTCACGACGCCTAATACAACCCCACCCGACGATGGACACCGGGGCTCGCGCCGGAGACACCACGCTCCGGGCGACAAGCTCTTCTGCGCGTTCCGCTCGAACAAAACAGATTAGCGCCGTCATGTTCTCCGCTTCTTCTGCCCAACCAAAGGTCTCTACCGCTGAGGCTTTTCTCGCTTCCCTTCTCCTCTTGGCGGGGGGTGCTCTTCTAACCACTTCTCCTGCTGTCGGCCAGGACAAGTTCGCCGGCCAGAGCCCGCCGGACACCACCAGCGCGCCGAAAATTTCCGGCCAGATCAGCGGCGGGGCGGTCCTCGCGGCCCCTCGTGGCGGGCTGCGTAGCAACGTGGGCACCGGCGGGGGCTTTCGCCTGTCCTTCCAGGGCTGGACGGGCCAAAACCCTCTTCTCGTGGGTGTAGATTTCGGGATCCTCGGCTACGGCCGGACCACCGACCAGGTGCCGTTTAGCTCGACGGTCGGCCCGCGCGTGCCGGTGGAGGTCACCACCAGCAACATGGTCCTTCAGACCCACCTCTCGGCCCGCCTTCAGCCTAGGAGCGGGCGGTTTCGGCCCTACGCCGAGGGCCTGGCCGGCTTCAAGTACTTCTTCACCCGCACTCGGGTTGGGGAGACCGATTTCGACGACGACCACGGGGGCGGCTTTGGCGAGGAGGTCGCCAGCTCGACCAACTTCGACGACTTTGCTCTCAGCGGCGGCCTTGGGGCGGGGATCGACATCCGAGTCTACCGGCAATCGAATCCGGCGAAGACGCTGCGCAGGGTCGACCTCCACCTCGGCGTGCAGTACCTGCTGGGCCAGGAGGCGGAGTACCTTGCCGAGGGCGACCTCACCGACGAGAACGGCAACGGCCAGCTTGAGAGAAGCGAGATGGACGTGCGCCGCTCGCGGACGACGTTCCTGCAGCCGCAGTTCGGCGTGACGTTCCGGCTGGCGGATACCGATTAGAGCTGCCGGCCGGCCCCAGAGGTATCCTCTCGGCCTCAGAGACATCCTCCGCCCGCCCTGATTCTTTCCCGCTCTCGTTGTGACACAACATTCCGACCCCGAAGACACGCCCAGCCGGTATCTCCGGCAGACGGTCGACGTGTTCTGCCCCTGCTCTCCGCGTACAACGGGGGACTGTGTACAAGCGCAAGCGCCTCACTTCTCACGCAGGGCCGGTGGGCGCCTCACGTCCGGTGAGGGCTTCGGCCCAGCGGGGACACTCCCAGAAGCACTCACGTTGGGAGGAGGAATCCTGGCGCCGGAATCGCGCGAGAACGCTTCAACTTACGTCCATACTACACACGTCCACACTACAACAGATACATCCTCCATGGACACCCGAAACGCGAACGGAAATCCAGAAGCGCCCTTCAGCAAGCACGTGCGGTCGGCCTCTCCCATTCGTCGCGTTGTTCGATACGGCGTGGCCGGTGCCCTCGGCGGCGGGGTCTTCGCCCTCATTCAGCACCTTGGTCCCGGTCTCCTTGTAAAGCCCAGTCTCGTTCGCTGGGTCTTTCTCTACGCGTTGCTCGGCGGCGTGATCGTAAGCATATGGAAGGAGGCCACGCGATGGACGACCGACCGGTTTTCGCTGTCTCGACGGGGGTCTGCCGTGGTGTCTGGGCTCGTCACGGGGACGCTTGTCGGGGGCGCCGCGTTGCTCGTAGCCACGCTTAAGCAAGACATCGGGACCGGCGAATTGCTCCTGCTGCGTCTGCCCTGGACCGATGGGCTTGGGGGGTTTGTCGGAGGGGCAGTCGCAGGAGGGGCGGACCCCCTGCTGAGACGCTGACTGGAGCGGCTTCGGAGAAAACGGACAGGTGACCGCTTTCCTCAGGGAGCATCCAGCCCGCGCCCGCTTGGCTTCATGGCCCCGGCGGACCCGTTCGTAGCATAGGCTGGGTTGCTCGTCGAATGACCCGAGACAATCGGGCCCGCCCCCCGTCTGGCGTGGTGGAATTACTTGCGTTGGATCTTCTTTGACGTTCCTCCACCTGCCCGATGCTTCGGTATTTCGTATCGAATGGGCCACAGCCGGATGCAGCATTTCTCCCCATCAACGCTCTCCTGACTGCACTGCTGCTGAGCGCTGGTGCGGCCGGGCCCCTCCCCTCAGCCCACGCTCAAACCGCCCACGCTCAGCCCGAAAATGCTCAGCCTACACGTTCTCAGACTACGGATGTCCGGTCTTCGCCGACGGCCGACGGGATCGGTCCGAAGCTGATCGAAGCCGACCCCGAGGCTGGATTTGAGTATCCGTATTACCTCTACGCCCCCGAACAGAAGCGCAGTTCCGTTCCGGTTCTCGTCGAGCCGAACACCACGCGCCTTCCGTCTGACAAATACGACGCGCACCTCAAGGAGGCGAAGCGGGAAATCAAGGAAGCCCTTGGGCGACACGTCAGCGACAAGCTGGGGGTGCCAATCGTAAAACCGGTGTTTCCGCGCCCTGTCAGTGACCCTGCCGATTGGACTCACTCCGTCCAGAAGCTCGACCGCGAGACGATGCAGATCGAGGATGGGCCCCTCAGGCGCGTCGACCGACAGCTTCTCAGCATGGTCGAGGACGCCCAGAGGCGCCTTGAAAAGGCAGGCTATTCCGTAGAGGAAGGAATCATGCTGAACGGGTTCTCCTCGTCGGGAGTCTTCGCAAACCGGTTTGCGGCCCTGCATCCCGAGGAGGTGATTTCTGTCACCGCCGGAGGGGTCGATGGGATGCCGATTCTTCCCTACAGTAAGGTGGCGACCCGGCATCCGGTTGTAGAGGGAGCCGCCCATCCGCTGAGCTACCAGGTCGGGACCGCAGGTATGAAGGCCCTGACCGGCACCGCCTTTGACAGAGACGCCTTCCGGGAGGTCCGCCAGTACTTGTACATGGGCGGAAGCGACGAGAACGACGCGCTTCTGTATCCGGATGCGTACACGAGCACCGACATTCGGCTGGCCGCGCTGCTGGCATACGGGGCGGACGTCCACGAGGATCGCTTCCCCCGGGCGAAGGCTGCCTACGAGGAGATCGGCGCCGAGGCGGTATTTCGGATCTACGAAGGGGCCAGGCATACCCCATCCCCTGCAATCGACGACGTGGTCGAGTTCCACCGGCGAGTCCTCTCGGGGACCCCGATCGATTCGGTTCGCGAGGCCCTCGGCGGAAACGTCCCGGAGCCCTCCAGAGGCGCGGAGCTTCTGCCGTGACAAAGTGGGGGCGGAGGCCAGTGGCCGTGGTGAAGTGGACCCGTGAGGTAGGTCCGGTTCGGGGCGTCACGAGAGGGCAGTCTCATCCGCTGTCTGCCCTGCTCTTTTTCCATCCTGCGAGATCGGCGGTGAGGCGGTAGAAATAAAGGCCGCCGAGCACGCCCCCGGCGGCGCAGAACAAAAGACCAAGAAGGCATACGCGCCGAAGAGCAGTCCTCTCAAGAATCTCTTAGCACGCGTTGTGCTATGTGTGAGCAGTAGGTGGGTCCCGGTCTAAACGCCAGAACCCACCTTCGCCGTCGCTCCAAGCTTGACTTGGAGCCCATCCATCCGACAATTGCAACTGGTCCGTTCGGTTGATGGGCTCTGAATCCAGTTCTGTTAGAGTACACGGAAGCTCTTGTTGAGCAATGACGTCCTCTTTCGGTGTGCTGCACATACCTTGCACTATAGCACAACGCGTTTTTAGCGTCCATGGCGAGAGCGCATTCGTGGGGAGAGCATCCATGACGAAAACGCATTCGTAGCAAAAGCGCGCTCATCTCCAGGACTGTCTGTCCGACGGGGCCGGCGCGCTTAAAACATACTGTCCCCGCGGCGCATCTGATCAAGATCTCTGCTGCCACCCGGCCTCCCATCAGACTCGGAGCACCGCGGGCAGTCCACCCACCCCGCTCCCCCACACTCGTTGCACGACTGGAATTTGGTGTCCCCGTCGGGCCCGGCCACTTTCTTTTCCCCGGCGCCATCGCATTCGTCACACGCGACCTGCTTGTGTCCACTGCATTTCGGGCAATGTCGCATCGTAGGCACGTCGGTCGTTAGAAACAGCTCGAAAGCGGGGTGGCGCTGCACATGGATAGGGCCTCGGCCCAATGTCGGGGTCGCACGTATCGCCCCCGCAGGACCAGCCTTGAAAAAAGCCTGGGGCGTGGAAAGTTCGCCCGTCCGCCCTGAGAGACAACGTCGTCCGGCCCGAGGGCATCCTTCTCTACGTCTCCCTCAGACAGGCCGTGCGGCCCGAAGTTTCTTCACGGCCCCCCGACTCCCCCTTGATCAAGTAGGTGCGGACCATCGTCGTGGAGAGGGCCGGAATGCCTCTGGTGGGACCGGGAGCGGCGACGGCCCGGTTTCGCGTCGGCGCGGAGCTCGTCGGGACGGAGCTTATCGGAACGGGCAATAGCGTCTTGGACAGGTTGAAAAGCGGGACAGCACAGAGGGCCGCAGAGCCCCGCCCGTCAGCGTTCTTTCCAGGCAGGCCGCGCCGCCCCGACGAGGGTTCGATGCGGAAGATGTCGTGATCCAAGGTCCCTCCGGAAGAGGGCAGGTGACCTACAGTTAACATAAATGTTACGCTTCCGATAACTCGTGATGCCTGCCCGCTGTCTTTTTTCCAACGGTCGCCAAAAGCATGTGTCCTTGTCCCCACGCGTCTTCGTCGGATGGTTCCTCGGCGGATCAGGAGCTTGACTCCGCCGCACGACCTGATTCTGACGTAGGGTCTCACCCTGATTTAAGGACGACCCGCAGGTCGGAGCGCGAGCGCAGCGGAACCGACCGCAGCGAGAACAAGGGCGGCGGGGGACTGACCGCCCGTCTTCTTCGTGCGTTCGGGATCGTCGCCATAGCCTCCGGGGGCGCCGCTGCTGGCGCGTGCCTGGTGGCGTCGATGTGGGTTGGGGCCGGCCTCCTGACGGCCGGCGGGCTCGTGGCGGCCGGGCTTTCTGTGCATGTGGCCCGCCATACAGGCCAGAGGGGCCGCGCTGAACTCCAGCGTCTCTCCAGAGCGGCGGGGCGGAGCCAGGAGAACATGGCGGCCCTCGCCCAACTGATGAACCGCACCAGCACGGAAGAGGACATCGAGGCGGCTTTCCGGACCTTCCTGCGCGAGGTGCGGGAGGGCACGTCGGCCGAGTACGCGGCCCTCAGCATCTTCGGCGAAGACGGGGAGATCGAGGAGTTCTTCACGCTCGGCATCACGGAGGCGGAAAAAGAGCGCATCGGCCACCTTCCGGAGGGCGAAGGCCTGCTCGGGCACATCCACGAGCAGCAGGAGACCCTGCGGCTCGACGACATGCGTGAGCACAGCGCGTCGGTCGGGTTTCCGGAGGGACACCCGCCGATGCAGTCGCTGCTGGCCGCGCCCATCACGTACGAGGGCCAGCCGCTCGGCAACCTCTACCTGTCGGACAAGGACGAGGTCACCGTCTTCGACGAGGTCGACGAGCAGTTCGTGGAGGCCGCCGCGGAGGCCGCGGCGGTTCTCATCAATGAGAAGCGGTCGAACATCCAGAACCGGCGCACCCGACAGATGCTTCGCCGCGAGACGAAGGAACTTGCCGAGGTCCTCGGGAAGCTGTCCCAGGGGATCCTCACCGTCGACATTCCGGAAGAGAGCGCCGACGAGGACATCGGACGGGTCTGGGACCGGCTCCAGGACACGGCCAGCAGCCTCCGCGGGGTAATTCGGGAGGTCAAGGCCGCGAGCCGAGAGGTGTCGGAGACCTCCGAACAGATTTCCGGAACCGCAGACGAGATGTCGACCGGGGCCGAGGAGCAGTCGGCGCAGGTTGAAGAGGTCGCCTCCGCGATGGAGGAAATGTCGCGCACCATTGCCGAAAACGCCGAGACCGTCGAGCGCACCTCCCAGCGTGCGGAAAGCGCCCAACAGGCTGCCCGCGACAACGGGGAGGTGATCTACCAGACGATCGAAAAGATGGAGCAACTCGGCACGGTCGTAGAGCGCTCCGCCGAGACGGTTAGCCGACTGGGCCAGTCCAGCGAAGAGATTGGAGAGGTGGTCGCGACGATCGATGAGATCGCCGACCAGACGAACCTGCTGGCGCTCAACGCGGCGATCGAGGCCGCCCGGGCTGGGGAGGAGGGGCAGGGCTTTGCCGTCGTGGCGGAGGAGGTGCGTGAGCTCGCGGAACGAACGGCTCGGGCCACCGAGCGCATCGAGGAGATGATTACCTCCGTGCAGGAGGACGCCGAAGAAGCCGTGACTGCCATGAACAAAGGCCAGCGGGAGGTCCAGAGTGGCATCGAGATGGCCGACGAGGCCGGCACGGCCCTCGATGAGATGATGGAAGACATCCAGCAGGTGGCCGACGCCATCGGCGACATTGCGGCTGCCACCGAGGAGCAGTCCGCCACGAGCGAGCAGGTCTCTCGCTCGGTCAACGAGATTTCGACGGTGGCCTCTCAAAACGCCCGCGGCGTTACTCAAATCGCCGGGTCCACCGAAACCCTGAACGGCCTGTCCGACCGTCTCGTCGGGAGGGTTGAGCAGTTCGACCTCGGGGCGCAAGGCGATCACGAGGGACACGGCGACACGGCCCGCGGTGACGCGGAGGACGAGCTTCAAACACTGCACGAGGACGCGCCCGATGGGGCGACGCCCGAGTCGCGCCCGGTGTAGCCTTCCACGGGGCGTTGCACATCGCCGGGGCCCTCAACTGGCTGCTTCTGAAGGCCGGTCGCGACCAGCCCGAACACACATTGCTCAACGGGGCCTGCGCTACGAGGCCGCCGCTGCCAGCGGTCTCCGTTGCCTTTGGTGCCCCCGGCGCCTTCTCTGCCGGAGTCATTGGCGTCTGCCAGTCGGTTGTTGGGTCACCCGAAGGCGTCCGGTCTCATCCTGCGGGTCTCGATTCTTCCTCCGTGCCTTCCGGGCCCAACATGCCCGTGATGTCTTTGCACGTGCGCTTAAGACCATCGTCGGACCTACGATAACCAAAGTGGAGGGACCTCAGATTCTTCAATATCGCCCGGAGCGCCGCGTCCGGGCCCGCTTACGCCCTGGTTTGTCCTTGCACTCGGCGGCGAAATACTCTCCAGGACACGCCAAGCCGGGAGGCCCGCTGTGAGAGCCCTGCCTGGAGCCCCGGTTCGCAAATCGCTGTAAGCCCACAGACCCTGATTCCTCTTCAATGCTCGGTTCGGTCCAAAGAAAGCTCCTGGTCGCAGTCGGCGCCACGGCCACTCTTGTGCTCGGGGGGCTGATCGCCTTTCTTACGACGCAGGCCACCGGCGAGCTCGGGCGGGCTGCCAGTGAGCGTCTTCAGCTGAAGTCCGAGCGGCTCGGCACTGCTTTACATGGAGAGCTGGTCCGGTACCAGAAAGTCGCCGAAACCCTTGCCTCGGCGATGGAGCGCTACCAACGGCAAGGCGCAAGCCGGACGGAAGCAAGCCAGATGGTCCGGCAAGTCGCGGCGCAAAACCCGAAAGCCCTCGGGACCTATCTTGCCTACGAGCCAGACGCGTTCGATGGGCAGGACGCCCTCCACGAGGCCGATTCGGCCAGCGGGTCGAACCCAGGGGGCCGCTTTGCCCCGTACTGGAACCGCTATGGAGAGGGGCTCGGCCTCAGTCCCCTCGCCGACCTGGAGAGCCAGGACTGGTACACTCGCCCGGTGGAGTCCGGGGAGCCGCTGATCAAGGGCCCATTCGTATACGACGGCAAGCTTATGCTCAGCTTCCTTCACCCGATCGAGCGGGACGGTGTGCCGGTCGGCGTGGGGGGCGTGGACGTATCGGTCGACTACTGGCAGCAGCGCGCCCGCGAGATGCAGGTGCAGGAATCCGGCTATGCGTTTATCGTGAGCCCGAACGGGAAGCTCGTGGCCCATCCGAACGAGCAGTGGGCCGGAACCGAGACGCTCCAATCGCTTGGCGACAGCCTTTCGCTCTCCGCGTTTGACCAGATGGACGACCACCTGAGCGCGGGCGGCGGAGACCAGCAGTTTCAGTTCACCGATCCGGTCACCGGGCAAGAAGCGACGGCTTGGCTCCATTCAACCGAGACAAGCGGGTTTGCGATTGGGACTGTCGCCCCCCAAGCGGAGATGCGGGCCGGGGCCCACTACCTGCGCAACGTGTTTCTCGGCATCGGGCTGGTGTCCCTGCTGGGGCTACTGGGAGCCACGTATGTCCTGCTCCGGCGGTGGGTGATTGGGCCGCTCTCGGTGGTGACCGAGAAGGTCCAAGCGGTTGCGGGCGGGGACCGGAGCGTTCAGATTCAAAACCGCTGGGGCGACGAGTTCGGGACCTTGGCGGCATCGTTCAACGACATGACCGCCCAGATCCGCGAGTCTCGAGATCACCTGCAAGAGGAGCGTGAAAAGGCTCAAGAGAAGCGGCGAGAGGCAGCCCGCCTGGCAGAAGCCTCGCAGGAGAAGAGCGAGTTTTTGCGGTCGGAACTCGAAGAGCTCACCGGCCGGATTCGTCGAATGGCCGAGGGGGACCTGACTGTCTCCTTCAAGACAGATCGTGAAAGTGCTTCTGGTTCGGACACCGATGAGGCTGCCCAGCTGGTCGGGAAGCTCCGAGAGGCCCTGAGCACGGCGGTTGCGTCTATGCACTCGGCCCTGCAGGCGGTGACAACCGCGTCTCAAGAGACGGCCACCGCGGTCCGGCAGATTAGCTCCTCTTCCGACCAGATGGCCGCCAGCGCCGAAGAGCAATCCGCTCAGGCCGAGGAGGTGGCCGCCGCGGTTGAGGAGCTGAACCAGACGATCGGCGAAAACGCCAGGGCGGCCCAGCAGGTCGCCGACGCCGCCGAAGAGGGCAGCCGCCGGGCCCAAGAGGGCCGAGAGGTCGTCTCCGAGACGACCGACAAGGTCGGGCAGGTCGCTGAGGGGGCAGAGGCCACCGCCGAGGCCATCGGTCGCCTCGGCTACTACCAGGAGGAAATCAGCCAGGTGGTCGAGCGGGTCGACGACATTGCCAGCCAGACGAATCTCCTCGCCCTGAACGCCGCCATCGAGGCGGCCCGGGCCGGGGAGGAGGGCAGTGGCCAGACTGGGCAGGGCTTCGGCGTTGTGGCGGAGGAGGTGCGGGCCCTCTCGGAGGAGACCGACCGGGCCACCACTGAGATCGAGGACATCATGGGGGCGGTCCAGGCCGAGATCGAGGAGGCGATCGGGGTGGCGGAGACAAACAGCCAGCGGGCTGAGGTGGGGCTTCAAAAGGCGCAGGAAACCCTGGAGGCGCTGGTGGGGATTGCCGGCTCCATCGAGAAGGTGGAGGCCCAGGCCGACGAGATTGCGGCGGCTTCTGAAGAGCAGTCCACCACCAGTGAAGAAATCGCCCGGTCGGTCCAGTCGATCTCGACGGCGGCCCAAGAGTCGGCCGCAGGGGTAACCCAGGTGTCTGACACCGCCTCTGACCTGGAGGCCACGGCCGGCCAGCTTCGAGATAGCGTCGGGGCGTTTGTGCTTGCAGAAGAAGAGCCCGCCGAGAGCCCTGCTTCCAAGGTGATGAGAGAAACCTCTGGGGAAAAAACGCAAGAGAAGAACGCCCCAAGGCAGACGACGAGCCTTAAACGGACCTGAGGACAGGGCCCGGAGGCGACGGACACGCGGCCGCCAATTGAACCAGCCACCAGCGCCGGCCAGTCCTCAACCAGCGAACACCTGGGCCCGCCCCAAGCCCCGACGGGTCGCCGACGTAACGGGTCGCCGACGTGAAGGCCTCACCCGGGCGTGGCGGGTGTCCCGGTCCGCTCCCGGCTGGAAGCCTCAATCGAGCGAACGCCCCGCTTGAGTGTCCAGATCACGACTGAAGGCTTGCAGTGGGGGGGCATCAGTTGGCGGGCGTCTTCAGCGGGCGTCGGCCCGCGGCAGCCGGACGGTAAACCGGCTTCCCTCGCCCTTCTGAGTCTCCACCTCAACGCGTCCGCCCATCTGCTGGGCTGCCTCCCGCGTCACTGCCAGCCCCAGCCCGGTGCCCTCATACTCGCGGGCTACCCCCTCGGACTCTTGCCGGAACGGCTCAAACAGGTCCTCGACCTGAGACGCGCTCATCCCGATCCCGGTGTCCTCTACTTCAAGGACAGCTTCCTCCTCTTCCTCGTAGGCCCGGACCTCCACGCTCCCCGCCTCGGTGTACTTGATCGCGTTGGACAGGAGGTTGCGGAGCACGATCTGCACGCCTCCCTCGTCCGCCTGGGCCCAGGTGGGCTCCTCTCCGTTTTGAACCTGCAGGCGCAGTCCCTTCTCCTCAGCCTGGGGCCGGAGCTCCTCGGCGACCTCGTTGGCCTGCTCGGCCAGGTCGACCGGCTTGGAGACCAAGTTCATTTCCCCCGCCTCCAGCCGCGAGAGGTTCAGCACGCCGGTGAGGGTCTTCATCAGCCGCTTTCCGCTGCGCTGGATCACGCCCGCAAACTGGCCGAGGGATGAGAGGTCTCCCCTCTCGACTGGGGTCTTCTCGGCAGTAGCCTTCTCGGCCGGAGCCTGGAGGCCCTCGGTCTCCTCCTCGATCGCCTCCGCAAATCCCAAGATCGACGTCAGCGGCGTCCGGATCTCGTGGCTCATGGTCGCGAGAAAGGCGGATTTCATCCGGTTGGCCGCCTCTGCCTCCCGTTTTGCCTCAACAAGTGTCCGCTCCTGTTCTTTGCGCTCGGTGATGTTCTGAATCGTGCCTCGGACGGAGGTCACGTCTCCGTCTTCGAACACCGGCTCCCCGCGCGTACGGACCCACCGTTCGTGTCCGTCCTGCGAGACGAGGCGCAGTTCCAAGTCGTAGGCGGCCTTCTCGTGGATGGCCCGCTCAACGGCGTCTCGGAGCCTCGGGCGGTCCTCGGGGTGATAGGCGGCGAGGGCCGCCTCGAGGGTGGGCGTCTCCTCGAGAGAAGTCCCGTAGATCTCGTGCACCTGCTCCGTCCAGGTCAGGCGGCCGGACTCCACCTCGTACTCCCAGGCCCCAACGCTCGCAATCGCCTGCGCCCTCCGGAACAGGTCGTTCTGGCGCTCGATCTCTTCCTCGCGCCGCCGACGCTCGGTGATGTCCCGGCCGACGACGACTGCTCGGTGGTCCCCCTCCGGATGCTCGACCAGGCTTCCCCCGACCTCGTAGGGCACCGTCGTTCCGTCTTTCAGCAAGAGGGGCACCTCCATCCGGGCGTGGCCCTCCGCGAAGCCCTCCTCGATCGTCGCGGCGACCTGCCCCATCTCGTCTTCCGGCACGAGGTCGAGGGCGCTCATCTGCCCGAGCTCCTCATCGGAGTAGCCGGTCACTGCCGGGAGGCTGTCATTCCACCGCGTCAGCCGTCCGTCCTCGTCCAAGACGTAGAACAGATCGTCGATGGCGTCCAGCATGCGACCGGTATACTCCCGGTAGCGCTCCAGCTCCCGGCGGCTCTTTTTTCGCTCGTCGATGTCGAGGTGAATGCCCGCCGCCCGGGTCACCTCTCCGTTCTCGTCTCGGTCGATGACCTTGCCGATCGTCTGGACCCACTTCCACCCCCCGGACTTTGTGCGCATCCGGATCTCCGGGTCGTACGTGCCGGTCTCCCCCGCAATGTAGCGGTCGAGCACGCTCAGGGCGCGCTCCAGGTCCACCGGGTGCACGAGCTCCTCCCAGGTGCTGAAGTGGAAGTCGAGTTCCTCCCGCGAGTAGCCGAGCATCTCGGCCCACTGCCGGTTGAAGATCACCTCGCCGGTCTCCAGGTCCCAGTCCCAGGTGCCAATGCTCCCCCCCTCCACGGCCATCTGGAGCCGCTCCTGGCTCTTGCGGAGCTTGCGCCCCGCCTCCTTCCGCTCGGTGATGTCTTGAAGGGCCCCGGCCACCTTCACGACCTTCCCGCCTTCCTTCTCATCGGAGATCTCGGCGGGGGCGCCGACCGCCCGGACCCACCGCCGGTTGCCTCCGGCCGTGTTGAGGCGCACCTCCAGGTCGTAGGAGGTCTCCTCCTCAACGCACCGCCGGAACGCCTCCTTGATCTTCGGGCGGTCCTGCGGGACAAAGTCTTCGAATGCCTCATCGAGCGTCTGGTCGGCCTCCGGCCCGATCTCGTGGATGCGACGGGCCTCTTCCGATCGGTGGACCTCCCCAGCCTCCAGGTCCACCTCCCACGCCCCGGCCAGCCGCTGGGTCTGCTCCAGGAGGGCTTTTTGCCGGCGGAGCTCCTTCTCTCGCTCTCGCTGGTCGGTCACGTCCCGCTGGACGGAGACCCAACGGGTGATTTCTCCATCCTCTTTCCGCACCGGCGCTATGTTCCACTGCACCTGGTAGGGCGTGCCGTCTTTGCGGTAGTTGGTCGCCTCTCCCTCCCACTCCTCCCCCGCCTCCAGCGCCTCCCGCACCGAGTCTAGGACTTCTCGGCTCGTCTCCGGCCCCTGCAAGATCCGGGGCGTTTCCCCGAGGATCTCCTCTTCGGCGTAGCCGGTCATCGCCTCGAAGGCCTCGTTGACGTACTCGATGCGCGGCCCCGGCTCGCCTAAGGGCTCCGCTTCAGTGATGATCACCGCTTCCTTCGCCTGCTGGACCGCCTCCGACAGGACGCGGAGCCGCTTTTCCTTCTCCTTCCGCTCGGTGATGTCGGTGATCGTCCCGTCGTAGTGGACCGGCGCTCCCCCTGCCTTGAGAGCCGCCTCCGCGCTGAGAAGACCGGCAAACTCCTCTCCTCCTTTTTGTCTGAACTGGAGCTCGGCGGCGCTTGTCCCCTCCTCCACGAGCATGAGCCCGCGCTGGTGGGGGTCGGCGTAAAACTCGGTCAGGTCATGTCCGACCAGGTCTTCTCCCTTCTCGAACCCGAGCATGCGGGCGAGCGCCTCGTTGGCGTACTCGATCCGCCCGGTCGGCCCCGTCCGGAAGACGCCGGCCGAAAGCCCCTCGGTGATCGACCGGACCCAGGCGTCCCGCTGCCGCAGCTTCTGCTGCATGCGCTCCTCCCGCAGGGCCCACTGCAGGGTCCGCCCCACCAGCGTGGGGTTCAGGTCTTCCTTCCGGAGGGCCTCGGCCACCCCGACCTTCCGGACCTGAAGGGCCACTTCTGTGTCCTTGGGCCCGACGAGCACGACGACCGGACGCTCCGGGGCCGCCGCCACGATCGCTTCGATTGCCCCGGTGCCCTGGCTGCCCGAAAGCCCCGCGCTTACGACCACCACGTCGGGGGCGCCCTCGTCAGGGCGGCCCTTGTCGGGAGCCCCAAGCACCTTCAGGCCTCCCTCCAGGGTCGATGCGCGGCGAAGCGCCGCCCCGACGGAGCTCTCCCGGAGGCTTTCCTCGAAACGGCGGGCCTCCTCGGGGCTGCCGTCGATCAATAAGACATCAAGCGGATCGGTGTCTCCAGGCGGGAGGGACACGTCTCCTGCGGGTGGGTCGGGAGTGTCCATGACAGAAATAGATCCAATCGAGAGAAACGGTCTTCGGAAGGCGTGCCTTTGAGAGAGCGCCCTGCAACAAGGTGGCTCACGGCAGAGCGGTTTACAACGGATTCACAGTGGAAAGGTGTCCTCGCGGGGGATGTCTTCATCTGCAGCCATGTGGCCACGAATCAAACAAGGGACATGCCAGCGGCGCTGACCTGTTCTTGGGCAGGTCCGTTTGGGCCTCAGCAACGGCTTCCGGGGCACCAGGGCTCCGCGGCTGCGCCTTCCTCGTTCTGGGCAGTCCCCTCGTTCCCGCCTTGCGGAATTGGACCGGAGGAGGGACACAGCGGCCGTTGTGCACGGGGATGCGCTGCGTGCGGGGAGGGACGCGGCAATCATAGGACACCGACTGCATCATGGTTGAGCGCATCAAGGACAGCAGCCACAGGACAAGAATCACTGATGAGGGGGGGGAGCGTCTGGGGAGGGGCTCCCCACACCCGTCGCAATCGGACCGAATCCCGCAATGCCGAGCAGGGGAGGCGCAGGCACGAGTCCTGTTCAGGAGCGCGGGGAAAGAACCCAGTGAATCCAAGCTGTGGGGATGGGGCATCGAGGCTCGTCCGGTCATGACTAGGAGCCGGATGCAGCTGGGGGAAGGTTGGGGAGCAGGTCGACGGCCCCGAACGTCTCGACGCCCATCCAGAGGACAAAAATGAGGTAGATGACAATGAGCCCCCAGGCTTCAGCGGTCGTGAGGTTCATGTGAGAGCGCATCACCAAAAAAACGATGAGGGTTGCCAGCGTAAGCACGCCCATCATGGGGGCCCCGACCGAAAAATTCACAACTGCGGTGCCGGCCACCAGCACGCCGGCGGGAATGCACACCAAAAGATCGAAGACGTTGCTCCCCAGCACATTGGCGACGCTGGCAATGGCTTTGCCTTCCCGGGCGGCCCGTACGCTGACAAAGGTGTCGGGGACGGAGGTGCCGACCGCTACGACGGTAACGCCCCACAGGAAACTCGGAGTGCCCAGCACGCTCCCGAACCCAATGGCAGAGCGAACAAGGCCCTCCACCCCCACCAGAATGATTGTGAGTCCCCCCGCCAGAATGCCAAACTGCTTGGGGGCAGACACCCGCTCGGGCGCCGTCTCCGGCTCGTGGTCCTGGGTATCCTGGTACTGCAGGTACACGTAGAAGAGGTACAGCGCGAACGGAAACAGGGCGATTCCTCGGGTTAGCTCCCCTGTGACGGGACCGCCCGCGTCTCCCACGGGATTGTAAATGACGGCAAACGCGAAACTCAGCAGGAGGGCCGCAATCGAGAGCAGATAAAACTGGATCTCTTTGTAGACGAGGTCGCGGGTCGAACTCAAATCTTCCTCCGCCCCGAGCCTCGCGAGCGCCGGAATCATGAGAACGTTGAACAGGGCCGACCCCGTAATGGCGGCGACGCCAAGCTCAAACTCGCCGTGCAGAAGCGTGGCGAGCACGGCCGTGGAGAGTTCCGGAAAGCTTGACCCGACAGCCAAAACGACCGCCCCCTGCACGAGCGGCGGGAGCTCGTAGTGGGCCGACAGCTTCTCGCTGGAGGATTCAAGCCACTCGCTTCCCTTCCACACAACCCCGGTGGAAACGACCGCGAGGGCTGCGTAGGCCGAAATTGTCGCGGACAGACTCATGTGCAAGGCAGAGCAAGGAGGAAGCCGGATGGGGGGCTGGCCGAGTGCGTCCGCGTGCAGTGAAGAGGACCCGTCGGACAGTCTCGTCCCCCGTGTGCAGTGTGGAGGCGGCCCCACGAGGGGGCGTTTTTTTCCGGCGCGCTGCACGTTGGTGAAAAAGATTCCCCCTTGACGCGTCTGGGGGAAATGGGTGCCTGGTCAAGTCGGCCCCTCTCAACCGACGATCTCGTGGGGAGTTCTTGGGAGACTGAGAAGACTTTTCGATGCGCAGCCTGAAAGGCGTCGCCCACATCGAGCCCCGTCGCCGCCGCCCTTCAGGGACCGTGCCGGCCATCACGCCGAGGATCGTCCGGTCTCGTAACTGCGGAACTCCGTCTCCGTCTGGGTCAAAAACCGGTTCGGACCTCATCGTTTGCTTCGAGACGACTGGCGGGACGGGGCACGACCAGAGGGGGATGGAGAGGACCCTCCTCGTCACGGCGCAGTCCGACGAGTAGAATCGGATGGAGTGGGACGCAGTGCGGGTTGGTCTCACCCCTTAATGACCCCAAGTGGACGGAGCCGCGCCACCTTTTGGGAGAGGCCGGCGCCTTCCACGGCGGCCACCACGTCGGCCACGTCCTTGTAGGCTTCGGAAATCTCTTCGCGTACCGTCCGGCTGCTTTCGCCCCGCACGATGATGCCCTCGTGGGCCAGTTCGGCGGTGACGTTGCGGTTCCCGGAAATCTTGCGGGCCTGCCGACGGCTCATCTGGCGCCCGGCGCCGTGGCACGTGCTGCCGAAGGTCTCGTCCATCGCCTTCTCGGTGCCCACCAGGACGTACGAGTAGCGGCCCATGTCGCCGGGGATGAGGACCGGCTGGCCCACATGCTGGTAGCGGTTTGGGACGAGCGGATGGCCCGCCGGAAGGGCCCGTGTGGCGCCCTTCCGGTGCACGCACACCTCCTGCTCACGGCCGTTGACGCGGTGGGTCTCGAACTTCGCGATGTTGTGCGCCACTTCGTAGACGGTGCGCAGGCCGTGCTCGCGGGGCGCCACGTCCAGGGCCTCCTCGAAGGCGACGCGCGTGTTGTGGGCCATCACCTGCCGGTTGGCGAAGGCGTAGTTGATGGCACACTGCATGCCCCGGATATATTTCTGCCCCTCCGGCGAGTCGATGGGCGTGCAGGCGAGCTGGCGGTCGGGGAGCTCGATGTTGTACGTGTTCATCGCCGTGTCCATGTCCGACAGCGCGTCGTCGCACACCTGGTAGCCGAAGCCGCGCGAGCCGGAGTGGATGATGGCCGTGACGTGTCCCTCGTGAAGCCCCATCGTGCGGGCGGCCGGCGCGTCGTAGATCTCCGATACATAGCCGACCTCCAGGAAGTGGTTGCCGGAGCCGAGGGTGCCGAGTTGGGGCAGACCGCGCTCCTTGGCTCGGGCCGAGACCGCGTCCGGCTCGGCGCCGTCCACCCGCCCGCCCTCTTCGATCACGTCGAGGTCGGCGTCGGAGCCGTAGCCCTGATGGACGGCCCACTCGGCCCCTTTGCGGAGGACGTTTGGCAGCGTGGAGGGGTCGACGCGCAGGGCGCCGGAGGCGCCTACGCCCGTCGGCACGCGGCGGAAGAGGGCGTCGACGAGCCGCTCGGTGTCGCGGCGATCGAGGTCGTCTTTCGTGAGGTTCGACGCCATCAGCCGCACGCCGCAGTTGATGTCATAGCCGACGCCTCCAGGCGAAATCACGCCGTCGTCCGGGTCAAACGCGGCCACCCCGCCGATCGGGAAGCCGTAGCCCCAGTGGAGGTCGGGCATGGCCAGAGAGGCACCCACGATGCCGGGCATGTGGGCCACGTTGACCGCCTGCTGAAGGGCGTCGTCCCCACCGCCGTCGCGGATGTCGTCCAGGATGGCCTCGGAGGCGTAGAGGCGGGCCGGGACGCGCATGCCGTCCGTTACGGGAATCTGCCAGCGGTAGTCGTCGAGCCGTTCGAGATTGTAGTCGGGCATCGCGGAAAAGAGATCGGGGGAGAGGAGGGACTGAGACGCTAAAACAGCCCGGGCGGGAGAGAGGTTGCGCGGAGGGAGGCGTGATTCGCAAAGCGCGAGACCGTGAATCCGTGGGGCAGCGCACGAGGACGCCCACACTCACGCACCATGCGTCACGTCCTTAAACGAGAGAGGGCCCAGCGAGAGAGGCCCCCGGCCACCCCCTTGATCTGACCGTGTGAGGTGCTCTTGATCGAGGGGCTACACGTCAAAAATCACCTGTACGGCCCAGCCGTCGTCGGTCTCGTGTACGTCGAGGCCGTGGAAGGTGATTGCTTTGATCTCGGTGTAGACGGTGTGGCGCTCTGGGGCGATGGGCTCGCCGCGGGCCGTGGCGGTGAGTGCAAGTCCGTTGTCGGTTTCCTCGATCGACACCCCCTCGAAGGCGCTGTAGAGCACGTGGTCCACGGTGTGGCGGTAGTTGAGCTCGGAGAGCCATTCCACCATCAGCGCGTCTCGATCGCGTCCCTCAACCGTGATGCGCACAGCATCCGATGCTCGTATGGTGTCCGGGTCCGTGAGGACCCGAAACAGGCCTCGGGCGGCTCGCTCGAAAAGCCCCGAGCGTGTTGAGGCCGTGATCCGGATCCCGATGTCTCCGGTGTGGTCAATTTCTCCAAACCAGTCGGGGGCGATAGACATGAAGGGCGAAGGTCGGTTCGAAGAAAACGATCAGGCCCATCGCCGTCGGCATCGAACGAGTACGACGCCGACGGGTCGTGTTTCTAGGGCTCTCTGCCGTCACCGACGTACACCGGAACGACGTCGCTGGTTGTGCCGACCTGTCTCGGACCCTCCATGGAGGCGAGACGGCCCTGACTTGTGGCCCCACAAGGGAGGGCGATTCACTTGCCTGTTCGGGGCTCGGTCTCTGGGCCCTCTGGGGAGCAGTGTGCTCAACGCTCGCCTGGCGCAGACGGGGTCGGATCGGATGTCTGTGTAGTGGGTTTTAGAGTATTGAGGATGCGCGAAGGAGCAGTAAACCCTCCGGCCTGGCTACCGGACAGTTTTTCGAACCCCTGCTAAAACACAGGAAGGCCGTTGCTCTCGGCCACTCGAACGTCGACGTTGTGGTGAGCCAATCACCGAACCTCGCGTTCCAGACTGCCGATGAGCAACAGCCTTCGCCTCCAACATAAGATGGAATCGAAGCTTTCCCAACTTCTTCCCGAGACGTTGGCCACCCGGCGGCGCGCACTGGCCCAGATGATCACTGGGATGCACTTGGCCGAGCACGTTCACCTGTCGAAGGTGGCCGGCCGGATTTTTGGAACTGCCCAACTGGAGAGCAAGACGCGCCATTTGAGACGGTTTCTTGGAAACGAGGATATCGATCCTGAACGGTTCTACAGTCCGGTGCGAGATCGCTTGATTGATCTGGCAGTTCGGGGAACGAAAACAGAAGGAACGGGGCCCGTTCGGATCCTAGTCGATACTCTGGAGCTGTCGGGAGAACGGCAGGTGCTTATGGCCGGGATTGCATATCGCCAGAGGGCACTGCCGATCTGTTGGGAGACGTACCGACGGGAAGGGGTGACAAACGCTGAGCAGCAAATATCCCTGTTCAGAGCGCTTGCAGGCTTGTTTCCGGAGGATACGGAGGTTGTAGTTGTGGGAGATGGAGCGTTCCATTCCACTGATTTGATGGAATTTCTCGAGGATCAGGACTGGCACTTTTGCCTTCGTCTCCACACGGATACCTACGTTCGAGCCTCCGCGGAAGGCCCTTGGAAGCAACTTCGAGAGCTGGTTCCTGAAGAAGGTGAGCGCCGCTATCTGCAGGAAGCCCTCGTGACGAAAGACAACGAATACGGACCGGTCAATCTCGTCCTCTACCATGCCGAGGGCGAGGACGATCCATGGCTGATCTGCACTGACCGGAAGGCCAGCTACTCAACACTCCGAACCTACAGCCGCCGAATGTGGATCGAACAGTTGTTTGCGGATCTGGAGGATGGAGGATTCCACTTGAATCGGAGTCGGATCTACCCGCCGGATCGGCTCTCTCGGCTGGTGATGGCTCTTTCGTGGACATACGTCTGGCTTCTCCACGTGGGAGCGTGGATGGTCAAACGAGGCTTCCGGTCGAAGGTCGACCGGACCAGTCGTCGGGACCGAAGTTACGTAGAACTGGGGCGACGGTGGCTTCAGCGGTGTTTGACCAATCAGACTCCATTACGCATCGGAATTAGGCCGTATTTCTGAAGCTGTCCGATAGCCAGCCCTCCGGCTTTAGCCGGGGGATACACGGACTCCTTCGCAGTGAGAATGCGAGTTCAAAACGAGTATTCTTTCCGGAACACCACCGGCGAGGCTTTGTTGATTGACTGATGCCAATCAACAGAGAACCATATCAGAGAGGCCGTCACGCTGTTCACGCGGTGAAGTACCACTTCGTGTGGTGCCCAAAACGGAGGGCTTCTGTTCTCAAAAACGCAGTCGCAAATCGCCTGAAGGAAGTGCTCTACGATGTAGCCGAAGAGCACGACTGGGAAATCAATTCCCTGGCGATTCGTCCCGATCATGTTCATCTGTTCGTCCAGGCTGATACTCGGCACGCTCCCTATCAAGTGATTCACAGGTTCAAGGGAACGAGTGCTCATATATTGAGAGACGAGTTCGATCATTTGCATCGTCTGCCGTCTCTCTGGACGCGGAGCTATTTCGTCTCGACGACCGGAAAGGTGAGTGAGTCGGTCGTAGAGAAATACATTGAAGATCAGTCGTAGCGCATGTACCTGACCCGCAAATTCCATATTGAGGGCACCGATCAGCTTGAGCGGCTGTCTCGTTCCTCTGCGGGTCTGTGGAACGACATCTGCAAGTGGTACTGGCGGACGGTAGACCGTCAAGGCCACTGGCTCAGCAAAACGGCAATGCGTCGGTGGCACTGCAAGGGCCACGACGTTCTTCCGTCGCAGACGGCTCAGGAAGTCGCTGAACAATTCTACGAAGCGGTCGGCTCCTGGCATGACAACGACCGGAAGGGCAGCCCTCCGAAGCGTTGTGACAAAGAACACAACGTGCTTCGGTGGACATACCAGGGCGTCACGCTTCGAGATGATGGTGTCCTCCGGCTCTCCACAAAACGCGGAGAGAAGTCGATTCTGATGGATTGGCCGGTCGATGAAGAGCCAAGAACCGTCGAGATCGGGAAGACATCGGATGGATTCGTCGTCCGTGCTCAGTACGACACAGAACCCGTCGCCCGAACCACCGGAAACAAGGTTGCCGGAATTGATCTCGGGGAGAAGCACCTCGCTGCTGTCTTCACGGGTCAAGACGCTTTCACGATCAACGGCGGCGAGCTTCGCGCTCTTCGTCACTACCAGAACAGCCTCAAAGCTAAGCTCGACGCGAAAATAGACCACAAAGAGCCTGGATCGAATCGTTGGACGAAACTCGTCCAGTCGAAAAGCGAGCAGCTTAAACACATCGATAACAAGATCACGGATCTTCTGCATAAACTGAGCCGGAAGACGGTGGAGATGCTCCTTGAGCGAGGTGTCTCTGCCGTTGCAATCGGCGATGTTCGCGGCATCCGTGATCGGATCGACTACGGTAGCCAAATGAACCAACGGCTGCACCAGTGGGCCTATGGCGAGTTTGCCCGAATGATCGAGTATAAAGCCAAGCTCGCCGGGATCACTGTTGAACGAGTTGACGAAGCCTACACGTCCCAAGAATGTCCACAGTGCGGCCACAGGAAGAAGCCCTCTGGCCGGGACTATACGTGCAGTGAATGTGGTTTTCAT
>Ga0207753_1000271_pt1 | contig 20964 bp, 24 predicted proteins | sample PonA233FremontCA_2_FD_187273 | JGI IMG/M metagenome (GOLD analysis project Ga0207753, IMG submission 187273) | Salt pond sediment microbial community from Fremont, CA, USA - Pond A23 Sediment 3 (SPAdes) | ecosystem: Environmental > Aquatic > Non-marine Saline and Alkaline > Saline | place: USA... | reverse complement strand
GTAGCGGGTTGCATAGACGAGCCAGTCGGCCACGTCCCGCTCGTCGACCCGTGCCGAGGACGGACGCAGGGCGTCCAGCAGCCGAGCGGTCTGGCTCGTGCCGTCACGCGGGAGCGGATGAGGATGGGAGCACGTGGACATGGAGGGGTCAGAAAAAGTCAGGAGGCGCGCGGTGAGGCAGGCGCGCGGAGTTCAACGCCTTCCTCCAGATAGAAGGGATAGACGAAGTTGTAGCGGGTATTGGTGGTCGCCACCGTGTATTCCAGTTCGATGTCCAGCCGACCTTCGCTGGGCACGGAGGTCAGGCGAACGTCGTCGAGAATGATGCGCGGCTCGTAGTACAGGATGGCGGTGTGGATCAGGTCGCGCACGGTCGACTGGAGCGTCGCGTCCAGCGGCTCGAAAACGAGACGGCTCAGGTCGCACCCGTAGCGTGGGCGCATGACGCGCTCGCCGATATGCGTGGACATCAGAATGGCCAGACTCCGCTCAATGTCGACGACGTCCTCCGTCATGTCGATCGAGTGCCCCCGGTCCCGAAACGTGGGGGGAAAGCTCCAGCCTCTGCCGAGAAAAGGGACGTCGGTGGCCATGGGTGTGCGCAGGTTGAGAGAAGAACGGTTATCCGCCAATCTGAACGGTGGGCTCGCCGACGACGGCCCCGGCCCCGCAAGCACAAACGTCCCCCACCCGCACGGCCGGTTTGTTGCCGATGAGCACGGTAGCGCTGCCCGGCGGAAACGGACTTACGGTGGGCTGATGCGCGTTCGGTGGCAGGGCACAGGAGTGGATGTCGCCGGCAACGGCGGCCGGCATGCCGCCGATGAGCACGGTCGGCTCGCCGGGGCCCACGATCGTTCCGCCGTGGGTGCTGACGTCGGTAACACGAGCGGCAGAAGGCATAGCGTTAATTGATTTTGACGATGGAGCCAGAGATTTCCGTCTGCGCGCTGCCGGAAAGTGTCGCGTTTGCGCTCGCTTCGGCGGTAACGTCGGCAGTGGCCGTGAGCGACACGTTGGTGCCCTCGATGGTCACGTCGCCGGATGCGGTCACCGTGACGTCCGCAGCGCTGTCGATGGTGACGCCGTCCGAGTCGAGCAGGACGCTGTTTCCGTTCTCGTCGGCCATCGTAATGCTGCCCTCGTCGTCGCTGAGGACGACCGTGTTGCCGTTCGGCGTTTCGAGCGTGGCGTCGGTCGTCTCGTCATCGAAGACAAAGCGTATGCCCGAGCGCGTAACGGTCCCCTTTTTGTGGTTGTCATCCGCCGGATCGATGGGCGGCGGGAACGCGCTGGAGTGCACTCCGCCGAGGATGATGGGGTTGCGCGGATCGCCGCCGAGGAAGCCGAGGACGACCTCATCCCCCACTTCGGGGCGGAAGTAGGTCCCCCGCTCCTCCCCGGCGTCGAGCAGGGCAATGCGCGCCCACACGCCCTCCTCAGACGCGTCGATCATGGGGATGCGCACCTGGACCCGATACTCCCCATCGGGGTCGCCCTCGAGAGCCGTGACGAGGCCGAGTTGCAGGCCGTCGACGGGCGGCAGCAGGCCACCGGCCGGATGGGGGGCCACGTCGGCGAACACGTCCATCAGCCACTCGGGCGAGAGGCCGAACTCGACGTTCGTCTCCCAGTTTTTCGTGTTAATCTCGTGGCGCACACCTGCCACGAACGTCGTTCCGTTGAAGCGGTCGCCGACGCCGGACAGCTGCACGACGTCACCCGGCTGGATGCTACTGGTTCCCTGCACGAGCGCCCGCCCGCGCACTTTGGCGAGGCGGCTCTTCAGGAGCTGCGCATCTGCCCAGGCCTGGAGCTCCGTGTCGGTGCGCTGCCCTCCGTGGCGCAGGTCCAGCTGGCTGAGCCCGACGACGCGGGCCAGGTCGGTTGCCTCCACGTTTCCCGGCGCGCCGTTGGGCGATCCGGTGCCCTCCACGTCTACGATTGCCTGCCCGGCGGCGTCCCACGCGAACGCGTGTACCGATTCCGCCTGGTCGCGCGCATCCATCGCGGCTTCGAACGCAATCAGGTTGCCGCCGTAGCGGAGAGCCAGGCTCGGGTCCTGGCCCGGATCGGGCGGGGCGGCGCGGAGGGTGCCGTCCTCGGTGTAGACGAGCAGACCGTTGGCCTCGGCCCGCGACACGAGGAAGTCCCAATCGAGCGCGTTAAACTGGACGAGTTCGGTGTGCGTCACGCTCGTCGAGGCGACGTCGGTGTCGAGCCCGGCGTCGGCGGCCACCTGCTCGATGGCCTCCTGATCGGTCACGTCGTACAGGTAGCGGCTCTTGCGACCGACGGTCAGCGCGACGGCAGCATCCTTGCACTCGACGCGCAGCATCGAGTCGGATGTCCGGCGCACTTCGATCGCGTGGCGGACGACGACGCCCCGGAAGATGCGCTCTTCGTCGGCGTGATAGCCGGCGTGGATCTCGATCTCGCGTCCCGGTGCAAACTCCTCCGCATTGCTCACCGGAAAGTCTTCGTCCGTTGGGCTACCGTCGTGGATGACCAGCACGGCCTCCGACACCCGGTTGACTCGTCGCGTCACGACGACGCCCTTCACCTGCACGGTCCCACTCACCTCGGCGCCGTCGGCGTACAGCGTGAAGGTGGGCCGGTCCGCAGGTGCCTGGGTCTGAATTTGGCGGTCTTCGGCGGGCATATTTCGGTTGAAAGCAAGGAGGCTGCGTGACCTTGAAGAGGCGAAAAGACCTTCCGGTCGAGGTCACGAGAAGCATGAAAACGTTCAATGTTGAACGTTCAACGATTTGGTGAAAGAGACGTCAGGGTCAGGGTTTTCAGTGCGTTGAGCCAGGGGCGGAGGCGCTCGAAACTGGGCCGTTAGGTCGTGCGCTCGCGGACCGGCGGGAAGACGAGGTCGCTACCGGTGCGCAAGCGACGGAAGTTGGTAAGCCCGTTGGCGCGCGCAACCTGCAGATAGTAGGTCGGATCGTCGTAGAGGCGGTCGGTCATGAGCGTGAGGTGATCCCCCTCCCGGACGGTGCGCACGTGCGACAGGTCGGGCGAGCTTTCCCGCTCCTCGGCCACCCGCAGGGTATCCTCCACGTTCTCGGAAAATGTGGCCTTCACCTTGGCACGCAGTGGCGTCCCGTCCGAGCGAAACAGCGTGTACGTGATTTCAGCGTTCGTGAGCACACACTTCGAGGAGAGCGATCCCCACGACAGCCGCAGATAGAGCGGCCGGTGGATTTCGCCGTCGTGCTTGCCGGTGACAGTTAGGAACTCGTCGACGATTTTCTGCACGTCGTAGCGGTTCGTCTCGGGCGTCGAGTCCGTCTGTCCGATGGACTTGAGCGAGTCCGGCATCGGGGCGGTCCCGGTGCCGTCAAACAGGAACTCGAAGGTGTACTCCTGCGGCTTGATGTTGCCGTAGACCTGCGGGCTTGACGTGTCGCCCTGGCCCTGCCGCTCTTCGTACGTGACCTCGTACTTCTGTGTGTAGGTGTTCGGGTTGAACATGACCGTGAACGACGTCACCGGGCGGTCCGAATAGTCGGCCTTCCGGTGGGCGTCGATCACCATCTTTTTGAGCTCTCCGCTTTCGGCCACAGGGATTGGAGGGTCGAGAATGGAAGTGGATGAAGAATGGGCTACCGCTCGTTGCGTCGTCGCAGGACCTCAAGGACCTGCCGGACGGTCTCCTCGACGACATCGGTCGTCGTCTGCCCGCCGCGCACCGACGCTCGGGCGGGCCGGTCGGGGTCGTCCGGACCATCAATAGTGGCGCGGATGACGAGCTCTCGGATTTCGATGGGCATGGCAACGGGGCGTGTGAATTCGGGCGAGGGGGAAGCGCGGCGATCGGAAGGCTCAGTCGCTGTCGCGCCGGAAGCCGCGGTAGGCCAGCTCCAGCGTCTCGATGGCGAGGGCGTTGTCCTGCGCCTTGAGGTCGGAAACGGACCACTTGACCGGATACGCACCGTCAAACGTCCACGACGATAGCGGCTCGTGCTTCTCGTTAAGCAGCACGACCCGAACGATTTTCGGCTGGAAGATGAAGTCCTCCACCGCCTGCCGGCACCAGTCCGCGGCCTCCGAATCCACGAGCATGCCGCGCTTCAGAACCAGGGAGCCGTACTTGGCGCCCGTTGGCAGCTTGTGGGCGTACGCATTAAGACCGCCCTCCTGAACCTCCTCTGTCGTGACCTCGGCCGTCAGCCCAGTGACCTCCTGGAACCGCTGGTCCGCATCCGGCGGCTGATCGCCGATCTGAACCTGAAAGTGAAAGCTGACGGGCGGGTAGGGCATCTCGGAGTGCGACGAAGTTGGTTATGGCAGGTGTCGAGAGTTGCTGGGAGTCGTCGGAATCAGGGAGTCGCGAGGGGCGCCTCGCGGCTCCCTCTGATCCCGGAGTAGGACGGTTGTGCGTGGACCCTCAGAAGGCGCCAACCGCCGCCGCTACTCATTCGAGACGCTGACCCCTTCGTGCGCGAGTTCGATCTGCTCGACGGCCACCTCGTTGCCGCTCGCCTTCAGGTCGGGGTACGTGACCTTCGTCACCCAGGCGCTGCGGAGCGTCCACACCATGGTGGGCTCGCTGGCCTCGTTGAGCAGCCGAATCGTGACGTCGCGGCGTTCCACCTTGTTCAGGTTCGCCGTGTTGGCCCAGTCCCAGAAGGCGTTGTTGGTTTCCATCACGCCGCGCTTCAAGGTGACGTTGCCCGCCTTCTTGAGGCCGGGCATTTTCTGCATGATGTAGTCCTTCTCATTGCCGTCGCGGTACTCGATGGCTTGGTACTCGACGTTCAGTCCAGTCACCTCGGAGAAACGAACGGTACCGTCGGCGTCGCCCCAGTCGACTTCAAAGTGAAAGACGGGAAGTGGGTATGCCATGATGGTATGGGATTCGAACGAAAGGAAAGCGAAGGGCCGGTCTCACCGGCGGTGCGCTACACCTCCTGCATCTTGTGGGAGAAGCGCATAATGATGAACTCGGCGGGACGTACGACGGCCAAGCCGATCTCGACGATCATGCGGCCCTCCAGGATGTCCTGGGGCGTCATGGTTTGTCCAAGGCCCACGTTGACGAAGAAGGCCTGGTCCGGCATCGAGCCCGCAAGGGCGCCCTCTTTCCACTTCGCAATGAGGTAGTTTTCAATCATACCGCGCACCTTGGTCCACACGTTCGCGTCGTTGGGCTCAAAGACGGCCCAGGACGTGGACTTCTTGATGGACTCTTCGGCGGTGTTATAGAACCGCCGTACGGGCACGTAGCGCCACTCATTGTCGTTGCCGGCAAGCGTGCGAGCGCCCCACACGATGGTCCCGCGTCCGCTGAAGGCGCGAATGGCGTTGACCGACTTGCCAGCGTTGACGTCCACGTTGAGCGACTCCTGATCGGCGTCGTCCAGGGCAATCGAGGGGCCCACCACGCTGGAGACGCTCACGTTGGCCGGGGCCTTATGCACGCCGCGGGTCCGGTCGACGTAGGCGTACACGCCGGCAATGGCGCCGCTGGGCGGCAGCGTGGCCATCTCGCTCTTGATCTCGCGGACGATGTTGGCCACGATGGGATGCTGCTGGTAGAGAAGCTGCTGCGTCTGGCTCTTGCGCGTGTCGGCGGCCTCCTTGGCACCCTCGATGAAGCTGAGGAACGACGCCCCGGCGGAACGCCCAAACGCGTCGTCGACGCGGGGAATGATGGCGCGGGCAATGATCGGGTTCGTGACGTCGGCGTCCGGCACGTTCGGGAGCAAGTCAGTTGGGCGGGCGCTGATGTCGCCGGCGCCGAGTTGCGCGCCCGTATCGTCCGTAAACCAATCGGCCGAGTCGACGAACGACCAGTCTGTATCCACGTCGCCGTCGCCCTGGCCCGACACGGTCTGAACGTCGTCATTCTTTTCCAGTCCGATGAGCTCTTTCGCCAGCGGCGCCAGCTGATCACGGTTGAACGACGACAGGGCCTTGTGCAGCTCCCCGTCGGGGTCAAACGTACCCGCGAGTTCGGCCAGATCTTGGAGGAGATTCCGGAGGTAGTTAAACAGCGTATTGACACTCGTGGCGTCCACGCTGTCGGCAGCGATGTCGCTCCGGAGACTGGCAATCTGATCCTTGTACTCGTCCTCGAACGTGTCGAAACCACCTCCCCGGAACGTGTCCAGTTCACTTTCGAGCGTCTCGGCGTCGTCGATCGCGCGTGCGGCCCCGGTGACATATCCGTTCAGCGTGGCGTTTGCGGTCACACTCTCGAGCGCGACGCTGTTACTGCTCTGATCCACCACGTTGTTGCGGAACTTGGCGAAGTCAACATCTTCGCTGTACGTCGTGACGAGCCACGGGAAGTAGGCGGCGCCGTACTTCAGATTGTTGATTCCGATGGCGTCCCGGAACTCGGAGACCGTCGTCATTTCGTCGGCGTCGGTCTCGGGATCGTACCGGAGGAGGTCGAGCACGGCGACTCGGTCCTTCAGCGTGCCGCACTGGCGCAGGAGGCGTTGCTGCAATCCATAAAACTGGTTGGGGTCGGACAGCAGCGTGGCGTCCGGCATCAACAGGATCGTGGGTTCGTCGACCTTCTTGACGGCGTCGATGCCGGTCTGGAAGTCACTGTCGCTCAGGCTCCCGTAGCTCCCGACGGAGCAGACGTAGCAATCACCCCCGCCGTTGTCGAAGAAAAGGCGCACGCTGTCGTAAGTGTAAAAGCGCTGTTCGCTGGAGAAAGCGACATCGCTGACTGCGTAATTATTGTCCGGATTGACCGTCACGGAGATCGTGTCGTGCTCCGGGGCTCCACCGAACAGCTCGCGATACTCCAGCAGCGAGGAGATGCGCGTCGGTTCATTTGTTAGGTCCTTCCCCCGCCGCGTGGCCTGTTCGGTGTAGCCGATGAAGGCGGGGATGGCCGTTTCCACCTGGGCGACCGAGGGCGGAAGCAGCGAGATTTCTTCGATAAAGACGCCAGGCGTTTTGTAAGCCATTGCACGTAGGAGGTGAGGTTAAAGGTAAACCATTTGGACGGCGGAGCGGCCTCCGGTCTCCCGGGCGCGCACCACGGTGCCCGGTCCGGGAACGGGAAGGCGCCGCAGCGCGCGGCCGCGATGATCTTCGAGGGTGACCGTCGCCGGATCTTCGGACCAGGCCGTGGCCGCACCGCTTTCGAACGTGGTGCGGGTTGGTTCGCTCGACGTTTTGCTGAACGACAGGTCGCCCGTGACGTCCACACGGCTGAGGTCGACGCCGTTGTCGGCGTACTTCTTTTCGAGCACGTACGTCCAGTGCGTGCTGCGCACCGGGATCTCGACCGCAAACGGGGCGGTCTCGGACACGCGATCGCCGTCCAGAAACCGGTAGTCGCCTACGACCTGATCGGGCGGGCCGGTGAACGGGACGGAGGACACGTAGAGCTCGATCATGGCAAACAGCGGACGCCCGTCCAGCCCCGGGGCGTAGTACACGGATTCCGAGCCTCCGTCGCCGTCGCTCACCACGTACCGTCCCGAGGAGAGTCCGGGGAGAGCGTCAAAGTCCAGCGACACCTCGCTGACGGGTCCGTCGAACACCACGCGGCGCTCCACAACCGTCGTGCCGAACAGGTCGGTGACGGTCAGGTCCACCTCCGAAGCGGGCGCGGAGAGCGCGTAGATCCACGGCGAGCGCGTGACGAGCGAGATCGGCGGGCCAAGGCGTTCGCCGGCGACGTGGTCCGTCAGATACGGGAAATCGCCCGGTCCGCTGGGCGTCAGGTTGCTCAGGTAGTGCACCGCAGCACCAGGACGCCAGTCGTCAATCTCCGAGACGAGCACCACGGTGGGCGACGCGAGTTCGAGGCCAAACGTCAGGACGTCCGCGGGTAATGGACGCGTCACGTGAGCCTCGGGCGGATCCCCCAGAGCGGGAACCACCCGGTCCACCTCCACACCCAGGAGCCACGTGGGTCCTACCTGCCGCACCTTCAGGTTGGCGGACTGCAAGGCGCGTCGCGTCTCCGCCGTGGGATGGACGCGCACCGCCTCGATGACGCCTGAGCGGAAGTACGCGTGGGCGACGGTCAGTTGCAGGAGCCGGGCGTAATGGGTCGTCATCCGGTGTGTGTCTCGATTTCGGTGACCGGAGAGCGAGGCGGCTTCGGCTGCGCGTCGTCGACCGTCGTGAGACGCGCCTTGTAAAGGACGGATGGGACGTACTTCGCCCCGAGCGCGCCCCAAAGATGGTTGACCTGCTCGAATGTCAGCGTCACGAGTTCGAACACAATACGTCCAGTTGAATCGGCGACGTCATCAATGTCGGTGTAATCAATAAAAGGGGTGTTCTGAAAGAAGCTGACAACTTCGTCAACGGCCTTAAGCGCTTCGGGGTGTTCAGTGAAATTGGCTACAAAGAGCAGGTAAAGGTTCAAGCGAATCTCGGGCTCGACACGTCGGACCTGATCGTCGTCGGTGCGCTGATAACGACTCACTGAGCGTCCCACCCGCTCTTCCTCCACATTGACTAACGACACCGCAATGACGTCGCGTGCATCCCCATTGACCTCCCCTTTGCTGTCGACGAGACCGGCCAGGGCCACGCGGTCGCTGCGCCCGGTTCGGAGGCGCACGTAGCGTTCAAGCTCATCCGTGACATGTTGAATGGCTGCGTGGAGCACGATATGGGTAGATGGACCTTCTTGAAACCATTTCTACGCGCAGGATACGTGCCCACTGTGTTGCGCATCGTTCCGTTCGCGTTCTGAAAGCGTTCCGGTAGCTGGAAGATGCTAAATGCTGGCACTCGTAGGTGATAGGACGCAGGCACACGACTACCTTCCGGCTGGTATCGAAATCGCAAATACGGAGCATCAGATTCAGCAAAAATCCGGGACCGAATCGCCGAGAAGGGCTCTGCGGAAAGGCTCCTGCCTCTCTGAGGTGCTGGTTGATGGTTTCCTAACTGGCGGAGCGGATCTGTTACGACGTGCGCGACCCGGGCTTCCCAGCACGAAGAGACGGGCTATTGCTTATTTCCGCCGGCCCCCGTCGGGGGCGACGTACCGGTAGAGCGTCGCCGAGGAGATCCCGAGCCGCTCGCAGATCGTCTCCACCGGGACGTCCGGGTCCTGAACCAGGCGCTGGGCGAGCTTGATGTCTCCCTCGTCCAAGGAAGGAGGCCGCCCGCCGGTCTTTCCGCGCTCCCGGGCGGCCCTGAGGCCCGCCTTCGTCCGCTCCCGGATCAGGTCCCGCTCGAACTCGACGAGGGCGCCTCAAGACGCAGAAGACCAGGTTCCCGGCCGAGGTCGTCGTGTCGATCCCCTCGGCCTTCTTGTAGTACTACTTTTTAGTTTAGTGTGGCTCGTTCGCCTGTGAGTGGGAGCCCAGCGCATCCAGAAGGCGTTGAAGCCAGTGCAAATGGTCGAGGCGAGCCCGATGGGTGGGGTGCTCGCCATAGATGACACCACGTTTCCGAAGAAGGGGAAGCATTCTGTCGGTGTGACGCATCAGTACTGCGGTGAACTCGGCAAACGGGCCAACTGCCAGGCGTTTGTCACAGCCGAGTACACCCCCTAGATCAAGCAATCTATTTTGGGTAGAGTCATTTCGAGCGCAGCGCAGCGGAGTCGAGAAATCTCCCCGAATCCGGCGGGATCGACAGCACAGGGCGATTTCCACAACTAAATCGCTCGACTCGCCGGATCTGGAAAACTTCTAATCACAAAGAGACCGCTTGAAGTTGCACTAGGGCCGGACTTCTTCGACGCCGATGCACTGGCCGATGGCCTTTTGATGACCGCTTTGACGACGCTTGGCACCCATTTTTGTACGGATACCACAAGGAGTCCTGTATCGACGAAACCGCCTCTTACGGACCCGGTTGTTATAACGTAAGTTATAATACCTATCTTTTCCCTTCTGACATATCATGCCCGAGACCCTCAAGGTCCGCAAAGTCGGAAACTCCAGCGGCGTCATTCTGCCGAAGGGCCTCCTCGAGGAGATGGGCGTCGAGGAGGGCGACGAGCTTTTTGCCGTGCGTGAGGCGGACGGAAGCCTCCGCCTTACGCCGTACGACCCGGACTTCGCCGAGGCCGTCGAGGATGCCCGCGAGTTCATGGACTCCCATCGCAACGCCTTCCGCGAGCTCGCAAAGTAGGTCCAGCCCGACTGGCACCGCACGGCACACCCAGCAAGTCACCTCCTCTTCATGGCCTCCTCCGGCCAAGACCCGGCGGATGAGTGGGACTGGCTCTCCCGCCGGCTCGTCGAGACGCTCCACGCAGAAAGTCTCTCTCGCTTCGGAGGAACGCTGGGACTGCGAGATGAGGGGCTTCTAGAAAGCGCCCTTGCGGGCCCGAAGCACCTCGCCCGCTACGAGGACCCGTCCGCCTACGAACTGGCAGCCACCTACTGCGAGGGCCTCCTCCAGAACCATCCCTTTGCCGACGGCAACAAGCGGGCGGGCCTGCTCGCCGCCCGGGCGTTTCTGTTCAAGAACGGCTACCGGCTGGAGCCGGAGGAAGCAGAAACGGTCGCAGCGGTCCGCCAGGTCGCGGCCGGGGAGCTCGGCCGAGGGGAGCTTGCCGAGTGGCTCGAAACCAACAGTGAGCCGATCTCGGAAGAGTGAGAGGCATGCCCGTCTCGGAGGGAGCTCCCGAACGGTTGTCGGATGAAGTCTGCGCAGGAGGCCTCCCAAAGACCCGGAGAAGCAGTCCTGCATGAACTGTAGGAGAAACTCCCGTTTCTGGTGTTCGGCTCAGGCGCATTACTGCGCCTTCCTTCGTAGGAGACACTCTCAAATGAGAGCCGGACGGAGGGAACAGGTCCGGCGGAAATGTAACCATGCTCGATCAGGATCGTCCTCTTGAGACCATTCGTCGGGGGCGCTTCCGGTGCGCATTTTCCATGAAAGAATCTGTACACAGCAGTATGATATACCACGATCTGTGGGCCTCGGCCCGAAATCGCTTGTCGATCCTCTTCGTCGGTCTCGCACTCGGGGCCTTCACGCTGGCCGGCTGCGACTCGGCGGGCCCCTCCACCGACGGCAGTCCCGTGGAGGTGGGCTTTGCGTCCGGGTCCTCCTCGACGTCGTCGGCGTCTCTCGCGAAAGCAAACGACACCCTCGAGGTCGAGGGCACGAACGGGACGCTGAAAATCGCCGACGTTCGCTTCATCGTTTCCGAAGTGGAGCTGGAGGGGGAGGCCGACAGCGCGGAGTTCGAGACGGAGAAGCCTGTTCTCGTGGACTTTCCTCTCAACTCCTCCGACGTGGTCTCGGTCGCAAGCGACCGCGTCCCGCCGGGCACCTACAACGAATTTGAATTCGAGGTCGGGGATGCTGACCTGGACGAGGGCGAGGACGAAGCCGGCATTCAGCAGCTCCAAAACGACATCGAGGAGGCAGGCTTCAGCGACTGGCCCAACGAGGCCAGCCTGGTTGCGGTTGGGACCTTCACGCCGACCGACGGTCAGCCCCGCGAGTTTCGGACCTACTTCGACGCGGAAATTGAGGTGGAGGTCGAGATGGACGGTCGCACCTTCGAGGTCGGGTCGGGCGACCCGGCTCGCCAACTCACCGTCAGCCTGACCCCTTCCCGCTGGTTTGTCTCCGACGGGAACCCGATGGACCTATCGGCCGACAAGTACCAAAACGTCGAGGAGCCGGTCGAATTCGAAATCGAGTTTGAACAGGAAACCGAAGTTGAATTCGACGACTAACCTTCTGATGAGGCCAATCGGCGCCTCGGAGGATCCGCCCCCAGTGCAGTCGCTTGCACTGGGGGCGGGTCTGTTTGGGAGCGGCCCGACACACAAATGCCTCCCCTTCTCTCCTCGGGAGAACCCTGTCCTTCCCCTCCTTACGGTCCCTTCTGAGCAGACCCTGAGTTTCAGCCATCGGCCCAGAGGAGAATCTTGCGGTTAGAAACGGGGTTCAAAAAGGGGGTACCCAACTGGTGCCCGTCAGCACCGAGAGAGGCCGATTCCGACAGTCAGCAAAAACCGGTCGTTTATTGACAGGTCTCATGCCGCCTCGCCGAGCAGCAGGGGCCAGAAGGGAACCCCGCTGGACGGACCTCATACCTGCACTCAACCGGAGTAATGTATATGATGTATAAAGCAGATGATTCGAAAACAGCTCTACATTACGGAGGGGCAGGACGAGGTGCTCAAGGATCAGGCGCGTAAGCTCGGCATCTCCGAAGCTGAGCTCGCCCGTCGGGCCCTCAGCGCGTTCCTGTCCGAGCGCTCGCCGACGGCCTCCCGGCGCCCGGAGGCGCTTCGGGCGCTGCTCGAGCGCACGCGATCTCTTTCTGAGAAGCACCGACTTCCCTCGGGCTACCAGTTCGACCGGGAAGACCTTTACGGGGAGCGGATTGGACGGCAATCCGGTTCTGACCGGTAGTGAGCGCCGTCTGGAGCCCACGACCGCAGCTCCCGTCAAACAGAAGCTCCGCCCGTGACGCCGTCGTATCTGCTCGATACCAACCTCCTCGTCTACTGCTTCGACGACCGGGAACCGGAAAAGCAAAAGCGGGCCCTCGAGCTTCTCGATCGGGTCGGGAGGGAGCCCAGCGCCGCGCTTCCGGCGCAGGTGCTGGGGGAATTTGCCAACGTCATGCTCTACAAGATGGAGCCGCCGCTTCCTCCCGAAGAGGTCTACGAGCAGCTTCAGCTCTACAAGAAAGTCTTTCCCACCTATCCGCTGACGCCCGCCGTGTCCCTGGAGGCGGTGCGGGCCACAGAAGAGCACAGCTTCCGCTACTTCGACGCGCAGATCTGGGCGACCGCGAAGCTGAATCAGGTGCCGGTCGTTCTGAGCGAGGACTTCCCGGTCGGAGCGACCGTCGAGGGCGTGAGCTTCGAAAACCCGCTCGCCGAGGAGTTCGACCTTTCGGAGCTCTAACTCGCAAAAGGCCGCGACCGACGCTGGAGGGCCTCCGCTATCGGCTCGCTGAGGAGCGAGACGGGCACCTACCAATTGGGAGGCTCGGTCGTGGGCGTTGCCGCGCGGGCGCCACGAAGCGACCGGTCAGCGCGCCCTGAGAATAGCGGAAAGATCCTCCGATAACACCCGATACGTTCGGTTTATCAAAAGGGGACGTCTCGAGGCCGGCCTCCGGCCGACCGACAAAATTTTCGAACTGCCGCAGTCTACATGCGTTTTGCATGCGGGTTGCATGAATCCTTCTATTGGAGGGAGCATTCTTGCGTTCGGAAACTCAACTTCTCAAAATAGGCCTTCTGACTATGGCAAACTTGACCGTCAAAGACCTATCAGACTCCCTCTACGAAAAGCTCAAGTCCCGGGCCCACACCAATCGGCGCTCAATCGCCTCGGAGGTGACGGTTATTCTGGAGCGGGCCCTCGGAGAACGCGCCACCCCTGAGGAAGACCTGCTCCAACGGGCCGAGCGGCTCCGTGAGCGGACGCCGACCCGCCTTACCGAAGAAAAGCGCCAGGAGGCCATTCGGCGAGGTCGCGCGTGACGGGAGGTCGCGCATGACGGACCACCCTGAGCGTTCTCATTTCACATCCCCAAGGTCGATGATCGTCGCCGATAACACGCTCATCAGCTATTTTACAATCGAGGGCGAGTTTACCGAAGAGGCAACCAGTGTCCGGCAGAAGGATCCGGAGTGGGCGGCCCCGCTGCTCTGGCGAGCCGAGTTTTTGAACGTGCTCTGGTTTCACGTGCGCCAGGGAGAGTTTGGCCTCGATCTGGCGATCCAACACATAGACTTGGCCGAGGACCTGGTCGATGGCCGGAGCTACGACGTGTCTCCGACAGAGGTGCTCCGCCTGGCCGTCGAGTCCGGTTGTTCAGCCTGCGATTCCCACTACGCGGCCCTCGCACTCGGGTTGGGCGTTCCCCTTCTCACCCACGATGGGGAGGTGCTGGAGGCGTTTCCGGAGACGGCCGTCCACCCGAACGATTTCCTTACGGGGAAACGGCCGTAGCGCGGCCCCGCGAAGGCACTTCGGAAGCGGCTACTCGGGAGCCTGGACGGTAGGGCATTTTCCCCCCGACAACAACCGATACCTTCCCCTTATCGGTCTTTATAGGCTCAAAAGCCGGAATATTTGCAGGAGTCGGGCTTCTGAGCTCGCACTCCAATTCAACAGCCTGCCTTCTCGTCTACTAGCCTCCGTCTACTGGGCCCGCGCAGGGTTCTCGTCACCAGCCCGGGGCTCTTCATCGGCGGCTCGGTCGAGGAGGTCTCCCATAAGCTCCTCCGGCTTGACGTTCTCTTCCTCGGCAACGGCTTGTCCGAAGCGCTCCAGCGCGTCGAGATGGGCAAACTGGGCCTCCGCGTCGAGCTGAGTCATCTTCTCCCACACGGCCGGCATCACGAGCTCATCGAGATGCCTTCCTCCTCGGCCAGATCGCGGACCTTCTCGTGCAGGGAATCGGGAAGTCGAACGGTAAGTGCACCCATGGCTCTGTGTGCCTCCTGGTCTATTCGATTGCGCGGAGAAATTCTCCTGGCCTCATTACCTCGATCCCAAACTGGCTGGCGGCCGTGAAGTCGACGGTATTGAAGGTCACGAGCCGGCTGGGCAGGGGACTTTTCGTAGGCGCCGTCCGGCGGAAGCGAGAGTAGTTCAACAGAAAAGCCCGAGCCCCCCGTGCCCATCGGAGACGGGAAGAGACGTGCCGCTCCTGCAGACCAATTTTTCCGATCTCAGCAGGCCGTCGTCTCTCCGCCGGATGTCCGGGGAGGTGCGTCTCGGAATCGGACTGAATTGCGCTCCCGGCGGGGTGTCTTTCAGGGCAGGATGTCGCCTGGCGCAGTCGCATCCGCGCCACGGCCCTCCTCGAGAGGCGCCCCCCGGCGCCTCGAGTTCAACCGGACCTCCTGCGTCCAGATCGGGGATTGGGACTATGTTAACATTGGCTTTTTCCCACCAGGCGGCAGGCTGTAACTGAGCAGCCGCCCCTAGAACCGACAGAACCAGGCCAACAGGGCAGACCCCCCGTTCGCTTCGTCGCTCTGAGCGGTGGGCGAGCCCTTCGAGGAAACCAGTACAACGGTTTTCTCTCCTTAATACTCGAATCTGACCTCCAATGAACCAATTTCATAAACTCCTCTCTCGATTTCTTTTCCTTTTTGCCCTCACCGCAGGCCTGATGGCCGCGCCCCTCATCGCCGGGCCCCTTTCGCCCACCCTCGACCCGCCGGGCCTCATCGAGCACCTTCGCGCCGAAATCGGCTCCAAGGACGCGATGCGGCAGCAAAACGCCCTAATCGACGTCATCGTGCTCAGCCGGTGTGAGGCCTCCTGCACGGTAAACTTCCAATCGATTCCCGACAAGATGCTTCGCGTCGAGAACGAAAGCGGCGTCGGCCCGGTGATGGACCTAAATGCCCTCGTCCCTGACCTGATGAAGGCCTACCGCAGCGGCCCGGCCGACGGCTACCGCCTCCTGGCGCTCTCCGCGCTTGTGAACATCGGCAACGTTCGGGCCCTCGAGCAGCTCGCCACCGAAAGCAGCGACGGCTCCAGCCAGCAGTCCAAGCGGGTAGACCAGCAGACCCAGCGGTCCCTTGCCGCCTTCTACCTGGAGAAGTACCCCGAGCTTAACGGGAGGATGGGGCGCGCAATGACCTTCTCGGTTGAGGACGTCCGCCGCGCAGAAAGCGTCCGGGTCAAGCTCGCGAAGAAAGAAGCCAAGGCCACCGCCGGGAACTAACGGACAGGGGACGCCTCCCCAGTAGAGTTCTTCACACCAGGCCCGCGAGGGGATTCCTTGCGGGCCTTTTTTATTATGGTGCGGAGGGAGTTACTGTGTGGCGCTCGTCAATCCGGTGCGCCCCGGCTGTATCGGGGCCACAGGTCGGTCTCCAGGCTCGATGTTAGTGGCCCGAAGGTCAGCCTTATGGGCAAAATCAGCGCGGTGCACACCGACCGTTGCGCCAGAAGTCCTTCCACGGTTTGGCGCTCCTGTTCACCTTTCAGTTTGTCCTGACTCCACCCTGACCGACTCAAACAGCCCCTCCCGAGCCCCAGCGGTTCGTACCGCGCCAATTCGTACTTGCGCCAAGCGGTCCCGCGGCACGGACGGACCTGACCCTTGGCGTACCGCAGGCCAAACATCGAAAAGACATCATGGTCCCTCTTCATTCTCATAGCTTCGACGGCGGTTCTGCGGCTGGCTGGTGCCCTTGGAGTCAGCTCTCTCGCTTCGTGGCAGGCCGCCGCGAGGATCGGCCTCGCCATCATGTTTTTTGTTCACGGGGGCTACGCACTTCTCGGGCATGAAGTACGACTATGGCGCGATGATGCCCGCCTCACCGGGAGCCTTTGGGCCGTTACCCTGACCGGTATCTTGGAGATTGCAGGAGCAATTGGACTGCTCACTCCCCGAACACAGAAGGCGTCAGCAGTTTGCCTGATCGTTCTTCCGGTGGCCCTCTTTCCAGCGAACGCATACGCTGCGCTCAACGACCTTCCCTTTCGCGGCCAGCCGCCCAGGAGGCTCTGGGTCAGGGCCCTGATACAACTTTTCTTCGCATGGGTCATCTGGTGGACCGCGGTCAGGGGCAGGGCTGGTTCACGATTACGAAGGTCGCCGGCCCGTCTTTCGGATCGAACGAGCCGCGTTCCGTTTTCGGATCTGCACTAGGCCTGCGCTTTCATTGAAAGCGATCTTCTGCTCCATTGGCGTTCTTCTGGATTCGCCACATGCTCATTTGGCCCGGTGAATCCGGCTGTATCCTCTGGACAATCTTTGCCCATCAGCATGCTTGGCCCGCTCAGCACGGCGCCTGGACCGAGTGGCCGACGGGAACGTCCGTTCCGCGAACAACTCCATCCGGGGTTCCCACAGTCCCCCGACCGTCCCACCGGCGGTCCTACGTCTCTCCCGATCGAGACACGAATTGACGAGGATTCGCTCGGCGGTTCCGATTCTCCGAACGAATCGGACCAGACGTCCTATCTCGCCGCCTCTTCTCATGGATGCACGGTTCCAATTTCTCGATGAACTGCGGCGACGGAGCGTATTCAAGGTCGCGGCGGCGTACGTCGTCTCCGGATGGCTTCTTCTGCAGGTGGCCTCGATCGTCTTTCCGGCGTTCGCGTTTCCCGAGTGGATGTTACGGACCACGTTCATCGCGCTCGTGGCTGGCTTTCCCCTTGCCTGCATCATCGCCTGGGCCTATGATCTCACCGCCACGGGCCTCCGTCGCGACGAGGGCCCGGAACCAACCCTGACCTCCGTTGAGGAGGGGCAGCAGGCAGAGCCCCCAACCCCTCCGTTCTCAATCTCCTGGGAGACCGTGCTGGCGGGGCTCGTGCTGACGGCGGTGGTCGCGGGTGGAGTTCTCGGGCTCTACACCCTGCGCCCGTCGCCCTCTCCCCACCTGGCCGTCCTGCCGTTTCGCGTGCTGAGCACCGATCCCGGGGCCGACGTCGTGGCCGCCGGCCTGATGGAAACGCTCACGAGCACAGTCACCCAGCTCGGGCAGTTCGAGAAATCCCTCTGGGTCGTTCCCGCCTCCGAAATTACAGCGGCGATGACGCCCAGTGCCGCCCGCAATCGGTTCGGCGTGTCGCTCGTGGTCAACGGCAGTCTCCAGTTCGACGGTGACAACGTCCGTCTCACGCTCAACCTCATCGACGCGAAGACCGAGCGGCAGCTTCGATCGCGCCAGATCGACGTAACGGAGCGCGGCGTGATGGGCCTGCAGGACGAGGCCACCCGCCACCTCGCACGGATGCTCAACGTCCGGCTCTCTTCTCAGCAAACGTCCCAGCTCGCCCGCGGCGTTTCTTCGCATCCCGATGCCGGCCGCCTGTATCTGGAGGCCCGCGGTCTTCTGCGCAACGCGACCTCTCCGTCGACCCTCGACGACGCCATCGCACGGTTCGAGCAGGCCCTGGTCCTCGACTCGACCTTCGCCCTCGCGGCCGCCGGGCTGGGCGAGACCTACTGGCGGAAGTATCGGCAGACCGAAGACGTTCAGTGGGTCGAAACGGCACTGCAGCACAGTCGGCACTCTCTTGCGCTCGACTCCACTCTCGCCCCCACGTGGATCACGCTGGGCATCCTCCGGCGCGACCAGGGCCACACCGAGGCCGCCGTCCACGCGTTCGAACGGGCCCTGGCCATCGATCCCGGGACCGCTGATGCCTACCGCCATCTCGCCTCTGTGTACCGGCGCCAAGGCCATCTGAAGCAGGCAGAGGCCACTTATCGACAGGCCATTGCCCGGCAGCCCGAATACTGGCGCGGGTACAACGCGCTCGGGGCCTTTTACTACAGTCAGGGCCGGTACGAGGACGCCGTCGCCCAGTACACACAGGGCCTGCGCCTCGCCCCGGCCAACCCGTCGCTTCTGAACAACGTGGCCGTGGCGTACTGGCAGATGCGCCGCCTCGACGACGCCATGCAGATGTTCGAGCGCATCCTGGCGGTGGACTCCACCCGCATCACCACGCAGTCCAACCTGGCCACGGCCTACTTTTACCTGGGCCGGTACGATGCAGCCGGCCGGCTCTTCAAGAGCGCCTGGGCGCAGCAGCCGAAGGATCATGGGCTGGCCAGTTCCCTCGCCGACGCCCAGTCCTGGGGCTCGACGCCCGACCGTGCCCCGGCCTCGTACCGGCGCGCCATCACGCTCGCAAAGGAGCAGCTGTCGGTTCGGGGCCAGGACCCCTTCCTGCTGGCCAGTCTTGCCCAGTACTACGCCCGCTTAGACGACCCCGACAGCGCGCGCGTCTGGCTTCGGGCGGTAGAAGAGGTCGTTGATCCGGCATCGACCGACGTGGTGACGGCGTTTAGTCTCGGGGCGCTGCACGAGTCGTTGGGCAACCGCGACCGGGCGCTATCGTGGATGCGCCGCGCACTGGACCGCGGACATGGATGGATTCCGCTCGCCTACTCCCCCTGGCTCGCTGATCTGCGCACCGATGCGCGCATCCGCTCCCTGCTCCAGACCCAGAACCTCGACGCCCTCCTCGACCGCCCGCCTCTGAACGACCCAGACTGAGTTCCTTCTAAGACGGCTTCTCGTTTTCCTTCCTCCCTACTTTCCTACTCCCATGCCTTCTTCTCCGACGCCCGGGCTGCGCTGCGCGGCCCTGCTTCTGGCCGTTGCCGTGGCCAGTCTCGCTCCCCCCTCCGCCGCGCAAAACCGGAGCGACCGCTATCTCATTCAGGTGTCGCCCGACGACTCCACCTGCCGGTACCAGATCCAGGACCAGCCCGACCAAGACGTCTTTCTGATCCGTCCGGGAGGCCTTCTTACCGTGCAGGCCCGAGGCGGACTGTGGGTGGACGTCTCTGTGGAGGACAATCCGCGCGGGATTCCGGGAACGCGAAATCAACGAAGCCTTGCGCTCCGAGACAACGCGCCGCGCGACACGCTGACGGCCCGCAGCGCCATCGGCCGGTCGACGGAGCATCGCGTGCGCATCCAGTGCTGCCTCGAGCGCGGCCGCCGCACGGACGAATGCCCACAGTGGAGGGATGCTCTCCCCCCGGAAACGACAACTGGGGACGCCACTCCGCGCCGGATGCCTCCGCCGCACTCTTCCCGAGCGATGCGCGGTCCATCGGCGATGCCCGACCCGGCCGTCCTTCCGGTTCCCTTCCCCCCTGCCCCGCTGCCCCCCGGCGGCCCCGTGATGCGCGTGGAGGAAGAGTAGACGGAACCGAGACGGACCGCGGTCGGCTTATTTGACGGCCACGGGATGCTGTGTTGCTGAACGTCAAGTTCCGGGATGAAGCGACGCGTCAAACGGAGATCCGTTTTTCAAAACGCCGTAGCAAATGTGGAGCAGGGCTAACGTATAAGATTGCCGTGAAGGAGTCGTCTCATGTAGTCGTTGTCCCAGCCCGCCTGTTTGCGTCGGCCCTTGATGCTGGTGTCCGTCTCTGAATCGCTTTTCAGCAGGTTCAGGGCCATTTTCCGAAGCACCGCCCAACCCAAGGCGGCAGTCTCATCGCGAACGCGACTCTGGTCCTCATCGAACGTAACGTCTAGAACCCAATGCAGGCTGTTCTCAAGGGAGGAGTGCCGGCGGGCGGCGTCTTCTAAGGCCTTATCTTCTGCCTCCCGACTGGACAAGAAGTAGCGGATCTCTGCGTTGGTCTCGGATTTTCCTTTTACGGTTCGAATGGCCTGGGCTCCAACGACGGACTTGAGCTGAGGCCATCGGGAAAGCGCCTCAGACTCGGAGGCCTCCGAGCAAGTGAAGACCCGACGGCGCACTACTCGGCCATGGGATTCGTCGAACCCATCGCTTCGAAGCCGGGACTCGGCTCCTCGTTCGAAGGCTCCGGATCCGAAACATCGCTCCTCGAAGTGGGCCTGAACGGCCCTGTAGGCCGTTTCGTGGTTGGCCTTCAGGGCCAGCAGGTAGTCGGCCTTCTCCTCCAGGATTCCTTGGGCGATGTCTATTTGACAGCCCATCGCGTCGATCGTAACCAGCGCTCCTTCCAACTGGAGCGTCTCTAAAACCTCCGGGATAGCAGGGATCTCATTCGACTTTTCTTCCACAACCTCCTGGGCGAGAACAACGGATTGTTCGCTTGCCCACGCGCTCACGACGTGAAGAGGCGACTGCTCTTTTCCGTGATCGAAGGAGCGTCGAATGGTCTTTCCGTCAATGGCGACGACCTCTCCGTCAGGCTCCTCCGCCTGCGATTTGGCCCAAGAAGTGAAGCATGCCTCGAAGGCTTTCGCGTCAATCAGGCCGAAAACTCTGCGAAACGTGTCGTGCGAGGGAATCCCGTGCTCCAGGTCCAGAAATCCAGTGAGCCAAGACTTCTTGCTCTTCCCGTAGAGCACGATGTCCTCGTAGCTCTCGGCGCCGGCAATTGCCGCGCAGACGGCGATTACCAGTACGTCGGTGAGCGGATAGATGACTTTTCCCCTCTCCCTTGGGTCATCGAGATCGGAAAAGCGGTCTGCGAGCACATTCATAGGCCGAATCGGGCGGAACAAGGAGGCAGAACAGGCCCTCGGCCTATCTTGGGACGCCAGACCCCGTTCCCTTCACGCTGACTTTATACGTTTGCCCTGG
>Ga0207753_1000269_pt1 | contig 21166 bp, 16 predicted proteins | sample PonA233FremontCA_2_FD_187273 | JGI IMG/M metagenome (GOLD analysis project Ga0207753, IMG submission 187273) | Salt pond sediment microbial community from Fremont, CA, USA - Pond A23 Sediment 3 (SPAdes) | ecosystem: Environmental > Aquatic > Non-marine Saline and Alkaline > Saline | place: USA... | reverse complement strand
CGAATCTCGGCGGGGAGGTCGCCGCGGAGCTTCTGGATCTGGTCGATCCGATTGTCAATGTGTTGGAGCCGGACCAGGGCACGGAGCTGGTCTTCCACATCCGTCTTCTTCTTTCGAGCAGTCGGCATAGACTAGCTGTTTTTGATTTGAGCGCGGATGAACACCATCCAATAGGTACATTCAGACTGGACGGAGGTTCGTACCGCCACATGGGACTTCTTCCATTTCGTGCAAAAACACCGGGGGGAGGGTGCCAAACGGCTACGAAACGGGCGGTGGGGGGCACTGGCGTTCCCGAGTATTTCGTGTTTCGTATTTCGTATTGCGGGGAGATCGGCAGCCTCGGTGGGGGCACAACAATCACGCAATACGCATCACGCAATGCGGCCACTTCTGTGACGGCACTTGTCGCCAACGCTGGCGGTGATGCTCAAGAAGAATCGGTTCCGGTTTTCCCAGACGGCACGAACGTGCGCATGGGGCTGGTGGTGGTGTCGGTGCGGTGCCAGTTGACGGCGGGGAATTGCTCCTGGAGCCGGTCGCGGAGGAGGGCCTCGGTGAGGGCTTCGGTCTCGTAGTGGCCGGGGTCGACCAGGGCCATCTCGGGGGTGCCGTCGGTGCCGAGCACGTTGAAGAACTCGTGGTACTTGACGTCCGCGGTGACGTAGGCGTCGGCCCCGGCGCCGCGGGCCGTGCCGATGAAGTCGCTTCCAGCGCCGCCGCAGACGGCCACGCGTTCGACCGAGGCGTCCGGGTCGCCCGCGTATCGCAGGCTGCCGGCGTTGAGGCGGGTGGCCACGCGGTCAAGAAACGCCGACAGCGGCATTGGCTTTGCCAGGCGCCCCAGGGCCCCCAGCCCGGCCCGCGAGTTCTTTTGCTTCACGGGGTAGAGGTCGTGGGCCACCTCTTCGTAGGGGTGGGCCTCCTCCAGGGCGGCCATCACGGAGCCCAGGTTCCAGCGGGCGACCTCCACCTCCAGTTTGCGCTCGCGTGCGGACTCCACCTCGCCCCCGGCCGTGCCGATGTGCGGATCGGTGCTGGCCCCGGGCTTGAAGAAGCCGGTGCCCTCGGTTGCGAACGCGCAAGCCTCGTAGTCGCCGATCCGGCCGGCGCCCGCGTCGGCGAGGGCCTGCCGCACGGGGTCAAACGCGTCCTCGGGCACGAAGACGGCGAGCTTGTAGAGCGTGTCCTCAAAGCCGTCGAGGAACCCGACGTCGGTCAGACCCAGCCGCTCGGCCAGCGCAAACGAGACGCCCTCGGGGGCCGCGTCGAGGTTCGTGTGGATGCTGTAGAGGGCGACGCCCGCCTCGGCGAACTGGAGCGCCAGGTTCGACACGTAGTCGTCGGCCGTCACACCGTTGAGCGGCCGGAAGAGGAGGGGATGGTGGGTGACCACGAGCTCGGCGTCGTGGGCCTTGGCCTCCGCCAGCACCGCCGGCGTCGCGTCGAGCGCCAGCACGGCGGACGTCACGGCCCGGGCCGCGTCGCCCACCTGCAGGCCCACATTGTCGTAGTCCTGCGCGGAGCCGGGCGGGGCCCATGCTTCAAGGGCGGTGGTGATGTCGGCGATGGCGGGCGCGTCGTCCATGGGGAGAAAAGAGACGGGTGATAGAGAACACGCCCCTTACATGATCGGACCGAGGTTCAGGTTCGGGACCGGCCGCCCAAGACGACGCGAACAACGACTCGGCACCCAGAAGAGAGGAGGAGGGATGCCGGCAGGAAAGAACGGGTCTAAAACAAGATTTCCGACCGCAGGTGCAATTCTGCTGCGGAAGCAGTGCGCAGGGACAGGTCGACCGGACCTGCGACCTTCAAGAGAGGTCCCAACGACGGGTCACTCCCCGGCGCCGAGGGGACGCAGGCCCCCGCTGCCCTGCCGCCGAATAACCAGTTCGATGCCGTTGCCGTTCATTCGGGCGTTGACCGGCACGTTCGTCTGCAGGCTGTTGCCGCTTCCGTTCTGCAGGACGTTCATGTCCAGCTCCTGGGCGGCGGTGTCCATCAGGAATCGGTTCGCATTGCCGGTCTGCAGCAGGTTCATCGCGTTGTCGGAGCCGTCGAGCCGAATCCCCGCCGCGTTGTTGCTGCCGAGCTGCGTGATGCTCGTTTGGTTGTCGCTCCCGCGGTGCACCGCCACCGCCCGGTTGCCCGTGCCCCCGCCGCTAGGGCGAAAGGTGCGTACGGCCCGAAAGATACTGGATGCGGAGAGGTCCTCCGGCAGACCACCGTCGAAGGCAACCGGGACCGTCCCGTTGCCCTGATTGATCACGATTTCGTTGCCGGAGCCGAACTGGGAGGCGGAGGCCTCGTTTCCGGTGCCGACCTGTCGGATCCGGGCGTCGTTGCCACTGCCATCCTGGAAGATGGCGGCGCTGTTGCCGTCGGTCGGCGTCAGGCCGGGCGCGCCCTCCGGAATTAGATCGGTCACGTCGCCAACGGCGTCTCCGACCTGCACAACGAGCACCTCCGACTGGGAGGCGCCCTTGACGTCGGGCGTAGTCTCCGCCCCGACCTGTTCCTCCACCTGAGCCGCCGCCGGACCCGCGGCCAGCACCCCGAGGGTCAACAGCAGGGTCGTGAGGAGCATGATCCCGGAACGCAGCGGATCGAAGGAGGAGCGGTGCCGACACATGATGTCACAAGGGGATGATGAGAATGTGTGCGCGTCTACCGCCGACGCGGGCGACGGTTAGGGGCTGGTCGTTACTCCTGGGTGATCGTCGCGGTGTTGCCGGAGCCGTCCTGGGTGATCGTCGCCCGGTTCCCATCGCTCCGCTGACGCACCGACGCGGTGTTTCGCATCGGGCCGTCCTGCGTGATCGTGATCGTGTTCACGTTGCCGTCCTGAAGGAGCTCGGCGAGCTGGTCGCTGCCGTGCTGGGTCAGGTCGATCCGGTTGTCGTCGCCGTCCTGGATGTAGGGGGCCTCGTCGGCCGTTCGGAGCATGTGGCCGTCCGCGTTCCCCCGCTGGACGACGTAGATCTCGTTGTGGTCGCCGGACTGAAACATGCGGCCCGGGTTGTCCGCGGTGCCCGCAAAGCCGACGGTGTGCTTGTTGGTCCCGAACTGGCGAATGTCCGTGATGTTGTCGTACCCGTCCACAACGAGCCCGACGTCGTGGTCGTCGCCGTGCTGCATGAGCATGCCGGTATTGCCGCGGTCCTGCTCGAACAGGAGCGTCGCGTCGTTGTCGTCACCCACCTGCTCGATCGTGCCGGTGTTGCCGGCGGTCGTCTGGGTGATGAGCGCGTCGTTGTTGTCGCCCTCCTGCGTGATGGAGGCGTCGTTGCTTTGTCCAAAGGCAGGGCCGACGGCCACTACGAGGGCCAGGACGAATGCAAGAACCGTTCGCATAGCTGTTTTGGAGCGGGTTGGGGGCGGGCTGTAAGGCGCTGAATGCTCATGTTCGTAGCTGTGGGGGGCGGACTCGAACCGCCAACGTCCTGGGTAACAGCCAGGTGTTCTGCCGGTTGAACTACCCCACAGGGTTGCACCGGGGAATGGCTACCCCGGTGCTTGAGGCCATTAAGTAAAGGGGCCTACAGAACAAGCCAGTCGCACAGCTTCTTAGTTTGACTGGGAAATCTGAGCAGTATTTCCACTACCCATTTGCTCGATGACAGCAGAGTGCAAGCTACCGCTGCTCTGCGTGATAATTCCTTGATTGGAGCTTCCATCTTGGAGGATTCTAGCAGCGGAATCTGAGATAGGATTACTTGGGTCAGAAGATGAGTAAATTTCTGCGTTATTATCGTCACCGTTCTTTTGCGTAATTTCAGCTCGAGAGCTGAAGGCTCCACGGTGTCCAATGAAGGCACGGTTGCTGGTACCATCCTGGTAGACGATACCAGTGTTACTTCCCCAGTACTGGTCGACGGTAGCTGCGTTTTCGTCTCCAACCTGGTCTATGTCCACCTCATTGGTACCGACACCACCTTGCGACAGCACGTTGGCTGAGTTATCATCACCGTCTTGATAAATGTTCGCTTCGTGCGAGGCGCCGAAATTTCTCTGAAGCACGTCGGCAGTATTATCACCACCAACCTGTTCGACGTCCGCTAAATGGTTGTCACCATTCTGAGTGACGGTAGCATCGTTGTTTTGCCCGAACGCCACCCCCGCCGAAAAGACGAGAGCGAGCGCAAAGGTGGTCGTGATCTTGGCAAGGTATCTCATGGATTGAAGAGTGTTGGTTTTAAGAAGACGAGTCTGCGAAAACATCCGGGCGACCCGGCGGGTCGCCTCGATTCTTCGCTCACCCAACTAAGGGGCGGTCCGTCTTCCTGTCCTCGTACACAAGTCACAAGCCCCCTGCGTTTCTGGAAGAACAAACCCGATAAAAAGAGACCGCGAGTGTCAAATATCGGGCTCAGAAAAAGTCATCCTGAAGATGAGTACTAGCAGGCGGCACAAAAATACCGGTCTGAGGCCTCTAAGGGCCGATTTTGGGGCATGGCGGCCGGGACCAAGTTCCTCATCGAGAAAAGAGTCACACCTCTCGCAAGCGTACTCCGTCAGATTGGACTTGCGTCTTGCAAATCTGATGGAGCATCAATTTGACACATGGATTTTCCGAAGGATTGAGCACACAAGGGCGGGATGGGGGCGGCTCGTTTCCTGGATGGGGACCGAGGTGGGATCCCAGAAGAATGAATGCTCCATAAGAACATACTCCACCTGTCGCTCCACTCCCTGGGGGGCTGTAGGGCGTGCGGTGACCTCGACTCAGTAGGATGTGCTCTGCTGGCCGCCGCCCTTTCAAAGAAATGACTGGAGGCGGACACGCGCGCTGTAAATACACTATCGCTCTAGACCCCCATCGGGAGCCGATCTAGGCGAAGGGGAATGGCCGGTACTGATCGTCGGATGGGGTGCTGAGTCCCGTTCAGAGCGACAGTGGAACTGCTCCGTTCGAGGTGGAAAACCCTGTCGCGGGACGATCGGACAGAGCCTGGGCGACAGATTCGATTCGGTGACAGGTGGAGCAGTCGACGCCCCGAGACGGCACAAGAGACGGGATACGGGGACCGAGGGGCGACGACGGGAGGCCCCGGCGAAACGACGTTGGACCGGCGGGGCCCCGAGCCGATGGGGGAGCGACGGGGACGGTCCAGGAGGCCCTTATTCGAAAGGGAGGCCAGGGAGGAGGTGTGCCGGGCCTCCGGCACGAGACAAAGAGATCAGGCCCGAGTCGTCGGGCGTGCCATTTTCAGGCTTGGAGTGTGGGCCGGTGGGGAGACGTGTACGGGCATGGTCGGTGCGCCGGCGATCCGTCAATTCGAGCCGCTGGGTTCGATGAAGGTGTCCGAGACCTCCACCGACTGCGCCTCCGACCGAACATACTTCCGGAAGTCGCCGAGGTCGGCCTCCCCCTCCGCGAGGCTATCGCGCTCCGCCTCGAACCGAAATGTGCCGTCGTCGGCCGTCTCGATCTCGAAGAACACCTTGTAGCGGCCGATCGGCCCCTCCCCCACGTTCTCGGCCCGGTACTCCACGTCGACGAACACGCTGTCGGCCCCGGTGCTGTCGCGGTTGACGCGGTCGTTGAACCAGTTCGTGACCTGGGCGGACAGGGAGTCGGCCTCGGCGCCGTTCTCGGGCTCCAGAAGAATGGAGGCGTTGGCCGTCTGGCCCTCCTCCACCCGCACCGTGACGGAGCGGGAGCCAAAGTCGCTCTTCGAGGCGGTCACCGTGTAGTTGCCGGTGGGGATGTTGTCGAGGGAAAACGTGCCGTCCTCGCCGGTGAGGACCGACTGGGTCGGCGGGCTGGTGGTGACATTGGCGCGCGGAATGGGCGCGCTGGTCTCGGCGGACTCGACGGTGCCGGTCAGCGTGCCGCGGGTCTCGGGGCCGACGGTCTCGTCGTCGCAGCCTGCTAGGGCGCCGGCCGCGAGAAGCAGGGCAGTGAACAGGAGGGACCGTCCAAACACTCGAACATTCGGTAGCGACATGCGGCAGAACGGAGGGGCCTTGATGAAGAGAAGAGCAGCGCGGGGTGCCCCGAGGCGAGTTGCCTTCGCAGGGGGTACTGCTTCGCGCAAGATGTGTGCCGAGTCGCCCACAGGACCGGCGGGCGCGAGCTACGGAATTGTGCGCCGGACGCGGGCGCTGTCGATTGGCGTCTCGGCCCGGTGCACGCGGAGGTGGAGGGTGAGGGTGTCGCCGGACTGGACGTTGACCTGGGTCGTCGACAGCGTGTCGGCCTGGCCGGGGCCCGTCGCGAAGGGGCCGGACTGGGTGGTTTGCGTGGTGCCGGCCGCGCCGCTGCGGCGGAGGGACAGCTCGTAGCGCAGCGTGTCGGCCGCGGCGTCCGCGTTCACGAACACGCCCTGCACCCGGAGCCGGTCGCCGGTGCGCTCGGTGTGGATCTGGGCGCCGGTGCTGTCGTCCAGGGCGGGCGGCGACGGCTCCGGGGCGGCCGGCGCGACCCCGAGTCCGAGCAGTAGAAGGGCCAGTAGGGAGGCGGAAAGGCCCGAGGCCAAGAGAAGATGGTCCACGGGGGCGAGGCGGGCTGTTGACGAGGCAGGAAGGGCCGTTTCGGCGGGCGTCGGCACGGTCGATCACGGACCCGGCGGGCACAACTTCTGGGCCCCGACGCGTCACTCGCTGTTTCCGAGGGGGAGCGGAGCACCCCCACCCCGCCGGATGACGAGTTCGATGCCGTTGCCGTTCATCTTCGCATTGACGGGGAGGGTCGTGTCCAGGACGTTGGCGTCTCCGTTCTGCACGACGCTCATGCGCTCTTCGGACACCGTCGCGTCCATCAAGAACTGGTTTTCGTCTCCGTCCTGCACGAGGTTCATCGTGTTGTCGTCCCCGATCAGCCGGATGCCGGCCCGGTTGTTGGCGCCCCGCTGTACGATGCCCGTCTGGTTGTAGGACCCTTCGTGCACGGCCACCGCCAGGTTGTTGCGCCCACTCCCAACGGCGGCGAGGTCCCGAATGGCGCCGAAGGCCTCATCGGCGGCCGGTGGATCATCCGCGAACGCGGGGGGGAGCGACCCGCCGTCCTGCGTGATGGCGATGGCGTTGTCGCTGCCGAATTGCTCAGCGACGGCTTGATTCTCTGTCCCGGCCTGGCGGATTGTGACGTCGTTCCGGTTCCCCTCTTGGAGCACCGTCGCGCCGTTGCCGTCCGTGGCGGTGGGAGGCGAGACGTCTTGGATCAGGCCAAGGATCTGTCCCTCGGACACGTTGTCCCCGGTGGCCACGATCACCTCCGCCTGCGAGGCGCCCTGCACCTGCCCGGTCGCCTGCTGAACCTGATCGATCTGAACCTGCGCGGCCGCGCCAGGGGGCGAGAGCATCCACAGGGCCAGCAGAAGCCCCAGAAGAGAGCTTGCAACTGACGGGGTGAAGCGCGAAGCCGCGTCAGTGGACGGGCGCATCGTGGGAAATACGTTCAGGGTTCGGGGCTGCTCAAGTCCTGACATACTGCGATGGAGCTTCATGGATTCACGGCTGTGGGGGGCGGACTCGAACCGCCGGCCTCCGGGCCGAAGGGCCCGGCGTTCTGCCGGTTGAACTACCCCACAGAATTGCACCGGGGGCGAACCCCCGGTGCTGCAATGGACAAGTACTTTCAGTTACGGATTGCTCACGATGCTTCCCTGGTCAAGGGCCCACGGCGCACCAATATCGCCCTGCTTCACGGTCACGTTGTTTCCAGTTCCGTTCACAACGGTTTCCGCAAAGTTATTGTTGGATGAGATTGGTCCGGTCACGCCAGGGCTCTTGTTCTCGGTACCAAAACCACCATCCTGCTGAATGGTGACTGTGTTGCCATCTCCGAAGACATCAAGAAGGGCCTCGTTATTCTGTTGCTGGTCAAAGAATGCACCTCTGGATCCCTGCAGAACCTCTACGTCGTTGCGATTACCCAAAACGTCGGCTTCGAGGTTGTGTCGATTGAAGGCTTCTCGTTGCTTCTGCTGAATGCGGAAGGTGTTTCGGTTACCTTCGATATCAACGTTGGCCACGGAGGCTGTCTGCTCACCACCCCCGGACTCTGGGCCAATGATAAACTCATTCTGGTTACCCAGCATTCGAAGGGTCAACTCGCTTCGGCCTTCCTGCCGAGCTATATCACCGTTAGCATCAGTGAGACTGTTCTTGTTGCCCTCCATTTTCACCGTGGCGGAGGGCTGTCCGGTATCATTTCCTCCCTGAGACAAACGAGAGACATTTTGTCTACCAGCTTGCATGATGCTGGCGTCCACGTCTGTATCATTCGAGATTAGAGGAAAGTTAGGGGTACCCAAAAATGTACTCTGCTCCAAGATGCTCGTGTTGTTCTTGCCAGCCTGGAGCACAGTCGCCTCACTTTGGTCAGCAACTTGATCAATGTACGAGAAGTTGTTTTCAGCCCCAGGCGTCGAGGATTGCCCAAACGCCATCCCCGCCGAAAAGACGAGGGCAAGCGCAAAGGTTGTTGTGATCTTGAGAAGCTGTCTCATGGGTGTAGGAGTGATTGCGTTCAAGAGAACGAAATCGCGTGAGGAGCACCGGGCACGGCGATGTACCCGGCGCGGAACCCTGCAGCGCCCATGAGATACTGGTGCAGTGTCTTCACTCGCGTGAGGACGCTACAGGGCGCTCGGAGGCCGGGAGTCCGCTCATTCGCGGTGAGCGGCGGCCTGCGAGCGTCTTTTTTTGGTCGAAGCCGGTCCCGCCGGGGCAGCACGAGGCTGCTCATCTCGGCGATTTTGCTTCGAGACACCGCACCGAATGATTGCACTTCCCAATTAATGTAAGCGCTCCCAACCCCACGTCATACTGAGCCCGGGGCGGGGGTGCATTTGGGGATTGCGCCGTCCCGTCTTTCGGAAATCTCATCCCGTAACGACGAAGAACACCCAGACGGGGTGCACCCTTTCCATCGGATGACGAGCAGCGACTGCCCCGCCAATCCCGGGGGAGATATCAGAAAAAGAGGGAGAGATCGAGGGGCGTATTTCTCCGGGGGGCACCTGCGGGACGCCCCACCGAAAGAAGAATGGAGACCTGTGCCGGGCGCCGATCTCCCACGAGAGGAACCTCGTTGAGAAGAGACAAACGGGGCCCGGGTGCTCTACACACCACGAAGTCGGGCCTCGAAGACGTGTCTGCCCGAGTCCCCGTCGGGCCGGGAAGCGGGGGCCGCAGCGGAGATTTGAGTTCAAGCGCGGGGCCTCTGGACGCAGTGGCCGGTGGTTAGAAGTAGTACGTGAGTCCGGCGCTGCCGCCCCAGAGGCTGTCGTTGAAGCTGCCCACGTCCTCGTTGTCCAGCGCATCGTCCGCCGTGTAGCGCACGTCGAAGGCGACGTTCAGCCCCAAGTCCGCGTTGACCATGTACTCGACCCCAAAGCTGCCCCCACCGAGAATCGAGGCGGTGTTGGTGAGGCGGTAGGGCTCGGGGAACTGCGTCACCACCCCGCCGGCCGCCCGCAGGAACGGCGTAACCCGGGCGCGCGGCGCAAAGTAGTACGTCAGGTCCAGCTCCGACGCGAGCACCAGCTCCCCGAAGTCCCCGGCCGCGCCGACGCGGCCGACGGTGTTGGTGAGGCCGACGGCCCAGCGCGGCGACAGCGGCTTCCTGAGGGCCAGGGTGCCGGACGGGTTGACCGAGGAGCCCTGCACGTCGCCCTGGAGGATGTTGCCGCCGCCGCCCACCTCCAGGCCGAAGCCGGAGCGGTTGTCCGGCTGCAGCAGGCGGTCGAAGTAGTCGCGCCGGGCGGCCCGCTCTTTGCCCTCTTCGTAGCGGTCGATCACGGCCCGCGCCGCCGCCGTGTCGGCCGGGGAGAAGAGGCCGTCGCGCATGCCCTCGATCGTGAGGTCGCGCACCGCGGCGTCGATGGCCTCGGTCACGGCGAGGGTCTTCGGCTCGTTGTACGAGATGCCGGCCTCCGTCTCCAGAAACAGGTTCGGCGCGATAAACCGCGTGGCGCTCCCCTGCAGCTGCTGCGAGATGATCGTCTTGGTGGTGTGGACGGTCTTCAGCACCTCGCCCGTCTGGGTGGACACGGCGCGCAGGTAGACCGTCACCTGATTCCGGCGGTACTCCCCGGAGCCGCCGATGGAGAAGAGCCGGAAGCCGCCCCCGCCCGAGATCACGTTCGAGTCGAACCCGATGATGCCGCCCTCCAGCAGGATGCCGGCGAAGAGGAGGGGGGAGAGCGGCTGGGCCCGGTCGCCCTCGTACTGCTGGCGGATGGAGCGGATGATGTCGCGCTCCTGCGTAAGGTTCGAGAGCCCCTTCCGCTCGATGGGCCGGAACCAGTCGGAGTCCGCGAGGGCGTCCATCAGGATGGCGGTACCCCCCTGCGTGACGGCCCGGGAGAAGGTGGAGCCGCGTTCCTTTCGCTTGTACTGTCCCGTCTGGTCGCGGAACTGGTACACGGCCGTCACGACCGGGCTCGCCGGCTGCGGCAGCGTCGTCATCGAGTCGTGGACGGTGCTCTCGATGCCCGGGTGGGCGCCTCGCGTCTCAAACGCGGGATCCATGGAGGCGCACCCTCCCAGGAGGCCCCCCAACAGGAGGACCGCGCCGGCGAGAAGCGCAACGAACGCAACGGAATAGGGTCGACGGTGCATCGGTGGCGACGAAAACGGAGCAAGACGTACAGCGACGGTGGAAGCGAGCGGGGGCGTCGCGCACAGAGAGCGGCCCGACCGGAAACTTTATCGGCGCGATTCGCACTCCGCACGCACTCCCAGCAGAGGGCAAATAACGGACCAAGACCCAAAGCCCCAAAATCAGGGAGCGAAAATTGATGTGCACCGCCCCATGCCGCTCAATACCGAGCCGCACGCACGGCGAGGGGAGGCCCTTCAAGAGAGAAAGGAGAGTTGGGACCCGTCCGGGGACGAGCGACCTGCCCCGAGGACTAGAATCGGGGGACCTCCACGGTCGTGCTCTCGCCGGACTGCTTGTTAAACACGCGGATGTTGATCCCGCTCGGCCCGGGCGTCACGTCCACGGTGAACCGCTCAAAGTCGAAGGAGCCCTCCTGCGTGAGGTCGATGTCCCCGAATCGATTCTGAATGACCTCGCGGGACAGCTGGTTGAGGACCTGTCGCTGGAGACGCTGCTCGAAGTTCTGGAGCGGGTCGTCGCGAAAGCGGTCGAAGCCGCCGCCCCCTTCGAACGGGTTCTGGTTGTTGGCCGTGTTGAGGAGATACTGCGTGTTGCCCGGGGACCCGCCGAAGGCCGGGTTGATCGGCTGGTAGACAAATTCCTGGGCCTGGGCGGACGAAGGGCCGCCGAGACAGAGCCCGAGCAGGCCCACGGCGAGAAGCGCTCCCAAAGTGCGTGTGACGATCGTCATCGGACTGTGGTAGGCGGTGTGAATGAGCAAGTCAGTACGGGGCGGTTCGGCGGAGGGCGGAAAAGCGGTTTGGGTCAGTAGACCTCACGGGGCTCGTAGAATTCCCGAAGATAATATCGGGCGCGGGCCGCGGCCTGCTGGGCGGCCTTTTCGATCTGGCGGTACCCGGGCCGAAGCTGACCCTGATACACTGCCGTTTCGCCCACGGAGACCCGGATCTGCGACCCAAACTGGGGGAGGGGGCGTTCGGCGATGAGGATGGTGAAGCTCGAGGCGTCCTCCGGCTTCGACCAGTGGTTGTGGAATGCGTCCTTGAAGTCCCGCCCAATCACGGAATGCGTGCGGTCAATGATGAGGCCGGCGACCGAGATCCCTTCCTTGACGCCCGACGATACGCGTCCGGACGGGGCACCGTCGGACGACGAGGCGGCCCGGCGGTGTGCCGAGGCCCGGGCGGTGGTTGCCCGCGAAGATGTCTCCCGCGTCGACGGTGTGCGCGGCTCGTCTGGGGTGGCCTGGGCCTCCACGGTGGAGTCCAGTTCAGCGCCCTCGGCCGCGGCGATCGGCGCCCCTGCCTGGCCCTCGGCCCGTACGACCAGCGTGTCGAGCTCGGTCTCGTACACCACGACCACCGGATCGGCCTCCGCGACGTAGACCGTATCGTCGGCCACCCGCAGTGGGTCCATCGGCGACGCCCCCGCGAGGGAAGCGCTCCCAATCGAGAGCAGAAGGGCTCCGAACAGAAGTGCCAGCGATCGGCTCATCGGCGAGTCGACCCTATGGGTCGGAAGCAATGTCGCAATCGTTTGTCGCAAAACTATACCGAGAGCGCCCCTTCGGTTCCCTCGTCTCTCACGATCGGCGAAAGAATATCAGGCTGGGTGATCCAAAAGATCGCACTTCGGGGGCTCGCCTCGGTCTGACGTAGGCGCAAGATGTGTACCATCCGCGGGGCGGGGCGGCTTTCCGGGCCCTTCCCCTTCGGCCGCCGTTACTGCGACGGGGCGGCGGTGTGAGCCGGCACGTCGTCGTTCTCCACCCCGAAGGACGTGCCCACGTCGAGCGCCGACGCGAGAAGGGGATGGTCGAGCGGAACGGTTCGGATCGTGTCGGCGATCTCGGCGAGCGGGACCTGCGTAAACGCGTCGTCCTGGACGGCGACCATGACGCCCGTGGTGCCCGCCGCGACCAGGGCGGCCGCACGGGTGCCGAAGGCGGTGGCGAGGTTTCGGTCGTACGCCGTGGGGGACCCGCCCCGCTGCATGTGGCCGAGGACGGTGGTGCGGATGCTGATGTCGAGGGGCTCCCGCAGCTGGTCGGCAAGGACGCGGCTGATGCCGCCGAGGCGAATGGAGTCGGTGTATTCGTCCCCGCGCTCCTGCACCACATAGTCGCCCCCCTTGTGCCGGGCCCCTTCGGCCACGGCGACGATCGTGAAGTGCTGCCCGCTCCGCTCGCGGTCCCTGCAGACGTCCGCGACGGCTTCCACCTCGTACTCCAGTTCCGGCAGGAGAATCACGTCGGCCCCGCTGGCGACCCCGGCGTGGAGCGCGATCCAGCCGGCGTACCGGCCCATCGTTTCGACGATCATGACCCGGTGGTGGCTCTGCGCCGTCGTGTGGATCCGGTCGATGGCGTCGGTTGCGATGCTGACGGCCGTGTCGAAGCCGACCGTGCGGTCGGTGCCCACCAGGTCGTTGTCGATCGTCTTGGGCACGCCCACGATGTCGACGCCGAGCCGGGTGAGGCGGTGGGCGATGGACATGGTGCCGTCGCCGCCAATCGCCACGAGGGCGTCGAGGTCGAGGGTGCGGTAGGTCTTGGCCACCTGGGCCGACACGTCGGCGCCGCCCCGGGGCAGGTAGTGGAAGGGGTTGGCCTTGTTGCTGGCCCCGAGGATGGTGCCGCCCCGGGTCAGAATGCCGCTCACATCGCGGTAGTGGAGCGGCTCCACGGTGCGGTCGACGACGCCGCGAAACCCGTCGCGGAAGCCGAGCACCTCCGCGTCGTGCTGGAGGGTGAGGCTCTTCGTCACGGCGCGGAGCGCGGCGTTGATGCCGGGGCAGTCGCCGCCGCCGGTCAGAACGCCGACGCGGAGAGAGTCATTGGGCATGAGGCGGCGAGGGCATTTGGGAACGAATGGTGAGCGGCCGGCCGGAGCCGAACTTCAGAACGGGTTGCACGATCTGGGAACGGCAGCTGTGCCCGTCCCCAACAGGCGAAAAAGACGGTATCGTCGCCCCCGATGCCGGTGGAGAATCGGGCGTAGGCTGTGCCCCGGGGCCCCGCCAGCCGAGTGGTGGAGGACACGTCTTCCAGTGATCCGTACACGTCGGATGCCGTAGCAATGGTTGTTCTCAGACACCCCTGCGGGTCTTATGCGTCGGCCCCCGAAAGTGTGCGGAGCGCGTGCGAAAACCGGGTTCGTTCAGGGAAAACTCCGTCTCCCCCCGTTCGTTGGGAAGCACGAGGAGGTACAAAAAGCCCTCGGAAAGCGCATTGACCTGCTCACAAATCGACCGGTGCCATGGCGGTTCAGCAATCGCAAAATGTTCTCGGCGGCGTTCTCCGCGCGTGCTCGACGGATCCCGAAACCGGTTTTTACCGGGATGGCCACTGCCGAACCGGGCCGCGCGACACAGGCAGCCACGTGGTGTGTGCCGAGATGACGGAGGCGTTCCTGGAGTACACGAAGCGGCAGGGGAACGACCTGATGACGCCGCGTCCGGAGATGGACTTCCCGGGGCTAGAGCCGGGCGATCGGTGGTGCCTCTGTGCCGCACGGTGGCAAGAGGCGGTGGCGGCCGGCGTGGCCCCGCCCGTCGTGCTGGCGGCCACCAGCGCGGCGGCCCTCAAGGCCGTCGATCTGGAGGTGCTAAAGGCCCACGCCGTGGACGCGCCGTCGTCAAGCGAGGACGCGGCCGACGACGTGTAGGGCCCCGGTGGAGGCTGTCCCGTGGGGGCAGAGGCCGCGGTGCCCTACCTCTTCGGGGCACTGGCGGCCCTCGTTGCGCCGGGCCGAGCCGTCTGCGTTAGGTGCGGAGGGCGGGCAGGGGGGCGTCGGCCGGGACGAAGGAGAGAGCGAGGCCGTTGTTGCAGTAGCGGAGGCCAGTCGGGTCCGGGCCGTCCTCGAAGATGTGGCCCTGGTGGCCGCCGCAGCGGGCGCAGTGGTATTCGGTGCGGGTGTAGCCCAGTTTTGTGTCCTTCTTTGTGTCCACCTGGCCGTCGAGTGGGGCCCAAAAGCTCGGCCAGCCCGTCCCGCTCTTGTACTTGGTCTCCGACGAGAACAGTGGCAGGCGACAGGCCGCGCAGATGTAGGTGCCGGTCCGGGTCTCGTTGAGCAGCGGGCTCGACCCGCGCGGCTCGGTGCCCTCTTCGAACAGGATCTGGTACTCGTCCGCGCTCAGAAGACGCCGCCACTCCTCCGTGGACGTTTCCAGGGGGGGCGCGTCGTCGGGAAGGGAATGCACCCCGAGGGTGTCGGGGACAGACGCGGACGCGGGGGTCGATCGGCTCGGGTTGCACGCCGTCAGCGCCAGGGGCGCCACGGCAGCCCAGCCCAGATGCTTGAGAAACGTTTTGCGGTCCATGGAGACGTGGAAATTGGGTGCAACGGTGATGCGGGGCTTTGGGAATGTTGTGGTGGAAATGTTTCAGCTTCTCCTTCGGCCCTGCAAAGATACATTGAATGACACGAACATGGGGGGCAGAGGTTGATCCACGAGTGTGAAAAGACGTAACGATTGCCACTCGCTCACGGTCACTCCGTCCATCATGGGCTCAGGATTACGTGCATTCCGGCTTCCGCGGTGGGGACGGACCCTGTCCGTCCTGGTCGTCGGGGCGTTGCTGATGCAGGGACCCGTTCAGGGCCTCCTGCAGGCGGCCCACGAGGCGTCCGGCCCTCATTCGTGTGCCCATGCCCACCACGATGTATGTCCGCGCAGCCCCGACGGGCCTTGCACCTGCGCCCACCCCGATCCCGATCCAGGGGCGGAGGGCCCGATCATGCGGGCGTGCCACAGCGGATCGGAGGTCCTGGGGCCCACGCCGGTGCCCCGCTGGCAGTCCCCAAGTGCTCCACCTGCCGTTCCGAGCCCGCTCACATCCGAAACGACACTTCTGGCCCTGTCGCCGCCCCCCCCGCCGGAGCGCCTCGGCGACGACATCTTTCGTCCTCCCCGAACGACGCCCCTGCACGCCTGAGTTGACCGGCGGGCGTGCCCCCCGTATTTCCGTCGTTCGGATGCCCGCACGGATGAGGTCGTCCGTGCATTCCCACAAACTTGGAGGACTCCTATGGATCGCTACGTCGTCTTTGCATGCATCTTCTTCGTTGCGTTCGCTTTCATTCCGCCCGCCGCGGCCCAGTCGACCGGAACCCTCACGGGGCGTGTGCTCGACGCCGAGACCGAGGGCCCTCTGCCCGGGGTCAATGTGGTGGTGCCGGCCCTCGACCGCGGGGCCGTCACGGACAGCACGGGGCGCTTCGTGCTCCGCGAGGTGCCGGCCGGCACGCATCAGGTGCAGGCCCGCTTCGTCGGGTACGCGTCCACCACGCGAACGGTACAGGTAAAATCAGGGGAGGCCGTTCAGCTTCGCATCCGCCTGTCGTCCGCCTCCGTGGAGATGCGGGGCATTCAAGTGACGGCCCTGTCGCCCAACCCAGAGCCGACCGAGTCGCTCGACGCCGAGCAAGTTCGGACGGCCGAGGTGGACGACCCTGGCGCCCTGTTGCGCGCCCTGCCGGGCGTTAGCTCGGTGCGGCGCGGCCCGCTGGGGCTGGACCCCAACGTGCGCGGCCTCTCCGAAACAGAGGTGGGCGTGTACATCGGCGGCATGCGCACCTTCCCGACCGGGCCTGCCCGGATGGACTCGCCCCTGAGCCACGTCGACCCCAGCGCCATCGCGTCCATCGACGTCGTGAAGGGCCCTTACGCCCTCACCGCGGGCCCCAGCACCATGAGCGCCGTTCAGGTGACGCTGCGCGGCGAAGACCCGCCCCGCACGCCGCTCACCGGCACCCTCCGCGCCGGCTACGACACCAACCGTGAGGCCGTGGAGACGACGGGGTTCGCGATGGGGCGACAGGGCCCCTGGTTCTACAGTGCAAACGTGGCCCGACGCACCGGCAGCGACTACGAGACGGGCGACGACGAATCGGTTCCGGGCGACTTCGAGTCGACCGACGTGCAGGGCCGCCTCGGCGTCGCCCTGTCGGCCCGCTCCACCCTCACGCTCTCCGGCAACTACCAGGACCAGCGCAACCTCGACTATCCGGGCCGCCTGCTCAGCGCCGACTTCTTCGAAAACGGGATCGGGCAGCTGAAGTACGCCTACGAGCAGCGGTCGGGGCGGCTCCGCTCGCTGACCGCCCGGATCAGTGCCCAGCACAAGCTGCACGGCATGACGAACCGGGGGAAGCCCACGTTTGAGGCCGGCACGCTCCCCAACGGCGCCCGGCGCCCCCCGCTCCGCATCGGCGTCAACACGGAAATCCAGAACATCAGCGGCCGGGTGGCCACGGACCTTCGGCTTGGGGCGTGGGACCTGACGATCGGCGGCGACGTGCTGCACACCTACCGCGACGCCCGGCGGCCCCTGAAGGCCGTGATGCCGGACGGCTCGCGCGTGGTGCCGCCGTTCTACCGCACGGCCACCGACACGCTCAACCGCGCCTGGCCCGGCGTGACGATCACGCAGGAGGGCCTCTTCGGGGAGGCCTCGCGCTCATTTGGCGACCGGCTTACGGTGACCGGGACCGCGCGCCTCGACCTCGCCCAGACCGATGCCGACGACCCGACGCGGTCCTTCTTCGTGAATGCGAGCCAGGCCCTCGGGGACGCGTCCGTCACCCGGGCGGACCTCGACCAGCAGGACGTGCTGCCGAACGGCTCCCTGACCGCCGCCCTGACGCTCACCGACCGGTGGACCCTTTCGCTGGGCGCCGGCACCGTGGCCCGTCCCCCGGACGCGATGGAGCGGTACAGCGACCGCTTCCCGGCCAGCAAGTCGCAGACCAGTGCCGAGTTTCAGGGCATCCCGTCCCTCGCGCCGGAGCGGACCACCCAGGCGGACCTCTGGCTCGACGGGGGCGGCCCGGAGTGGACGCTGAGCGTCAATGCCTTCGCCCGGCAGATCGACGACTACATCACGCTCGCCCCGACCGGCCTGGATCCCATTCTGCCCCTCAGTCCGGAGACGGTCTTTCGCTACACGAACGGCGAGGCCCAGTTCGTCGGGGCGGAGGTAAGCGGGGCCCTGTCGCCGGCCGAGGCCTGGACCGTGCGGGCGTCCGGCAGCTGGCTCTGGGGCGAAGACACGGCGCTCGACGAGCCGGCGTTCGGCGTGTCTCCGCCCTCGGCCACCCTGGGCCTGCGGTGGGCCCCGTCCGTGCGGCAGACCTGGATCGCAGATGCCTTCGTGGACGCGAGCACCGAGCTCGTCGCCGAGCAGACCCGGGTCGCCACAACCCGCGGCGAGGCGCCGACCGACGGCTACGCGACGGTCGACCTCCAGGTCGGGGCGACGTTCCTGGGGCAGGCCACCCTGCGGGTGAGCGCCGAGAACCTGCTCGACGCCACGTACACCAACCACCTGAACGCGAAAAACCCGTTCAGCGGGGCCCGCATTCCGGAGCCGGGGCGCGTGGTGTCCACGACGCTGACGGTGCCCTTCTAGTCGGGTTGGTCGGAGGCGGGCGGCCCGAGTGGCGGAAGGGCCTCCTCGATCGATGCCCGCTTCGGCTCCAGCTGCGGCGGCAGCGAGATGCGGCCCGCAGCCGCCGCGTCGACGGGAAATGGGGCGCCGGTGTCCGTCGCGATCTCGATCAGGATGCCGCCCGGCTCACGGACATACACCGACTCGAAATAGTGTCGGTCGACGACGGGAGACGGGGTGAGCCCGGCGTCGGACACGCGCTCGCGCCAAGCCCGGATGGCGTCGCCGTCGGGCGTGCGGAGGGCGAGGTGGTGCACGCCGCCGGTCCCGAGCCATCCGCGCGGCTCGTTCGGCCGCTCGACGACGTGGAGCTCGGCGCCGACCCCGCCGGGGCCTGTTTCGAAGACCGCTGCTGCGGGGGCGTCGTTCGGGGACGGGAGGGACGAGGCGGACGACGAGGAATTGGGCCGCCCGACCGTGTATGTCCGGGCCTCCTCGAAGGGGAACACCTCGGTGAGCACCCGCCGGGTGGGGGCGAGGTCGGCGACCGTCAGCTCGACCGGTCCCAGCCCCTGAACCGCGAGGGCAGGGGGCACCGGCCCCTCGGTCCAGGGCTCGGTCGCCGGCACGCGGTCCGTTTCGTTGGCGTCGTTGACCAGGTGGAGCGTCTGCCCTTCCCCGTCGAAGGCCGTCAGGGCCCGACGGCCGGCGCGCTCGTGCAGGGCCGAGTGCCGCACGTCGTGTTCGTCGAGCCGCCGTGCCCACGCACCGAGTGCCTCCCGGCCCCGAACGCGGAGCGAGAGCCCCGTGATGAGTCCCGTTCCGGGGCGCTGGGCGCGGGCCTGCGGCACGTCGAAGAACGTGAGGTTCGTCCCGGGACGGCCCGCCGCGTCGCCGTAGAACAGGTGGTAGGAGGAGGGATCGTCCTGGTTTACGGTCTTCAGCACGAGGCGCAGGCCCAGCGTGTCGGTGTAGAACTGTACGTTCTTGCGGGCCTGCCCGGTGAGGGCGGACACGTGGTGGAGGCCGGAAAGGGGCGGCGGCGACGTCATGGGGAGCGGGCGCAATTGGGGAAGGGCCTACAAGCGGGTGTTCACGACGTTGTTGTAGATGGACCCGAACGTGTACGAGAGGCCAATCGAGCCGCGAAGCTCGTAGCTGGTGGCCCGCTCCTGACGGCGCAGAAGCACCTCCTCGTCCGACAAGTCGCCCGCGGGGAGCGAGAGCTGGTCTTGGATCCGATCAGCATCGACGCTCACGCGCAGTGAAAGCCCTTCGATCAACTGGACATCGAGAAAACTCCGAAATTCGATGCTGTTTTTCGAGAGGTCGTGGAAGTAGTTCGACCATTCGACGCCCGCGAAGACGAATCCCCAGGTTTGATTGAAGCGAAGGGTGGCCTCGGCGGACTGCTGAAGAAGCGTTTCTCGGCGCTTTCCGAAAACGGTCACCTCCCGGTACGTCCGGTACTCCGGCCCAATTCGGTATGTAAACGTTACGCGCTTCTGGTCGGAGAGGGCATAGGGAAACAGGTTGTACTCGGCGGCGGCCCGGAGGCGCGTGGCGAGCTGGATGTTGGTGAAGGTGCGGGAGAACACCGTTCCGGAAACCCCCGCCCCGGAGTTCGCCCCGAGGGTCTTGACGACTTCCGTGTCGAAGTCGTAGTCTTCCGAGGTGCTGCGGATGTCCGTCGTGTCCTCGCGCTCAAACACGTCGACTTCCTGCTCCCCGTCGAGCTGAATGTCCACCTTCCAGGCCTCCGTCACACGCTCCGCGTTGAGGCTCCCTTCGGCCTCGTAGTTGTACTCGCGCTCCTGCACGTCGGCACTCCCGGAGACCCCCACGTCGAACACCCATTGGTTCCACGGGTCTGTTGGGGCGGCGGAGCTGCTGTCGCCCTCGTCCGGCGGGTCGTAGGTGATCTCCAGGTGGTCGGCGTCCGGGGTGCGGGTTGCAAACGGAATGAGCCCCAGACGCAACTGGTCGGCCAGTTCCTGTCGCAATTCGTCGCGGGTGAGGGTCGACCGTGCATCGTAGGTGCGTTCCCGACGCTGGCCCTCGAACGCCCGGCGGCCGATAAACTCCAGCCGGTAGGAGGCCCCGCCGCCCCCGCTCGGACGGCGCGTCCCGAGCACGTGAACGTCCGCCTGCTTGCGGTCGCGGACGTAGTCGACGAACGTGAGGTTGCGTCGCATGTATGACTCGAAGCACCGTTCACAGTCCAGATACACCCGAACAGAACGATCGAGCGGCTCGGGGGAGGCATCCGGTGTGGAAGACGGCGCCTGGGCGCGGAGGGAAGACGGCAGTCCCAAGCCGAAGAGAATCAAGAGGGGGAGAAGGAGCGGCGGTTTGGGAAATGGACCCCGGCAACCGATGGACACTGGACAGGGGGAGGATGATGAGGGGCCTGGCCGAAAGGGGGGAGGAGGCCTCGTCATTCGAGGGCGTCCGCCGTCGATTTTTTGTCTGTCGCTGGCACACGGATTCGACTCCGCAGGGGATCCGAGACCGGCCGAGTCCGTGTCATTTTTCCCGGGTCATTCGTTTGGGGGTAAGGTAAAAACTGAAGTGAATACGTTCTATGTTGGTCACATTTTCCGGCTCAGTCCCCGGAAAAATCGGTATGGGGGGCGCCTAAGAGTTCCCGCGGGGGACGTTAAGGTTTGGCGTAAATCCCCTAGGATTCAGCGGAGAGCTGCCGAGGGTCTTGGGTTGTTGACCGCTATATCGTATGTTCTTTTTGCCTTGCACCTGAGTCTGAAGACCAAGGATTCCGGTGGGGCTGCTTGCTCGGGCGAGAGCAGAGCGGTGCCCAATTGCTCACTGTCGAACGATTCGCTAGTATGCCGCAACTCTTTCCCAAGAAGGCCAACACGCTGCCCGTTCTTTCCTTAGGGGCTTCGGTCCTCGGGGGCGTCCTCCTAGTGTTTTTGGTTTGGTACTACTTCTCGCCCGAGTTCAAGGTGGTGGGCTACCAGCCGGACCAGCCCGTGCCGTACAGCCACGAGACCCACGTCGAGAAGCTGGGCATGGACTGCCAGTATTGCCACACCAACGTGGCCAACTCGAAGCACGCCAACGTGCCCTCCACGCAAACCTGCATGACGTGCCACAGCCAGGTAAAAACCAACTCCCCCAAGCTGCTGCCGGTGCGTGAGAGCTGGGCGAACAACGAACCCATCGAGTGGACGAAG
>Ga0207753_1000268_pt1 | contig 21169 bp, 16 predicted proteins | sample PonA233FremontCA_2_FD_187273 | JGI IMG/M metagenome (GOLD analysis project Ga0207753, IMG submission 187273) | Salt pond sediment microbial community from Fremont, CA, USA - Pond A23 Sediment 3 (SPAdes) | ecosystem: Environmental > Aquatic > Non-marine Saline and Alkaline > Saline | place: USA... | reverse complement strand
AATCACAGTGTGAGAACACTTCTATGACACCCCCAGTACCGGTAAAATTATTACTCCTAATTACAAACAGCCACATAATATGCTAATAAGTATGAATACAGATGGTAGTATGGGAAAAAGCCGTTCAAATTTGGTTTTAATAGGAGGTTTAGTTTGAAATGTTCGGTGTGTTTTTACAAGTCGACGTAACTGAGTTAGCGAGTAGTATCAACGGCATTTGGGTACTAACGGTGAGCTTCCTGATCTTCATGATGCAGCCGGGGTTCGTACTCTTGGAGTCAGGCCAGGTCCGGTCGAAAAACGTCGCCAACGTGGCGATGAAAAATATGTTCGACTGGAGTTTGGGTGTGCTGGCGTTTTTCCTCGTGGGGTTGGGAATCGCCAACATCGTCGGCTATCTCACCTCACCTGCCGAACTGTCGGTGGCCGAAAGCTTCAGCTATGTCAACGCCCCAAGCGAGTGGATCGGCTGGTTCTTCGGGGCGGTGTTTGCGATGACAGCCGCTACTATCGTTTCGGGGGCTGTTGCCGAGCGGATCAGCTTCAGGGCCTACGTGATCTATTCGCTGACGTTGACAGCAGTTATTTACCCGGTCGTTGTCGGGCTCACGTGGCAGGATGGGTTGCTCTCGGAGGCTGGCTATCTCGGCGATCTTATCGGCGCGGGCTATCTCGACTTCGCTGGCGGGACGGTCGTTCACATGGTTGGGGGCATCGCGGGGCTTACCGCGGCCTACATTGTCGGCGCACGCGAGGATCGGTACGATGAGGAGGGTAACAGCAACCCGATTCCAGGCCATTCGGTACTGTTTGCAGTACTCGGAACGTTGTTTTTAGCCTTCGGCTGGTTCGGGTTCAATGTAGGTACTCAGGCGACTGTACTCACGAACGAGGGGACGTTCCTCGGTGCTGAACTCGGTCGGGCAGTTCTGGTGACGACACTGGGGATGGCTGCCGGTGCTGCGGCTGCCTCCGTTGTCACGGCGCTGTATCAGGGCAAGCCTGATCCGTTGTTTACTGCCAATGGGCTGTTGGCTGGCCTTGTCGCAATCACTGGTGGTGTGGGTTATATTACGTGGTGGGGTGGACTTCTGCTCGGTGCGCTCGGCGGTGCGCTGGTGTATCCCACCTATCGCTGGACGACTGACACGCTCAAAATCGACGACGTCTGCAGTGTGTTCGCCGTTCACGGCATGGCGGGCGGACTCGGCGTTCTTTTGATCCCGTTCGTTGGCGTCGGAGCCGGCGGCGGGTGGGCATTCCTCGGCATCAACCAAGTCGGCATACAGGTTGCTGGAGTAGTTGTGATTGCCGGTTGGACGGTTGCTGCGACCGTCGCCGTCTTCTTCGGCATCGGGGCAGTGATGAATATTCGCGTCGACAGTGAGTTCGAACAGAGCGGGCTGGATCAGTCCGAGCACAATATCATCGCCTATCCGCAGTTCGTCACCGATGGCGGCATGACAGCGTCATCGGGTTCGTCCTCGACATCGAGTTCCCAGGGCACACAGGAAGCCGACGAGCCGACCATGTGGCGCGGTGAGAAGGTCGGTTCGGGCCGCCCGGCTGTTCTCGATGGTGCTGGAATCAACTCCTATCCCGAGCCGACGGTGGTCGTCAACGACGAAGGACTGATTACTGCACTGAACGCACAGGCGACACGGTTTTTTGAGACGGTCGAAGAGGACGCCATCGACAGCCAACCGCAGAGCCTTGTCGCCGACTCCGACAACAGCCTCTCGGTTATCGCCGAGGTCGTCCACACGGAAACGGAAATCCGCGATCAAAAAGGAACGATAACAATTGGCGATGAGACTGTGCCAGTGGCAGTGACGGTAACGCCACTCTACGAGGGAGAGGGCCTCGTCGGTGCGCTGGCGACAGTCCGGAACAACGCTGAGGAAGTTGCGATCAATCACCATCGACAAACGGTCGACGAGTACCGTAATAGGGGTATCCAGACCCAACAAGACAAGCTTGCAACCCTCGCCGAAGGCGATCTGGATGTCTCCTTGGGGGTCCCGGAGCCACCGAAGGAACACCCTGATCTTGAGACTCTCCACGAGACGTTCCGTGAGACAGATGACCACATTATCGAGACGGTAGAAAATATCCGCGCAATCGTCGAAAAGCTCCCCGGCCAGTCCGAAGAGTTGGCCGAAACCAGTACCGTGCTGAACACCTCTAGCGAGGAAGTCAGAGCCACAATCGAGGAGGTCAATGAGCTATCGAGCAGTATCGATGAGCGAATGGTATCCCTCTCCGACCAAGCGACTGACGCCAGCCATAACGTCTCGGATCTCTCGGCTGCCATCGAGGAAATCACCGCCTCGACCAGCGAGATCAGCTCTCAGTCGGCCGAGGCCACAGATCTCACCCGGGAGGCAGTCGAGGAGATGGTCGAGACTGTCGACCACATTCGAGAAGCTGCCGACCGGACGACCGAAACTTCGGTCGCTATCGGCGAGCTGGAAGACGATATGCAGTCGGTCTCTGAGATCACGACTATTATCCAGGATATCGCCGAACAGACGAACATACTGGCGATCAACGCCTCTATCGAGGCTGTCCAAGCCAACGGTGACGGCGACGGGTTTGCGGTGGTTGCCGACGAAGTAAAGAAACTCGCCGAGGAGACCAAATCCGCCGCCGACGACATCGACGATATCATAGGGACGGCCCAAGAGCAGACCGAAACCGTCGCCGACACGATTAGAGAGACCACCGACAAGATTTCGACCGGGGCGGATGTCGTCGAGCGGAGCGTTGACGACTTAGAGGACGCCAAAGAGCGGATCGAACGGACAAACAGCGGGATCAAAGAGATAAGCGATGCGGTCGATGAGCAGGCCACAAACACCGAGCGGGTGAGTTCTGCAATGGTTGAAGTCGAAGAGGAAACTGACACTATCAGAACGCTTGCGGGCGATATTTCAGACCACGTCGCCGAAGAGCGCGGTGAGATGGAGACTGTAACTGGATTTGCCGAGCAGTTGAGCGATATTGCCGACGAAATGCACGCAAACATTGACAAGTTTGATCTGAGTGCGAGCCTCAGTGCGTCGGCTTCCCGGTCCAACTAGTGATTGGTAAATTGACGTCCCACCGTCAGAACCGGAGTCATCGATTTCCGAAACCGAGATAAGCAACCCACTATCAGCTAACCCAGCGTGATTGACGGAGTCTTGTTCAGGACGCTTGGTTTCGCTGGAACATCGTCATCAGTCATTTCGTATGCGGTTCCTCGTCAACCGAGTCCGCATCATCGAATCCGAGTCCACTCGTACTCCTAAAATAACAGACTAAGGGTGTTAACGAATGCATATGCGCCTCAATGTGCAACAGCGTGAAATGAGCGTCTGTATTTTGAAACTGCTCACTCGATCACTAATTTGTGGCATGGATCGCTATCGGTCGTTAATGGTTGGGAAAACTATTATATCCTTAGCATTTCTTTGGTCAACTAATGGATTCCTGTAATTGCAAACTCGGGAGGGTCGTTGAGATCTATCAAATGGACCTGCCAAACGATGATTCGCTGAACAACGCACTCATAAAACGGTGGAGAGGGAAAGACGGCCACACTGAGCAGGGATATCGCTCGCTTGCCGAATGGTTCAATAAACGCCTCTTGTATGCTGAGTACGACAAAGCTGGCCGTGAAACTCTTGGAGATCGTGTGGATTCAGATTACGAACTACTTACCGGTGACAAAACTCTCGCTAAAGAAGAGCTCCGAGATTCACTCATCTCTGATGGAGTACGTATCGACAGGATTGTTAAAGATATGGTATCGTATGGGACAATCCGAAAGCACATCATCGATTGTGTAGGTGAAGACAAAAAGAAGCGGTCGAGCGATACAGATTGGGAACTCAACTCGATCGATATGGCAAAATCAGTCACAGAAGAAAAGTGTACGAACGCTCTGTCTTCGTTGGAGTCAAAAGGCGTGATTAACGGTGCAGAGGGTTCGACCGTTGAGGTAGACATTCTATTGAGATGTGAAGATTGTCAAACGGTTGTTCCACTTACTGTTGCTTTACAGCAAGGATACGTTTGCGGGAGACACTCGGCTGATGCAATAGAGACGGAGGTGTCCCAATGAACTGGAATTTTGAGATCGAAAACGTTGGTGGCATACTCCATGCAGAAGCCGAAATCACCCCTGGATTAAACGCTGTGCAAGCTTCAAATTGGCAGGGTAAATCGAGTTTTCTCGAAGGTATCAAAGTTGCCCTTGGAATTTCGAAGCAACTTACACAAAGAAAGACCACCGGACAGGTCCACTACAGTAGTGATGCTAAATCAGGAGTGGTTCAATTAGGCCGCAAAGAGGGTTCTGTCCGACAGACCGGTACGCCGATACTGGCAGATGAGTACGATTTCGTCCGTGCAAGGCTATTTGCGTGCCTCGGTGAACAAAACGAGATCAGGCAAGCTGTTCGCAATGGTGAAAATCTAAAGCAACTCTTACTTCGTCCTCTCGATTTTGAGAATATCGACGAACAGATTCGAACGCTTCGTGCCGAGCGCAATCAGATCGATCAAGAAATAGAACTCGCTGAAAAAGCCCAAAACCGACTTCCAAAAGTCCAGCAGAAAGTTACACAACTTGAGCAGGACATTGAGGAACTGAAAACGAAACAGAGTGAACTGACTGAAAGCTCGACGACTGAGAAAAGCGACTCAACACAAGAGCAGCTGACAGACTTAGAGTCTGAAAAATCGAAACTAGAGGACAAAGTCGAGCGGTTGAAAAATAGCCTTGACAGGACCGACTCTCTGTTGGAGTCAAAGCGTGACGAACTGGATGAGATTAGTATCCCAGAGGAACAGCTATCTGACACCCAACTGGACGAAACCAGAGCAGAGCTTCAGGAACTGAAACGCGATAAAAAAGTGCTCGAATCAGTTCACTCGTCGATGCAGATGGTACTCCGAGAAAATCGAATTGAGTTGATTACGGAGGTTACAAGACAACTTGATAAAGACCAGATCGTCTGCTGGACGTGTGGTCATGAGACGACACGTGGCAAAATAACTGAGCAAGTCGACCAAATTGGATCGAAAACTGCCGATCTGAAGATGACGGTCGATGAAACACAATCCCGTGTCGAAAAGCTAGAGGCAAAGAGAGAGCGAGTCAAACAAAGCCAAAACAGGCGTGAGAGTCTCCAGAAAGAGATCTCTGAACTTGAAGAAAAGCGTTCGACTGACAAACAGAGTATAGAATCTGCTCGTCAGAGACTCACTGATCTCAAAACCGAGATCAAGACACTAGCAGAGAAAGTCGACGAAACAACCGAAGAACGGACAAATATTGAAAGCACCATTAAATACCGCCGAGCCGAGCTGCAGGATGCACGTGACGATTTAGCTCAGTTGGAAAAGCGAAAAGAGCGTCTTGAGGATCTACAAAGACAACGGACGAATATTGCTGATAAAATCACGGAGCTCCGAGAGCGGAAAGAGAAGATACAGTTCGAGACTCGGGAACAGTTCGATGACGCGATCCAAAATATTGTTCCGAAATTTGAGACTGGATTCGAGTCCGCTCGGTTGACTTCAGAATTTGATCTTGTGGTTGCGCGTGATGGTAGACAGACGCCAATCGATGCATTGAGCGAAGGTGAACTCGAGCTACTCGGGTTTGCAGCTGCTCTGGCCGGCTACCGGGCGTTTTCGGTCGCTGATCTGCTACCGTTCATTTTAGTTGATCGGATTGGTGGTCTAGCCGAACAGAATTTGGAAATTCTTGTGGAGTTCCTCTACAACGAAACATCACATCTTGTGTTTACTGCGTATCCTGAGCACGGTACGGTCAATGCACATGCAATTGATCCAAACGGGTGGATAGTGGCCAACAGCTAACGACTGTATACTGCGTGTTCACCTATCCAACTCCGATGTTGCAAGTGTCCAATTTTATTGGCCGAGTATCCGCTAATATTGTAGTATGTGATGGATTTATTCAAACGACAGAAAGTAATTAGTAAGCATATGTTCTATCCCTCATTGACTAACGGATAATGAATACATCATGTACCATCCAAGCTGATCCATACAACATCGAGTGTGATCCCGATCACACAGCACTATTGATCATCGATATGCAACGAGATTTCGTACAGCCGGGTGGATTCGGAGAACACCTTGGAAATGATGTCGAGCCACTTCAGGAAGTCATTGAGCCCATCTCTCGGCTTCTGGACGCTGCACGCGAATGCGGCATGACTGTCATTCATACACGCGAAGGACACGATCCAAATCTTGCCGACTGTCCCGAAAATAAACTGCAGCGAGGGAATCTCGATATCGGAATCGGTGATGAAGGCCCGATGGGTAGAGTACTCGTTCGTGGCGAAAAAGGACATGGTATCATAGACGAACTTGCTCCAATATCCGGTGAGACTGTTATTGACAAACCAGGAAAAGGCTCGTTTTATGCGACAGACCTCGATCTTCGACTCCGTGAAGCAGATATAGAGACACTATTTGTCGTTGGTGTAACCGCTGAAGTCTGTGTTCATTCCACTGTCAGAGAAGCGAATGACCGCGGGTACAATTGTATTGTTGTCGAAGACTGCGTTGGCTCTTACTTTGATGAATTTCGTGACGTTGGACTCCAAATGATCAAGGCCCAGGGTGGAATCTTTGGCTGGGTATCAGAGCTTGATGCTGTACTCGATGCACTGCCAGTAGATGCACCCACATGATATGCTGAACGTAATCTCTCATGCAGTATCGAGCACTGGCAAAAATATCATGACTAAACTACAGAATACAAACCACACTATGACCGGAATACGTAGATCTGTAACAGCAAACCAGTGTCAGGCGGCCCACTGCAGACCTCTGTGTATGCAGATATTCCGGTCGAATCATTCACGAACCTAAACTAAGCAACTAAACTACACCATGAATATCTCATCACTTCGTACGGCATATCGAACTGGCAATAAAAAACCGATCGACGTAGTCGACAAATGTCTTCGGCGGATATCCGAGAGCAACACCAACGCGTGGATCCATACAAGAACTGCAGAGAGTCTTCGACAAGAGGCGCGAGAACTAGAGAAAAAATCGATAGCCGAGTATCCGTTGTACGGAATTCCGTTTGCGATTAAAGATAATATCGACTGCAATGGGCTTCCGACGACTGCAGCATGTGAGTCCTATAGCTACGAACCAGATGAACATGCTACTGTCGTCCAACAGCTGATAGATGCAGGAGCAGTCCTGATTGGCAAGACGAATATGGACCAATTTGCGACGGGGTTGGTTGGCACAAGGAGTCCATACGGCCCTTGCAGAAATGTCTTTAATGAAGAATATATTTCCGGTGGATCCAGTTCTGGTTCAGCAGTTGCTGTCGCCCGTGATCAGGTGTGCTTTGCATTGGGAACTGATACTGCGGGATCGGGACGAATCCCGGCAGCTTTCAACGGGATTGTCGGAATGAAACCAACCAGAGGCCTAGTAAGTACTGCTGGTGTCGTGCCTGCATGCAAATCATTAGATTGTGTCGCAGTATTTGCACACACGGTTGATGATGCCGTCTCTGTCAGCAAGACGATAGTTGGGTATGATGAAAATGACTCATACTCGCGACCGAAAGCGGACGACATGTCGCTTTCTGTAGACCCAATAGCGGATTTGCGAGTAGGAATTCCGTCGTCTGAACAGTTGGAATTCTTTGGTGATGGTGAGGCAGCAACCTGTTTTGAAGCGGTCGTTGAGAGAATCACTTCGATCACAGATTCCGTCACTCGTATTGATTTTGAACCCTTTAAGCAGACTGCGGAGCTCCTGTATCAGGGTCCATGGGTTGCAGAACGATATTCGGCAGTTGGTGAGTTTCTTGAAGCAGATCCGAATAATGCAGATCCCACGGTCAAGCAGATCATCGAAGGCGGGGCAGAGTACTCGGCTGTGGATACCTTTGAAGCGATGTACGAACTACAGAGCCGGAAGCAACAAATCAAGCAAGTCTTCGATACGGTCGATGTGATTGTTACGCCAACGGCCGGGACGACCTATACCATCGCCGAGATTCGTGCTGAACCGGTTGCATTGAACTCGACACTTGGATACTATACAAACTTCGCTAATCTCTTGGACTTATCAGCTATGAGCGTTCCAACTGGCCAATTTGATGCAGGGCCAACTTTCGGGACGACTGTCTTCGGCCACACTTACGATGACTCAATTGTAGCATCAATCGCATCAGAACTATCAACTAAAAGGACTTACCCGATAAATGAGTGAAACAGTAGTCATCGCGTTAGGCGGTAACGCTTTGGTCAAACCAGATCAATCCGGTCAATTCGACGAACAAATACAGTCTGCAACAAAAACGGCGAACTGTATTGCAAAGATCTTGAGACGTGGTAAACAGGTAGTTCTTACACATGGCAACGGACCACAGGTCGGCAACATCCTGCTGCAAAACGACTGTAAAACCGACGATGCACAGCGGATGCCTCTCTTCGGATGTAGTGCTGAAAGTCAAGGGCTTATTGGAGCGGCACTGGCTGTTGCTCTCAATAGAGCGTTTCAGCAACGCAATATCGATCAGAGAGCGGTCCCTATTCTGACTCCTGTGGATGTCGACAGGTCCGACGATATTGAACCGACAAAACCGGTTGGACCGTTTTACACGAAATCCAAGGCAAAAGAGTTAGAAAGCAAGACAGGACATCCGTTTGTTGAAGATGCTGGACGAGGCTGGCGGCGAGTTGTGCCATCTCCAGAACCGGAGAAAATTCATGGAACAGACCACATCAGATCTATAGCGGCCACTGGTGATGTACCAATTGCCGCAGGAGGTGGTGGTCTTCCGATCATGGGTACCAATAGTGGACGGACCGAATACGTAGATGGGGTCGTCGACAAGGATATCGCTGCCGCACAGCTGGGGATACAGTTGGAATGTGATCACCTCATCATTCTCACCGACGTTCCCTATGTACTACTTGACTATGGCTCTCCTGATGAACGGCCGGTTAAAGACGTAGAAGTGGAGACCGCTCGGAAATATCAACAGGAGGGTCACTTCAAACGGGGAAGTATGTACGAGAAAGTAGAGGCAGCCTGTCGGTTCATTGAATCTGGCGTTGGATCCAGTGCTACAATAACAAGTCTCTCTGACTGTGAGCAGGCAGTTGATGGAACCGTAGGAACGACCTTTGTAGACACTGAAACCAACCAAGGCGAAGCCCAACCAAATCCACAACACGAATGAAAACCTCTCAGGACAGTGCCACCGGGTATACTCGTCTCACCTGTACTCAACTTGGATTGGGTGCAGCAGAACAGTTGTATGAGGTCTGCAGCCAGTTGGTCGACAGCCCTCAGGCTGAGATCTCAGGGACTGTTTTTACAGTCTTCAATAGGACCATGTCGATCGAGATAGACATTGAGTCAGAACATTCCGGACCTGCTGTCCTGACACTTGCGGTACCCAGTGTCCGTCCTGGACCACTTATTACAAGGGTATCAGTATCGGACCGATTTTCCTTCCGTCGCTCAGGACATGGCGAAAACACTGACTGTCGGTTTCGACTTTTAGAGAGCGCTCAAGACGGAGTCTTGCAACTACGGGTCGGCCGGGAACTCATCATCGATATACCCACACCAATAATCCAAAACTCGATAACGACGCCTAACCAGTCTGTGGTTTCGCAGGATACGTTCAGCTATGAGTCAACACGGTATGGAACACACTGTCAGTTATTAGAATGGATAAGAAAACAGGCCGTAGTCGACGGACTCGACCGATTAAGTCAGCTACACGCTATTTGTGACAGGGCAGGTCCTCCCGATGTAGCTTCCCAGGATATTAGAGAAGAACTCACACTGCTCCAGCCATTCGTATCGTGCTTGTCAGACACAGGTGACCGAAATATGGATGATGTGGTCGATACCTCCTCATCCGAGGAAACATCAATGGACGTATGTTCCCTTCTCGGTTACGGCCCGGGGTCGACACCATCTGGTGACGATTTTCTCGTTGGAATCATATTGATACTCCGACGCATCGACTGCTCAGAGGTGCAGTCTCATCTTTCCAATATTGGCAATGGACTCGTGACGATTAGTCAGACAAAGACGACTCGGCTTAGTGCTGCTTTCCTCTCGCAAGCTGTTGCTGGACGAGGAGCCAAACCAACAGCCGACTGTGTTGATTTGCTGATAGCACAGAGTCCGGAATGGGCCGAACTAACTGAGAGCGTAGAACGAGTCCTTGAGATAGGCAGTACATCGGGTTCAGACATATTAGCCGGTATGTTGACTGCTACGACATTTTTGTTACCGGTTGTAAACAATCGAACCACATATTCTGAACTGAATAATAGTTAATAGTATGCCAATATAAAAAAGCACAATTTTCGATGTGTAGACGATTTAAAAGCATACAATCACAACCCATCAACAGCAAAATTGTATATGTTTGATTTTGGGATTATAGTGCGATGATTTGGCACTTATCACACCAATCGGAACATGTTTTACTAAGTAATAAGGAGTAAGAGTAAGCAATAATGAAAAGAGAAGATTTTCTCAGAATGGAGGGTATCCGAAAGGAATTCCCAGGCGTTGTCGCCAATGACGACGTCAACTTTTCAGTTCGTAAGGGAGAAGTACACGGGTTACTCGGTGAAAATGGTGCAGGCAAAAGTACGCTGATGAAGACGTTATACGGGTTATATACCCAAGATGAAGGTGACATTTTCCTCGATGGTGAGAAACGGTCACTACAATCGCCACAGCACGCTATTGATGCGGGTATTGGTATGGTACACCAGCATTTTATGCTCATTCCACGGTTCACTGTGGCACAAAACGTTGTTCTTGGAATGAGAGAACCTGCAAAACCGTTTCGAGAAGATAATGATCGTGTTAACGGTCCGCTCCTCTCAAACTCTGTAATTAAGAAGGCGACATCTTGGCTTACGCTCGGGTTGGATGTTCCTCAAGAAGAGATACAATCATTAGCCGAACAGTATGGATTCAGCATTGATGCAAGTGCGCCAGTCTGGAAGTTAGATGTTGGACAACGACAACGAGTCGAAATTCTCAAAGCTCTCTATAGAGACGTGGATTTACTCATCCTAGATGAGCCAACTGCGGTGTTAACGCCACGAGAGGCAGACCAACTGTTTGATACACTCGACGATCTCACAGATGAGGGCCTGTCTGTTATCCTCATAACGCACAAACTCAGAGAAATTCAGGCCATCACTGATCGCGTAACCGTTCTGAGAGACGGTACCAGTATTGGGACTGTTGTCACAGATGACATTGATCGTGATGAGCTTGTTCGGATGATGGTTGGACGGGATGTGATGTTCGATATAGATCGTACCGACCGACCGAGTATGGAGGGCGCTGTTCTGGAAGCCGACCAGCTCCGGACAGAAGACGAACGTGGTGTTGAAGCGCTGAGTGGGGTGGATTTAACAGTCGAAAAGGGAGAGATTGTCGGCATTGCGGGAGTCAGCGGTAACGGTGGATCCGAACTTGCTCAGTCGATTGCAGGTGTGCGGCCGCTCACCGGCGGAAGCTTGAGTGTCGGTGGGAAAGAGCTTGCAAACAAACCAACTCGAGAGTTCATCGAACAGGGTGTTTCATTTGTTCCAGAGGACCGGCACAAAAACGGTTGCATAGCCGACCTCCCGATAATCTACACAACAGCGATGAAAGAATTCCGGGAGTTCGGGTCCAAAGGCAGTTGCGATTATGAAGCAATCCGACACCATGCTCAGCGGCTCGTCGATGAATATGATGTCAAAGGCGTTGATGATGTTAGTGAAACTAAGCCGAAGGGACTCTCTGGGGGTAACCTGCAAAAGTTGATCATTGGTCGTGAACTCGATCGTGATCCCACCCTTTTGATCGCCAACCAGCCAACACGGGGAGTCGATGTCGGGGCTATCGAATCAATACGTGAAAAAATCATCCAGCAGCGAGATCAGGGCACTGGTGTTGTTTTACTATCGGAAGATATGGATGAATTGTTCTCACTGAGCGACCGCATACTCGTAATCTACGAAGGTGAGTTCGTCCACGAGACAACTCCCGAAACTGCTGATCGTGAGCGAATCAGTCTTGCAATGAATGGTGGGAGTGATTCGATGACAGACGGTCGGCCTGTCGTTCAAGCTCTCCGGAGTGATGACTGATGCAGTACGATATTCAAGTAACTCCTCGAAAAGATGTCCCACGATGGATCGCATACGGAACACCTGTGTTCACAGTAGTGGCAGCCTTAGTCGTTACTGGCGTTACGCTGGTTGCTCTTGGATTCAATCCTGTGGAAGGCTATTACTACATGTTTGTCGACACGCTCACAACTAGTTACGGACTTTCAGAAACACTCATACGGGCAATTCCACTCATATTCGCTGGACTAGCTGTCTACATACCATTGAAAGCAAACTTGTGGAATATCGGTGCTGAAGGTCAACTTGTCGTTGGAGCCGCCGCTGGTACATTCGTCGCGTTGAATTTCTCTGCACCGATGTACCTACTATTACCTGCAATGTTTCTTGCTGCCGCATTTGCAGGTGCAATCTGGGGAGGGATACCTGGTTGGCTACGAGCCAAGTGGGGTATAAACGAGATTATTACCACCCTTCTTATGACGTTTATTGCTATCAACTTGCTATCGTATATTGTACGCGGACCGATGCGAGGTGAGGATGGTAATTTCCCACAAACAGATCTTCTTCCAGCCGTCGCACAACTACCTGGGATCCCCGGAATCGACGTCAATGTCGGATTGGTATTGGCCATTGGCGGTGTTATCGCTACGTACTTCCTCTTTACTCGAACTCACCTTGGCTTTCAGATCACAGTAGTCGGCTCAAATGAACATGCGGCCGCACAGTCCGGCATAAATAAAGCTCGCGTCTATCTGTTTGTCCTTGTGGCGGGAGGTATCTTAGCAGCGTTCGCTGGTATTAGTGAAATAGCAGGTAATCAAAGTCGGCTCCAATCAACCTTTGAGCCGGGATACGGTTTCACTGCAATCCCGATTGCCTTGCTTGGTCGGAATGGTGCGTTTAAACTCATGCTCGCAGCGGTGTTCTTTGCTGTATTATTCGTCGGTGGACAGAGTATGAGTATCGCCATTGGCGTCCCGTCGGCTCTCATTGAAATCATTCAGGCACTGGTGATTCTCTTCTTAATTACTGCAGAGTTCTTCAAGCGATATAAAGTTGAGATCACATCCAAACAGCAAATGGAGCCGTCTCAGAAGACTGCTACAGGAGGTGAGATCTAATGGCTAGCTTTACTGTGTTGTTCTTGAGTGCGGTGGTTAGTGCTGCGACAGTGTACGTTTTCGCTGGTCTCGGCGAACTCATTAGTGAGAGAGCTGGCGTTCTTAATCTTGGCGTTGAAGGAATGATGCTCGTTGGAGCGTTGAGTGGCTATGTTACGACAGCGATTACCGGCAATTACTGGCTCGGATTTCTCGTTGGCTCTCTCTCAGGGGCCATTCTATCGTTACTCCATGCGTTCCTCTGTATCTCGCTGAATGCTGATCAAGCAATTAGTGGGATCATGATAACACTTCTGGGTGCGGGAGCAACGAGTTACTTCGGTCAACCATGGGCCGCAACATCTATCGAGGGCTTTCCAACTACGACAGTTCCTGTCGTGGGATCGTATCTGGCTGAGCTTCCATATTTGGGCATCATATTGTTCCAAAACTCAGCGACAGATTTCATTGCACTTGCGTTGATTCCTGTTGTGTGGGCCTTCCTCTACAAGACGAACATTGGATTGGAGCTTCTGTCAGTTGGTGAAGACCCAGAAACAGCAGATACGATGGGTGTACAGGTGTTCCAGATGAGATATTTAGCTGTGGTTATTGGTGGGCTATTCGCAGGAGCAGCTGGTGCTCATCTTTCGTTGTCATTCAACACATTGTGGTCGTCCGGTATGACTGCAGGTACGGGATGGATCGCAGTCGCGTTAGTCATATTTGCTCAGTGGCGGCCTGGGCGTGTCGTTGCAGGGGCCTACCTGTTTGCTACCTTTGGCGCGCTCCAGTTGCGGTCACAATCGCTTTCACTGTCTATTCCAGCGGACCTCCCCTTCTCAGGGGTGCTCAATGGTGCGCTTGGATTCTTCTTAGATCCATCAATCATGTCGACGTACCCATACGTCGTGACAATTCTGGTCCTCATCATCGTCGTGCGGAGGACACAGGATAGCCATCTTGCACAACCGTCTGCTCTTGTACAGTCGTATAAACGTGAGTTGGACTAGCCACTCAAACGACACCCACCTCGACTCATAACAGCGAAGAATTCTGTTCGTTTTACTTGTGAAGTAAACAGATGTTATATCTCACCCCTTAATTCCTTTTTTCAATTAATACTTGCGAGCCCTGACCAATAGTGCAGTTTTAAAACTCTGTTTGCAATTATTGCACTATTAGTCTCTATTTAGTTACTATCATGCTATAGTATCTATGTAGCAGCGAGTACGTCACAGTACAGCTGGTGATTAGCTGCTTTGCGTACACCGGAGATGCGTAAGACTATATGAAACCAAATAACGTCAGTAGAAGAGCTGTCTTGTCAAGTATTGGTGCCGCGGGTGTAGCCGGTCTGGCTGGTTGCACAGGTGACGACGGTGAGTCTGCAGAAGTCGAGGCTGCGTTCGTGTATGCACACGAAGCATCCGGCCTCGGATACACCCAAGCGCATGATGACGGTCGTCAACTGATTGATGATGAATTCGACTGGCTGGAAACATCATACACAGAAGAAGTTGGCGCAGAGGATACAGCACAAGCTGTCGAACAGTATGCTCGTCGGGGCGTAGATATCGTTTATGCGACAAATTTCAATCACATGGATGGTATGTTTGAAGTCGCTGAAGAGTACCCGGACATGAAATTTGAACACTGTTCGGGCTTCCAGCAGCGCGAAAACATGGGTCGATACTTCGCTAGACTCTATGAAGCACGATATCTAACGGGAATCGCTGCAGGCCAGCTCACAGAGACAGATACTCTCGGATACGTCGCATCAGTGCCTATTGCAGAGGTAATTCGACAACTCAACGCATTCTACTTGGGTGCTGCGTCTGTGAACCCAGATGTCACAATGAATGTTCGATGGTTGAATACATTTAATGACCCACCAACCGCGTCGGATGCAGCAGACGCATTGGCTGACGATGGCGCTGACGTGATCAACAATCACATGTCCACCGCTGCTGCGGTGAGTGCTGCTCGTTCCAATGATGCATGGTCATTCACGTACACGACTTCGATGAGTGAAGACGGAGGCGACTTGTACGGTGGTTCCGCGCTATTCAACTGGGGCGAATATTACAGGCAATCCATACAATCCGTTAGAGACGGGAACTGGGAGGCTTCCGCTTACTGGGAAGGACTCGATGATGGAGTCGTCGATGTCGAACTCGGAGACGCAGTCTCGGATTCGATCGTGGCTGACGTCGAAAGTTCTAAACAGGATATCATAAACGGTGACCTCGATATCTGGGAGGGCACCGAATTTGAAGGGGCTAGTGATGAGTTCCTCTTCGGGGAGATGGAATCTTATGTTGACGGTATTGAGGGTGAGGTTCCGGGCTAGAATTCCAAAGTGAACGTTTCGACACACCAGTATAGATCGTGGGTGACCATCGCTAAGTCCGGTGTGTTGTTCAACCACAGCATTATGGAACATCGTGCAAAAATTTTCACACAGTAATAAAGAGTATATAAGTAACTATGGAGATAACTGGAGGAGTCAACGGTGGTTGTTGAGTGTAAAGTGATCGAAAACATGTATCGGGATTCGGTAGAACTGATGCGTGTCGCTACTGAAGTTAGAGATGAGTTTGCCCTGACTGAAACTGACGCAATTATGGGCACTGATAGCAACAAGGCACGTCTGCAGGAACAAGGAATCCTTTCTGGGGAATCCACGATTGACGCAAACGCGAACGACATTGTGTTGGTTGCTATTGGAGACGAGAATGTGGAAGAAGCTGTATCCGAAATGAAAAACAGAATACAGCACCACGATCAAACCGCCACTAGCAACGTGAGCGTCGACAGTCGAACCAGAACGCTGGCGAGTGCGTTTGATGAGGCAGACCCAAACGTAACGCTCATATCCATTCCTGGTACGTTCGCCGTACGAGAGGCATGGCGAGCGCTTAACAAGGGATCTCACATACACTTATTTTCAGATAATGTTTCACTATCCGACGAGCGTGAGCTGAAAAAAGCAGGCGAAGTCAAGGGTCAACTGGTGATGGGACCGGATTGTGGAACTGCCATTATCAACGGACTCCCCTTTGGGTTTGCTAACGATATTTCTCGAGGGCCCGTTGGAATTGTTTCTGCGTCTGGAACTGGCCTCCAAGAGGTCTCGTCGATCGTCGATCGACTCGGGGGAGGGGTATCCCATGCTATCGGTACTGGTGGTCGTGATCTTACGAATACGGTTGGAGGCATTACCACGTGTCAGTCTATCGAATTACTTGCTGATGATGACCAGACAGAGGTCATTGTTGTTATCTCTAAGCCGCCTGAGGGGGTTGCTAAAGAGAGAGTCCTCGATACTGTAACGGAGTGTAGTAAACCAGTTGTACTGTCGTTTGTTGGAGATACTGATACTGAAATACACGGTGTCAAGACGACTTCAACACTTGAAGAGGCTGCTCGACATGCTGTCAAAGAGACGTCGACAGACGACACACGAAACGTAGTTTCGACCGATCACCAACAATTCAAATCTCGGATTGAAAAGTACTCTGAAGAAGTCGACATCGGTGGGACGACCATACGAGGGCTATTTAGCGGAGGTACCCTGTGTACAGAAGCCGTATCTATCCTCAGTAGCTCTCTGGGCGATGTTACGTCGAACACAAAATTGGGCGCACCGATTGACGATCTTCAAAACCCTACCGGGCACGCTTTGATCGATGTCGGATGTGACGAACTTACTGCTGGGCGACCGCATCCAATGATCGATCCAGCGTTCAGAAATGACATGCTGAGGTCTGCCGTTGAACAAGACGATGTTGGAATCGTTATGCTCGATGTCGTTCTTGGATACGGCGCCCATCCAGGTCCAGTCGAAGGAATTGTCGACATCGTTGAGTCGGCTTCGGATCCCCCTATTGTAATTACCGCCGTCTGTGGGACTGATTCAGACCCACAAGGGAGACAACAGCAGTGTGAGCGACTAGCTTCTGCGGGGATATATGTTGCATCTAGCAACGCTGAAGCCACGGCAATGGTTGCACAGGCCTACGAAACACTCCGTCAGGAAACAAACGCACTATGACAAACGAGCTATTCGGAAATTCACTCTCTGTGGTCAACGTCGGTTTAGAATCGTTCGGAGAAACCCTACAGCAACACGGTGGTACTGTTAGCTCTGTCGACTGGGAACCGCCAGCAGACGTAGATAGTACATTACTCTCGGCGCTTACACAGTTGGCAAAGCACTCTGACGAGATCGATACGGCGAACCAGACTGCAACAAGTCGTCTTGTTGATTGTCAGCCGATCTGGACCGATGTCGTCACTGCCAAATCTGCTATAGACCTGAGAACGGAGCGGACGATCCTCCACGCCGGCCCCCCAATCACTTGGGAAGAGATGTCCGGTCCGCTTCGTGGTGCGGTCCTCGGAGCTATCAAATACGAAGGCTGGGCAGAAAGTATTGAGGAAGCCGAGCAACTGGCACAATCTGGGCAGATTAATTTCGAGCCTTGCCACGAGAATGACGCTGTCGGTCCGATGGCAGGGGTCATTTCTCCGTCGATGCCGTTGGCCAAAGTTATTAATCAAGATCAAGGAAATGTTGCATTTTCAAATCTCAATGAAGGTCTCGGTGACGTACTCAGATTCGGAGCATATAATGATTCTGTTATAAGTCATCTCGAGTGGATGGAAAAAATATTAGCTCCTGCTTTGCGCCAAGCAGTAACTGAAGTTGATGGAATTGACCTGAAACATCTTCGGGCAAAAGCTCTCCACATGGGTGATGAAGTGCATAATCGAAACGTTGCTGGCACGGCATTACTCACCCAACAACTTGCACCAGCGATCAGCTCACAAGATCTCGGGTCTGATGGTGCAGATATACTAGAATTCTTAGGTGATAACGAACATTTCTTCCTCAATTTATCGATGGCTGCTAGTAAAGCCGCAACTGACGCTGCGTCTGGAGTCGAAAAAAGCACGATTGTAACAACGATGGCACGGAACGGAACCGAATTCGGAATTCGCGTCAGCGGACTTGGAGATCACTGGTTTACTGCTGACGCACCAGCTGTAGACGGACTCTTTTTTGCAGATTACACTACCGATGATGCAAATAGAGACATAGGTGACAGTTCAATTACCGAGACTAGCGGTGTCGGTGGGTTTGCGATGGCAGCTTCACCGGCGATAACAAATTTTGTTGGTGGAACTCCGGACGATGCAGTTGCTTATAGTAAAGAGATGTACGAAATCACTACGACGGAAAATCCGAACTATACGCTACCTCAGTTAGGATTTCGGGGCACCCCTACGGGCATCGATGTGCGCCGTGTAGTCGATACCGGGATTCATCCGATAATCAACACCGGAATCGCACATAAGGAACCTGGAATCGGCCAAATCGGCGCTGGTGTTGGCCGGGCTCCGAGAGCAGCCTTTATTGGTGCAGTTGAAACTTTCTGTCGAGAATACGGACACTAGTCCGAATTACCGTTTATTTCACAGCGTGATTGCAAATCAACCCCACCCATTATTATTTACCTATCAACTCGTACAATGCATATGGGTGTTGACGCCAAAGAAATAATCGAAATAAGTAGTCAATTGCTACAGCAAAATCCCAGCCGATTTTCTGACAGCTTTGAGGAAAATAAGTATTCAGTTGAAGAGTTAACAAACATTCATTCACATCATACACAAAATAGAATCGCAGGGCACATCACACGCAAAATTCAGGGTAGAACATCAAAATAAAATCATGAGTGCCATCAGAATAAAAGAGTGGACAAAAAACAAATTGCGAGAGATTTACGAATCAGAATCACATTCGTCATATGATTCTGTCATAAAATCCCTACTCAAAGACCGGCAGTTCGCACAAAACATTCCAGACGGGTCCTTATTCTCATCACATGACGAGGCCGATTTACACACTGTAATTGATAAAAAATATGATTATTTAACTGCGCTATCCGAAATCAATCATGCTGAAGAAGGTATCCTGTTCATCTGGTGCCCCAACTGTCGAAACGAGATCGCCCACGTTGTTACTCAAAATCCTGTATCCTTCCCAGTATTCGAAGTCCAATGTCAGGAGTGTCTTTCAGATTTAAACCATCACGGACTTGTCGTAGTTGAGATTGGCTATCCTGTCGAGGAGAGAATTGTCGATGGAAAACATCTGGATGATCTACGCTCCTGTATTATCGATTACTGGGATCGAACGTTAAGAACGTACGAATACGATGATCCTGAAGCAATAGAGGAGATCGATAAGATCATTTGGAAGATATTTGAGTATGATATCGAGTTCGGCTGGGATTGGCCAGATAAGGTACCTATTGTAAGTATCAAACCTAACAGAAAATATGTAAATAAAAATATGGGTGAAGGAATAAAGATATTACAAAAAGAGTCTAATAAACCGAACAGTGTTGATGCATATCGGATAGAGAGATGGGACCGATTAGAAACTCCCGCAGAGGCCACCGAGGAGATTATCTCTGCCGAACAGATTGTCTATTGGTTAACGAATCGTGAGTTGTATATTACGTGAATTGAGTTGAGCGGTAGTGTAACATCATTCTACCAATAATTTCTAGTGAAGGCGAAAATTTACTATACAATAGGTAATAATCAACTCATGTCCGGTATTACCCCTCATATTCTACCTACCGATGGACCAGATGACACAAGTCAGTTAGAAGAATTGATAGAATGTGGAGAAATAATCCCAGAAAACATTGTTTGTATCTTGGGAAAAACGGAGGGTAATGGTTGCGTCAACGACTTCTCGCGAGGACTAGCTACGCTGGCATATCAACGTGCGTTAGCCCGACATACGACGTGTTCAGAGGATGAAATTCAACAGGATGTGGTATTCATTATGTCTGGAGGTACTGAAGGATATATGACACCGCATGTCACTGTATTTTGTCGGAATGATACTAGTTCAAGACCACAGTCCGATATCAAAACGCTTGCTGGTGGAATCGCCTGCACTCGTGAGTTTGAGCCGACCGAAATTGGACGTATGGACCAAGTTAACATAACCGCTGATGCTGTTCGAACCGCTATGGAGCGTGCTAATATATCGAGTCTTGAAGATGTCCATTATGTGCAAGTAAAGTGTCCATTATTAAACTCATCGGCACCTTCGGATTTCGACAATACAAGCCATCCCCCCGCCACAACCGATTCTTATGAGTCGATGAAATACTCTCGTGCTGCTTCAGCACTTGGTGTGGGGCTTGGAACTGGTGAATTATCCGATACCGAAGTTAGCCAGGAAGCGATCAACAATGATTGGTCAATATACTCATCTGTGGCTTCTGCATCTGCTGGCGTGGAGATGAATCATTCAGAGGTGTTGGTTTTAGGAAATAGTGTCTCGTCGGATAGTTGCTATCGTATCGGGAGTTCAACAATGCAGGATTCATTAGATGCTGATTCTGTTTCCGAAGCTATCACATCTTCACGAGGTGAACACGCCCATTCGGATTCAAATCTCATCAATATTTTTGCGAAGGCTCAAGCGCCATCGAATGGCCGTATTCGCGGTCGAAGACATGTAATTCACGATGATTCGGATATCCAGTCGACTCGTCATGCTCGGTCTGTTGTAAATTCTGTTGTCGGGGCAGTAACTGGTGATCCGTTGTCGTACGTCTCTGGTGGTGCAGAGCATCAGGGCCCTGCTGGTGGGGGTCCAATTGCAGCTATTTCAGAAATACCGGTTGGGTGACGGCATGAGGTCGGACCGGGCTGATCTCAAGGGCCTCGTCGTCGCCTGAAGCATTCTGCACTTGATATATCAATGTCTTCATGAGCTACCTTACCCTACTCGCTCACAGCCAGCTGGTGCCGTTCGCTCCCTGAGGATAGTGTGAGACCTTCGGTCTCACGAACCATGCGAAC
>Ga0207753_1000266_pt1 | contig 21196 bp, 17 predicted proteins | sample PonA233FremontCA_2_FD_187273 | JGI IMG/M metagenome (GOLD analysis project Ga0207753, IMG submission 187273) | Salt pond sediment microbial community from Fremont, CA, USA - Pond A23 Sediment 3 (SPAdes) | ecosystem: Environmental > Aquatic > Non-marine Saline and Alkaline > Saline | place: USA... | reverse complement strand
CATGAGTCCGTCGCCCGACGCAAACCATTCTGACGGGGCTGAAGACCCGCCGCCCGGCGACGGCGCTCCGGACGCCGAGCGCCCTGGCTACGGGCCGCCGAAGGAGGACGAGGTGTCGCTGCTGGACATTCTGCTCGTCCTGGCCCGCCACAAGACGCTCATCGTGCGGACGGTGCTCGTCTTCACGCTGCTGGGCGCGACGTACGCGTTGCTCGCGCCGGAAGAATTTATCTCGGAGGCACGAGTCGTGAGGGAAGCTCAGACAGAGGGGGGAGGGCTTCCGGGAGGAATTTCTGGAGGACTTGCGGGAGGACTATCGGGATTGGGCATCAGTCTGGGAGGAGCAGCCAGTGGACTAACACCCGCGGCATTTCCGGACGTGCTCCAGAGTCGGGAGGTCCGGCTGGCGGTGGTGCGAGATACATTCCGCTTCCCGGATGCTAAACGGCCGATGACGTACGTGGAGTACTTAAACCGTCCACCGGGTGCGTTGAGCCAGATGTTGGACTACACCCTCCTGCTGCCCTGGACGCTTAAAAGCGCACTGGGACAGGTCATCTCCGGATCCCCGGCTCCTGCGGGGACGACAAAGACCGGCGACCCAGTAATACCGAGTGAGGAGGAGGACGAGGCCCTCAAGGCCATATCAGATAAAATTTCGGCGTCGGTGGACGAGGAGACGGGTCTCATGACCATTTCGACGACGGCAGCAACCCCGCAGCTGGCAGCATCGTTTTCCGAGACTTTCCTCGACCACTTCACGACACGGGTTCGGGAAATCCGAACGCAGAAAGTTCGAGAGCGGCTTCAGTTCGTGGAGGAGCGATTCCAGGAGGCAGAACAGGAATTGGAACGAGCGGAGGATGAACTGGCGCAGTTTTTGGAACGCAATCAGAACCCGACGACGGCGACGCTGCAGTTCAGGCGAGATCGACTGCAGCGCCAAGTGAGCTTCAAAGAACAACTCTACAGTGAACTGCAGAGCCAGCTCACGCAGACACGTCTTGATTTGCAGCGACGACAGCCAGTAACGACGGTGGTGGAACGACCGGTTCCTCCCATAGAGCCAAGTGCCCCGAATCGCACGTTGATCGTGCTTCTGAGCCTCATCGTGAGCAGCTTGATTGGCGTCGGAGCAGCGTTCGTGAAATCCTCTGTTGAGCGTACCAGAGACGACTCTGAAGGGGGAGAGAAAATTGCTGAAATTAAGGATCAGCTCCTCCCTGCGAGCTTGCAGAAAAAAACAAAAACGGGGTAAAGACACATGGCCGTTCAAGACCCACAAGAGGTTGACATAGGAAAGGATTCCGAGAGGCTGGAGGGAGCCCCAGAAACGGAGATTCTGAAGTGGGTGTGGCAAAAATTTGGGGACCAAGCCGCGGCCACGTCTTCATTTCAGACACAGAGCGTACCGCTGTTGCACCTTATCGCGACACATGTGCCTGAGCTGCCGATCTTGTTTCTGGATACCGGATTCCATTTTCCGGAGACACTTGAGTTTAGGGATCGGTTGATTGAAGAGTTTGGGCTGAACGTCCGCTCTCTCGAGCCTCGACTCGGTCATGATGGCTTTCGCGAGAAGCATGGGAAGCTCCACCAGCGCGACCCCAACATGTGTTGCTATCTCAACAAGGTGGAGCCACTTGAGGACGCGATGGAGGAGTATGATGTCTGGGTGAGCGGGATTCGACGTGACCAAACCGAGCAACGCGCCGATACCCCTGTTCTGCAGCGAGAGGACGATGGGACGTTGAAGGTGTGTCCGATGGTTGAGTGGACGAGTCGTGACATCTGGAATTATGTCAACGAACATGATCTTCCGGCCCATCCCCTTTTGGAAGAAGGATACATGAGTATCGGGTGTGCACCGTGCACGCAAAAGCCGACGCAGGGCGATGGAGAGCGAGACGGCCGCTGGGCAGGAAGTGACAAGACCGAGTGCGGCCTACACACGGATTTTGGGGACGAGTGAGACACGGTATTCTCAGAAAGAAGGAGATAGAGATGCGAATATTGGTGACAGGAGGATGTGGATACATCGGATCACAGTTCTTGCGGGACCTCCCTGGCCTCCTCAAAGACACTGAGCTCAAAATCCGAGTTTTGGACAATCTACAGGAGGGGCGTCCCGAAGCCCTGATGGATCTACCAGAAGAAGCGGAATACGAGTTCATAGATGGGGATATTCTCGACCCGTCCGTTCAACGAGCAGCGCTCCGGGACGTGGACTCGGTGGTCCACCTCGCGGCGATTGTCCGTACCCCCCTGAGTTTTGACGATCCGACGTGGGTGGATCAGGTCAATCACTGGGGAACGACCCATCTTCTGGAAGCCTGCCTGAAAGAAAATGTCCAGGATTTCGTGTTTGCGAGTAGTGCGGCCGTGTATGGGCCGGGGGGGGCGTACGACGAGGACGATGCATGTCACCCGATGGGTGCGTACGCGACCTCCAAGCACGACGCGGAAGAAGCGGTGCGCTCGGCAGCCCGCCGTGGCCTCCGCACAACGATCCTGCGGCTTGGTACGGCGTACGGATGGGCTCCCGTCACGCGTTATGAGGCGGTAGCAAATCGTTTCGCTTTTCTGGCCGGTACGGGCCGGCCCCTTACAGTCTTCGGAGATGGCTCGCAGAAGCGGCCGTTCATTCACATTCAAGACGCGAGTGAGGTCCTGGGTTGGGCACTTTCCAACCGTGAGGAGACCCAAAACTGCACCCTCAATGCGATAGGTCAGAATGCCTCGGTGACGGACTTGGTGCATGCCATAAGGCAGAGCGATCCTGACGCTGACGTTCGGCACACAGAACAAGACGTTCGTACACACTTGTCTTTCAAACTTGATGATCAGGCGATTCGGTCGCTGGGGTGGTCGCCGTCCGTACACCTCGCTGACGGGCTCGGAGAAATTATCGACCGTCTAAGCGGGTTTTCGGCCCCCACGCATCTCTCGAAGAAGCCTCTCGAAGATTTAGATGTCTGACAGAAAAGAAAAATACGACTGTTCAACTACGGCTGTGATGCCGGCCTACAACGAAGCGAGACGGATTGAGAAGACAGTTCGGAGAACCAGGGACTACGTGGATCGGGTCTTGGTCATTGACGATGCCAGTACCGATGACACCGCGAGAGAGGCCCGGAAGGCGGGCGCAGACGTCTTGACGCAGTCATCGAACAGCGGATACATAGCTGCGATCAAGCGCGGATTTTCGGAGGCCGATACAGACATCGTCGTCACCGTAGATGCCGACGGGGAGTTGCCCGTGGAGCGCGTTCCGAATCTCGTTCAGCCAGTGTGCACTGGCGAGGCAGACATGGTGCAAGGACATCGAGGCCACATTGTGCGGCCCTCGGAGAAGCTTCTGACGTGGCTTGCCAGCTTTGGGGGGCCTGTTGGGGACTCTGGCACGGGACTTCGTGCAATTCGAACAGATTTAGCGCAGGAGCTGGACCTGCACGGTGCCTGCATCTGTGGAGTTTTTTCCTTAGAGGTACTGCGCCGGGGGGGTAAAATCGAGGAGATTCCGATCCGTCTCCGAGAGGTTGAAAAGCCTCGCGGCATCGCGTGGCAACATTTCGCTCAGGTGTTCTACGTTGGAGCAGCACTTTTTCGAAGCTGGGTGTCTTCCTGATCAACCTATGGAAGGGAAAAGCAACTTCCTGGGTAGTACGTCGCTTTCGCTGATAACTCGCTGAATAAAATTTCTCCATGTCCACTCAATCCTGGTCGGATAAACGAGTCCTGATCACTGGTATCTGTGGGACGGTAGGCACCCGCATCTTTCAACAGCTCTTGGAGCGCGAGCCCAAAGAAATCATTGGGATCGACAACAACGAGAGTGAGCTTTTCTTTCTGGAGGAAGAGTGCCGCGATCACGATCATGTAAATCTACATCTCTGCGACGTCCGAGATCGGCAGAACCTGAAGCGGCGCATCGAGGGGGTGGACATTGTGTTGCACACGGCGGCACTGAAGCACGTGATGCTCTGTGAGAAGTCTCCGGGGGACGCCGTTCGGACCAACATCGAGGGGGTCCGTAACGTCATTGCAGCGGCGATGGATGCCAACGTGGAGCGTGTGCTGTTTACCTCTTCGGACAAGGCCGTGAACCCGACCAACGTCATGGGGACGTCGAAGCTGATGGGAGAACGTCTCCTCACTGCGGCCAACGCCCAGCAACGGGATCAGGACGGTCCGATTTTCGCGTCCACGCGATTCGGAAATGTGTTGGGGTCGCGGGGATCCGTAATTCCGATTTTCAAGCAGCAGATCGCCGATGGAGGGCCGGTGACGCTCACGGATCCGCGGATGACCCGCTTTATCATGACGTTGGAGGAGGCGGCCCGTCTCGTTCTCGATTCGGTGTTCCTTGCGAAGGGGGGAGAAGTGTTCGTGACCAAGATGCCGGTCGTTCGGATCGAGGATCTCGCCCACGTGATGATCGAAGAACTGGGGCCGGTGCACGGTCACATTCCCGAATCCATTGAGGTTGATGTCATTGGGGCGAAGCCGGGGGAGAAGTTCTACGAGGAGCTGATGAACAACGAAGAGTCTCGCCGTACGGTCGAAATCCCCGAGTACTTCGCGATTCTACCGGCCTTCAAGTCCCTGTACCACGACATTGACTACAGCTATCCGGGCATGGATGGGGTCGGAATTGACGAGGTGTACAACTCGTCGACGGAGGAGCCGATGTCCCGAGAGCAACTACGGAACTACTTGCACGAGAAGAACCTGCTCGAAACACACGAGAACCAAAAACAAGAAGCACTCTCATGAAGGTACTGATTTTAGGAGGCGACGGCTACCTCGGATGGCCGACCTCGATGCACTTCGCGGCCCGGGGGCACGACGTGATGGCCGTGGATAATTATCTGCGGCGCACCATTGCCCGCCAGACGGACTCCGAGGCCCTTATCCCAACGCCAAATCTACAGAAGAGGGCGGAAATCTTCGAAGCCGTCTCTGGCCACGAAATCGAGGTTGAGATCGGGGACTGCACGAACTACCGGTTCATGGAGCGCATCTTCTCCGAGTTTCAGCCGGACGCGGTGGTTCATTACGCCGAGCAGCCCTCAGCCCCCTACTCAATGATGGGCTTCGAAGAGGCGAAGGAGACCTTGAACAACAACCTCAATGTGACCCTCAACGTCATCCATGCTGTCAAAGAGCATGTGCCGGACTGTCACATCATCAAGCTTGGCACGATGGGGGAGTACGGGACGCCCGACATCGACATTCCGGAAGGCTGGATTGAAGTCGAGCACAACGGAGAGAGCGATGAGTTCCTCTTTCCGCGACAGACCGGAAGCCTCTACCACACGACCAAGATCATGGACACGGACCTGCTCTGGTTCTACGTCCGGATGAACGACCTGCGCGTGACCGATCTGATGCAGGGACCCGTGTACGGCCTGTCGACACCGGAAGCCGACATGGATGATCGACTCGCCCCCAACTTCCACTACGACGACATCTTCGGGACGGCCGTCAACCGATTCCTGACTCAGGCCGTCGCCGGGATTCCGCTAACCGTGTACGGAGAAGGTGGACAGATTCGGGGCTACCTCAACATCAACGACACCCTTCAGTGCGTGGAGCTGGCCGCCGAAAATCCGGTGGAGCCGGGGGATCTTCGGATTCTCAACCAGTTTACCGAGACCTTTTCGGTGAACGAGCTCGCGGAGCAGGTCCAGCGGGTCGGCAACGACATGGGGCTCGACGTGGACGTTCAGCACATCGAGAACCCACGACAGGAACCCGAGGATCACCGGTACAACCCCGACAACTCTGGACTACTGGATCTTGGTCTGGAGCCGCACTATATGACCGACGAGGTCGTCGCGGACATGCTTGAGCGGCTCCGTCAGTACGAGGGCCGGATCCAAGAGGATCGGATTCTGCCGCGTGTGTCTTGGAGTTCGCAGGGCGAGGCGGAGAAAAGTTGAGCGGAGGCAGTCCAGCACCCTTGAAGATGGCGACCACCTGCAGCCCTTCTTTTCTAACCCCCATTGGTTCATGAAATGGCTGATTACGGGCGGATGCGGGTTCATCGGCACGAACCTGATCCGCCGCTTGCTTGAAGACGATGCACAGGATCACTCGATTCGTGTATACGACAACCTTTCCGTCGGGGGGCGCGACGACCTGGAGAAGATTGCTTCGTTCGAAGAAGTCAGTTCCGATGCCCCGGGCAATATTCCGGAGGCAGGCGTGGAGCTCGTCGCCGGGGACGTGCGTGACAGTGACGCCACGCAGCGAGCGGCAGCCGGGGCTGACGTGATCGTACACCTCGCGGCACAGGCCGGGGTGCCTACCTCCATAGAAGATCCACGCTACGACTTTGACGCAAACGCTCTTGGGACCTTCAATCTTCTTGAGGCGGCCCGCCACCAAGATGTGAACCGCTTTGTATTTGCTTCAAGTGCGGCTCCGATCGGGGAGTGTGAGCCTCCAATCCACGAAGACATGGCCTGTAAGCCGAAAGCTCCCTACGGGGCGAGCAAGCTCGCCGGAGAAGGATACTGCTCCGCCTACCACGGCTCCTTTGGAATTGAGACCGTCGCGCTGCGGTTCGGAAATGTGTATGGGCCGCGGTCGGGCCACAAGAGCAGCGTCGTTGCCAAGTTTATCCGTAGGGCTCTCAACGGCAAGACACTGGAAATTTACGGCGATGGACACCAAACGCGCGACTTTATCCACACCGAGGATCTGACCCGGGCGATTTTCCTTGCCGCCACCGAGAGTGACGTTGGGGGAGAAATTTACCAGATTGCGACGAACTCGGAGACGACAGTCAACGAGCTAACGGACCTAATCCTTGAGGCGCTATCCGAAGAGGCTGGACTCGAGAACGTGGACGTTCAGCACACCGACCCCCGAACGGGGGACGTTCGACGCAACTACTCCGATACGACGAAAGCGGAGAAAGTTCTGGGGTGGGTACCAGAAGTCAAATTGCGTCAGGGACTGAGACGCACTGTCAGATCGTTCACGTCTTAGGATGGAGATTCCGAAAACCCTGGATGATTTCAGAGAGCTGTTCGAAGGGGATCGCCTCGCTGCCGTCTTTGCGCGGGGGGCATCTGGTGCCTTCGCCGTTCGAGTGAGTGGAGCCGGTCTCGGCCTTATTTCACAAATCGTTCTGGCACGTCTGCTCGGGTCCGAGCAGTATGGAATTTACACGTACGTCTGGACGTGCGTGCTCATCCTGGGAATGTTGAGCACCCTTGGCTTCCGCAAGGTTCTAACGCGCTTTGTAGCGTCGTTGCGGACCGAAGGAGACATGGCGCGCCTGCGAGGTCTTCTTAGAAGATCCTCAGAAGTGGTTGGGGGAATCGGGATGGGGATCGGCGTGATCGGTGCAGTGGTGTGCTACCTGTTCCGGTCAACCATGGGCTCGGGTCTGGCACTTACGTTCGTAATCGGGTTCTTGCTCCTCCCCCTGATCGCCCTCGTCCACCTGCGCAAGGAAGCGCTTACTGGACTGCGGTGTGTGGTTCGTGGAGACGTGCCGTTTCGGGTGTTGCGCCCTCTCCTGCTGACTGTCTTTGCCGGGGGGGCCTGGTGGGCCTTGGGGGAGCAGTTGACGGCACCGGTCATGATGGGCCTCACGTTCCTGATGCTCGTAATTGCGTTTGGTATAGCGACATACTGGCTTTACCAATACCTTCCCGGCAGTATTTGGGAGGTCGAAGCTCAATACGAGGGGGAAAGGTGGGTGCAACGAGCGTTTCCATTCTTGCTTATCTCTAGCGCTGCACTGCTGCAGAGCAACATTGACGTGGTGATGGCTGGCGCGATCGTGGGCCCGGAGGCGGCGGGCATCTACAAAGTGGCAGCCCGCATTACCGGTCTGTTGAGTTTTGCTCTGAGCTCAATGAATATGATTGTCTCCCCCATCACGTCAGAGTTGTATACGAAGGGGGAGATGAAGCGGCTTCAGAAGGTCATTGGCTGGGCCTCATTGGGCGGATTTCTTTTTACGGTGTTTGGGGGAGTCATTCTGCTGGGGATTGGCCCCTTCCTGCTGGGACTCTTTGGGTCGGCTTTTCGGGACGGGTACACGGCCATGGCGGTGCTCGTCCTGGCACGGGCTGGATTCACCTTCGCTGGCCCGACAGGAATGCTAATGACAATGACCGGCCGCGAATGGGCAGCGTCCAAAGCATTCGGTCTCGGGGCTTTGCTCAACATCATGGCAAACCTTGCCCTGCTACCCATCTTGGGTATTGTCGGAGCAGCCGTCGCGACGGGCATCTCCACACTTGCCTGGAACACCGTTCTCGCTTACGTGGCGATTACGGATCTGAAGGTTAATCCGATGGCCTCGTACCTCCCGCTTCGTTACTTCTATCGCACAATGCGGAACTGAAGATCCGATTGTGAACGCCGCTGAACCTGCACTCCGATCACTCTTGAGTCTGGGAGCGAGGCTATGGGAACCGTTTGCCCGGACGGTACAGTCCCGGCGATTGGTGTTGTGCTTTCACAGTGTTCAGCACGATGAGCGGCCGGATCGGGGTTACGTCAGTCGTCGCCTTCGGATGGACGTTGACGCTTTTGAGGAGGTGCTGGCGTGGCTCCAGGAGTGGGCGTCCCTCGTGACACTGGACGAGTTGATGAACGACGAAGGAAACGGGTGGCGCGTCGCCCTGACGTTCGATGACGGATACGTTGATAACCTGGACACGGTTCTCCCACTGCTGGAGCAGTATCAGGTACCGATGACCTGGTTTATTTGCACCCGCTACGTGGAAGAGCCACAGGCGCTTCCCTGGTGGGATCTGATCGACTACGCCGAGTCTCACGTTTGGGATCGCCTTGCGTTTTCGTGTGCTGGTGAACGCTTCGAGTACGACCTGAGACGCCCCGGTGAACGGAAGCGGCTACGCCGCGAGCAGCGACCTCGTTTTTACGAAGCGCAGGCTCCGGGGCGTCGACAGCGCCAGAGCGCCCTCGCGGCTGCAGTTCGTGAGTCGACTGGCCAAGCCCTTCCGTCGAACGGGTTCGCTCGTCCGCACGAAGTCGCCGAGGCGGCCGGCTCGCCCTGGATCACAATTGGGGCACACACGCACACGCACCAGAATCTGGGAGTTTGCTCTGACGCGGACGTCGTCCACGAAGTGGAGCACGGTCGATCGTTGCTCGAGGAATGGACCGGGCAGTCGGGCCGGTGGCTGGCCTACCCGTTTGGGGGACCTTCGGCCTGGACACAGGAGGTTGCCCGGCAGGTTGAGAAGCAGGGACTCGCTGGCGCCTTCACACTCACGCCCGATCATGTTGGTAGCGCACCGCATCGCTTCGCTATTCCCCGGATCGACATCAGTCCGCAATGGAGGATTGCCGAAGCGCGTGCGCGAATTTTCGGGGCCGATTTGTTTCGCTGGGCCCGAACAGCGAAAGCCTGGACACAATAGATTTGTATCTCACCTTTGCGGTTAACCCCGGCATGTTTGAAGAATAGCACCTAGGTTTTTGTACCAGTCTGAGGTTGGGATTATCAATCGCATTCTCGGGGCGGGGTAACATTTCTCGGGAACAGCTTCGTTGCCGCAAAAGCCGAACGTCTCTCTGCTAGCCTTTGCGTACTAAATTATGCCCCGTCGCACCCTTTCGGACAAGGTTTGGAATCGACTTTGCCAGTCGGGAGCATTTCGGCGAATCGCTGAGCCATTCGCTCCGACCATCGAACCCAACCGATGGATTTTCATTATCGGGTGTTACAATTCCGGCACCACGTTGCTCAAGTCGATTCTGGCTGAACATGAAGCGATCACGCAACTGCCGGCTCGGGGAGGAGCGTACGCGGAAGAGCTTGAGTGGCCGGAGGCATATGGGTGGACCCGGATGTGGCATAAGTGCTACGACGCACTGCGCATGGAGCCTGGCCCGGGAACCGATCAAATAGCACGTTCTATCCGGCGCAAGTGGGAATTAGTCCTGGGTGGAGCTCCGGACAATGTCCTGGTAAAGTCGATCACGGACGCAGTACGCATTCCGTTTTTGAACGCGTACTTTCGCCCGGCCTACTTTATCTACATCGTCCGCAACGGCTACGCCGTTGCCGAGGGAATTCGCCGGAAGGCCACTCCCGCCGACTGGGGGTGTAACCGGTATGCTGATGCGTATCCGATCGACCTCTGCGCCGAACAGTGGAAAGAGAGTGATCGAGTTGTTGAAGGGGATCGTCCGGAAACCGATCGTTTTCTCACTATCACCTACGAGGAATTGGCTGAGGAAACGGAGACGACTCTTCGTGTTGTTACCGACTTTCTCGGTCTTCCCTCTCTGAAACAGGGAGAAATAGATCAGGTCTGGAATGTCCATGGGGTCCGGTCCAAAATCAAAAACATGAACTCAAAGAGCTTCACGAACCTCTCGGATCGGGAAATACGCAGGATAGAAGAGGTAGCAGGAGGGGTGTTAAAAAAATACGGATATAGAAGGCCAAGTCGTGTAGAAAAGAATAGAAATTGGGGGGAACGTCTATGAGGTTGTTTAAAAGCCTATTTAAAGCGTTTCTTTTGGCTGCTTTCTTCGTGCCGCTGTTTCTAGACATCGGCCCTATCGGAATTTCTACGTGGACGGGTCCTTTTCTAGCTCTCATCTATATCAGACTCTCCGAGTGGTCGATAGGGAAGTCGCGGCACAATAAAATCCGGATTGGGACCTGGGAGGCAAGTGGTCTTCTCTTTATAACGTGGATGTATATATCCACGTTTATCAATAGCTATCACCATCCTTACTCAAACAGGGATGGACTTCTATTTGTGTACTCGCTAAGCATCCTGTTTGCGATGTTCGTGAGAAGAAATTGGGGGAGCCTATTTCGGACTAGTACGGTTGCACGCCTTGGATTCGCCATGATTGCCGTTCAGTCGGTTATTGGCTCCTTGCAGTTTTTGACTAGTTCAACTGTTGGGTTCCCAGCGAAATATTTCGGCACCGGTGGATCGGCCAGTTTGCTGGAGAATAAAGATGCGGTACGCGTTATTGGAACGCTGGACTCAACGCCAACTGTATTGGGACGAGCAATTTCTATCTTTCTCCCGTTCGTTGCGATTTATCCGCCCGGGTCATCTCCAAGGTTTGGCCAAAGGATCTATCGAGTGATTGCACTCATTGCCGGGGTCGTCGTCATTCTCCTGACTCAATCACGGTCAGCGGCACTGGTCGTTGGGGGAGTGGGAGGACTATGGCTCCTTCAGCGATTGATCGCAAACTTACGGAGGGCTGCTCGACTGCGCGTGACGTGGGAGGGGCTATACTTTTCCTATTTTCTCGTTGTTGCTTTCGGTGGGGGAGTAGTAGCAATGCAGCAAGTGGGTGGAATATCTTACATCCAACAGGCAGTTACCTCGACTGTGTATCGATTTGAAACCGTTGCCATCCTAGGCACTCGATTCGAACTGATGCGAGGTGCCGTAATTCTATTTCAGGAGCAGCCAATCTTGGGGAATGGTTATCTTAGCACAATGTATCTGGCTGAGCAAACGGACATACTTGTTCCGCCTTGGCGCAGTTTTCTTCGTGTCCACAATGCATACTTGCAGTTTCTTGCAGAGGGTGGACTAATCGGATTCTTGAGCTATTCCTACTTTACAATATATCCAATATATAGATTATGGAAGTCTAATATTAGAAATAAAAAAATATACTATCCATTTATTATTGCAGTCCTGATGATATTATTTTTTTCGCAATCATCGACAGCGTACGATCGGTATTCACTTGCTCCTCTGTACATGATGATTTTAGGAGGTGCAATGGGGGTCGTTGACGTATCGGAGTCAAGACCATTTCGGGGGTCTATGCGTGAAGAATAGTATTCAAGCCCTTAAACTCTATCAAGTTATATATTTTATTTATAATTGCACTATTTATGCAATGAAGATTCATCTAATATACAACGAGAAGCGCTATCACAAAATTCGTCCTCTCCTGCGTGACCACGAGGTCAGGCTACTTCGCGGGATAGCAGACGTGCTGCAGGCGGCCCTTCGGGAAGTGAGGACCGAAGAGACAAGCGTCGTTATGATTGACAGCTATGGTCGGTATGCTGTTCTTGGCCTGCTGGCCCGTTCGCTTTTCGGTGCAGATTTCGTGGTTCGGATTCGGGGCAGCATGCTGGAGGAGAGCCACGATCGGATTCGAAATGCGAACTCCTCTCTTGAACGGTTGCGACTGCAGATGGGGGAGTGGCTCATCCGACGGTGTCTCCGAACCTGCGACGCAATTGCTTACAACTCGAAGCATGTTCGACGGAAACTGAGGCCTTTTGTGAGTGACCAAGCCCATGAGGAGGTCGTCTATAATCCGTTTACTGAAGATGGTCACGGCAAAGCCACCACATTAAATAATGACCTGCCGACAGCCGGGCTGTGTTTGCTGACGGTGACCAATATGGACTTTGATGCCAAGATCAATCCGACCATCCGGGCCGTGACCGAATGGATGAGGCCCGAAATTTGGGAGAGATATGACATGTACTGGATTATCTTGGGCGATGGGCGTCATATTGGTCGTCTCCGAGACTCCGTTAGAGAGAAGGGTTTGGGGGCGCATATTTCGGTTCAAGGCTGGGTCGACGACCCGTTCCCATACTACGATTGGTGCGACGTATACGTGCACATGACAGAGCTTGATGCTTTTCCGAATGTCACGATGGAGGCCATGAGCCGATCGTGTCCCATCCTTACCAATGAGGATAGCTGTGGCGTTCGGGAGCAGGTCATCGATGGGAAAACCGGATACCTTGTTGGTTCACAGGACGAATTTCAACGTCGGTTGGAAGAGTATGCGACTCTTCCGGAACGTCGTAAGCAGCACGGTAAGGAGGGAAAGCGTCTCGTTGAGAGCAACTGGACTGTCGAGAGTCAGAGGAAAAGGATGAATGCACTTCTTGGTCGTTTTGGGAAGCCCGAGAAGTCACACGCTTCCTGAGATGTTGTCACAGACACGCCGGTTTTCTGCTAGATTGCTTTGATTCGCAACAATGAAGGCTCTTTTCTTTGCAAAATTTCCCCCGCCGTACCAGGGGATGACGCTCCTCACAGACACCTATGCGGGTCTGATCGGTGACCACGTGACAGTTGACCGAATGAACACCTCCTATGGGTCCACTTGTCCGGACGAACTGGGGATCGGGTGGCTCAAGTACCACCTCTTTTTTACTGGACAGATGCTTGCCGCTTACGGAACGCTTTGGCGGTCCTTTCAGAAGCACGACTACGACATTTACTACTTTGTCGCCTCTCCCTCGCCGATTGGCCACTGGCGTGACCGAATTGCCCTCCAAATTGCTCGCCCGAGAGTCAGGCGCGTCGTTGCACACGTGCACAATGGAAATTTTCCCGAGGTCTTTGAGCAATCCGGAACGGCACGGTCCGCACGAGTGATGGCGGATTCTGTTGATGATTTTATCTTCAGCAGTCGCATGCTGAGCCAGCAGGCTGGAGCCTTTATTCCAGAACGGAAGAGGAATGTCGTCCACAACGTTCTCGACGAGGAGGTGCGATGCACGCAACAGGAAGTGAACGAAAAAATTGAACGTCGCGCGAGTGCTGATCGTCTTCGGGTCCTGTATCTCAGCAACATGATTGAGACCAAGGGCTACGGGGACGTGGCAGAGGCCGTTGAGCGCTATAATCGCGCCCATGATGTAGGTGCCAGAGTTGACTTCATTGGAGAGTGGCCTTCTGCTCAATCCAGGCGTCGGTTCGAAGAGAAACGGAAAAAGTATCGCTCAGCCGACAAAATGCATGTTCATGGTCGGATGACGGATCGAGAGCGCATTCGGCAGGCGATGATCAACTCCGACGTGATTGTGCTTCCCACATATTATCCCAACGAGGCCCAGCCGGTATCAATCATCGAGGCCTTCAATGCAGGCACGCCGGCAATTGCGACTCGTCACGCCTCCATTCCAGAGTACGTGCGGGATGACGAGAACGGATATCTCGTTGAAAAGCAGTCCCCCTCCCAAATCGCTCGCGCCCTGGAAGCTCTCACTGATCGGAGCAATTGGGCGGATAAAGCGCGAGCCGCCCGGAGGACGTATCAAGAGTTGTTCAGCCCGGAGGCCGTGAAGGAGCAGATGCTCCGGGTATTCAATAGTGCACGATCCTGAGTGTGAGGTGCGCGATGGTTCGAAGTGCAGGAAAGAGGAAATTTCGGCTCGAGAAGCAGGGATGAAAAGAGGGAAAATTGAGGTAGAGACAAGAGCCTGAAGCAACATTTGTGGAATCACGCAGGTAGAGATTCCTGTCTTGATCACTTCAGCAATCAGTCTGCTCTACAATGGATCTCCCAACCAATGGTCACTCCGACTCTAGTCCGTATCTCTCTTCGGATCCAACCGAGCGAATTGCGGCCGCCCCGATCTACGAGGGAAATGTCGATACGGATAAGACCGTCGTCGTCTGTGGCGCGGGCGGCTTCATCGGCGGTCACCTCGTGGCCGACCTGCTGCGGCAGGGCTTCGAGGAGGTCCGCGCCGTTGACATCAAGCTGCCCAACCAATGGTTCCAAAAGTTCGGCGCGGCAGACAACCGGTCCCTCGACCTGCGGGAGAAGGAAAACTGCTACCAGGCCCTAGAAGGCGCAGACCAGGTGTACAACCTCGCCGCCGACATGGGCGGGATGGGCTTTATCGAAAACAACAAGGCCTTGTGTATGCTCAGCGTGCGGATCAACACGCACCTGCTCATGGCCGCCCGGGACATGGACATCGGTCGGTATTTCTACTCCTCCAGCGCCTGCGTCTACAACCAGGATCTGCAGTCGACCGCCGATGTCGAGCCCTTGTCCGAGGAGGACGCCTATCCGGCCCTGGCCGAAGACGGCTACGGGTGGGAGAAATTGTTTAGCGAACGGATGTGTCGCCACTTCCGGGAGGACTTCGATGTCACCACACGGGTGGCCCGCTACCACAACGTGTACGGCCCGTTTGGCACCTACGACGGCGGGCGGGAGAAGGCGCCGGCGGCGCTCACGCGGAAAGCGGTCGAAGCCAAACTTAGCGGCGACCACTCGATCACGATCTGGGGGGACGGGACGCAGACCCGCTCGTTCATGTACATCGACGACTGCGTCGACGGGACACAGCGAATCATGCATTCCGATATCACCGACCCGATCAACCTCGGCTCCGACGAGCTGGTGACGATCAACGAACTCGTCGACGTGATCGAGAAGGCGGTCGAGGTGGACTTAGAGCGGGAGTACGACTTGACCAAGCCGCAGGGGGTGGACGGGCGCAACTCGGACAACACCAGAATCCTGGAGGAACTGGGGTGGGAGCCGCCGACGGCCCTCAGGGACGGGATGGAGGTGACCGCCGAGTGGATTGAGGAGCAGATGCGGCGGCACGCCGAGGAGGAGACGACCTCTCGCTTCGCGCTGGCGCACTAGCGTCTCCACGAAGATCCACCTTGAAGCTGTCTTGCGGTTGCTGGTCCGGAGCGTCTCTGAGAGCGGCCACGTCGCGGATGGCTGTCGATTAGACCAAGCCGTGCATCTGATCGAAGAGACGTTCGTACGCCTCGACCGCTTGGGAACGGGTGTACTTGGTTTCGAACGCCGTCCGGGCCTGCTGGCCCAAGGTTTCGGCCGCGTCCGGCTGGTCGGCCCACGAGGCGAGTATCTCTGCCGCTCGCTCGGCGTCGCCGGGGCGAACGTGTGTGCCGCACTCCTCCTCGGTCACGACTCGGGACACCTCATCATTCTCACCCACGACGGCCAGAATGGGGCGTCCCGCGGCGAGGGACGAATACAGTTTCGAGGAGACGCACATTCCTTCCACCTCCGGAATAATCCCGACCAGCGACGCGTCGCAGGCTGTCAGGGTCTCGGGGAGCCGATTCATGGGCTGGAAGGGAAGAAAGCGGACATTTTCGATGCCCTGTCGCTCGACGTAGCGCTGGTGCTCTTGCTTTCGGGCGCCTTCTCCGATAACGAGGAATTGGATGTCGTCACGACCTCGGTCCTCGAGGAGACGAATCGCGTCAATGGCCGTGCGGAGCTCGTGGAAGCGGCCGATGTTTCCGGAGTAGAGGAGAGTGAACGGTTCTACAAGGCCCTGCCCGCGGGCGAAGGGGTTCTCCGATTTTGAGATCGGCGCGATGAAGTCACCGTCCTCCCAGTTGGGGATCACGTCAATCTTTTCGGGAGTGAGGGAAAGATCGCCGCTCATTTTGCTCGTAAGCCGACGCTTCATGGAATCGCCGAGCACGACAATGCGGTCGGCGTCCCGGTACACCATTCGTATCGCCTGCTCCCAGATGTTGACGACGGGACTGTCCTCCGAAACCATGTTGAGGGCAACCGGAAAGTCCGGATACATATCATAGATCAGGTAGGCGTACGAGAAGCCCCGGATGCGCTTCGCGGCCCAGGCAGCAAAGGGGAGTACGGGCGGATTGGACAGGACGAGAACAACGTCGTCCTCTCCGCGTGACCGAACGAGGCGCCAGAAGGCGAGGAGGCTGAACGTGATCCAGTTGATCACCCGGTAGATGAGATTGTCCTTGTCGAGACGTGCCGCGGACACTCGTTCAATTGAGACCCCCTGGTGAGTTTCTCGGTCCGGGACGGATGCGTCCTCGTCACCTGGATGGTAGTTTGGCTGGCCAGTGATCACGGACACGTCGAAGTGCCCCTGCAGGCCGGTGGCCAGCGACGTGAGCAACTGCGCCGTGGAGGCCTCTTCCGGGTAGAAGTACTCTGTCAGAATAGTGACCTTCTGCGAGGAATGGCTCATAACTGTAGACAGGAGAGTTGACGGTGCCGAAGACGCTACTCAGTAAACGAAGGCTACAGTTTAGTGTCACAAGAGTGCAAATGGATTCGATGGGATTTTGGGTAGCGGAGTGGGAGTAAGCGTGATTCATGACGGTCTCTGCGGATGAGATGAGCCTGTTCACACATACTGACTCACGGGCACCCACAGCGAGAAGAGCGGTTCGAAGAGTTTGGTCTCGGATTCAGGCTGCACGCGCCTGCTGAACGACCGATTTGTCTGGACGAGTCGGAGGCCTTCAGGTGAGTTCGCGAAACGAAGTGACTCCTTTACGACCGCTTGGGAGAATGATTGGGGGGCGGGGGAGCCCTGCACTGAGCGTGTCCTCTCGTCGATTCGGCAGCAAGGATCCTCCGTACGCTGAGTTGATTGCAACTGAGGCAACCCGTCTGTGTATCGACCGATTGTCGCGTGTAATAAGCCAATGACAGGATAATCCATTTTTGAGTTGGCACAACCGAGCCCCTTGCCATTTCTCCTGGAATGATATTTGTGTAAATGGCCGGACAAGGGCGGTAGACAGATGGAGCGTCCACGTATTAGAGCGGGCAGGTCGGGTCTCAAAAGTTTTCCTGCGCTTAACATTCGTTAGCGTGGCGTTTGTGACGGTCAACCTCCAAGTTAAAGAAGGTTATCCGCTCGACGACTACTCAACTCTTTCTAAGCGGCTTCTTGACGAATGGCTTCTCCTACTACGCTCACGGAAAAGACGGCGTCCGAGACGAATGTCGATGCCGGTGCTCCAGAGCAGCCCGCTCTGGCGTCTGTCGCCCTTCCCCCCAATCGAATTCGGAGGGCGAAGACATTGTGGCCCAAGGTTCTGCACGCAGCTGTTCTGCCGCTTCTCGTGGGGCTTGCCATTTTTGGGTACGACGGGCAGCTTTCGGTCGAACTCATGCAGCGGACGTGGCCGATCATGGCGCTCCTTACCGGGGCGTATGTCGGAGCGTGGATCCTGTCCTCAAGGTTTGAGCGCTTTCCGTTCGTGGGCCGTCTGGAGACGGCCGTCGCCAGTGTAGGCATCACCCTGGTGCCGGCGGGGATCGTCCTGCTTCAGCTTCCGGCGTCCCCGGTTCGTGCCCTGGCCCTGACCGTCACGCTGGGGGGCATCGTCTGGTTTTTGGTAGCGGGCCGACTTCAACGGTATCGCCGTTCGCAGTTGCTCCTTCTTCCGGGCGAAGCGACGGAGGAAATGCTGCACGTGCCCGGTGTGTCGTTTGGGCGTGGCGAGAATTCCCCAGGGGACCTTGACGGAATCGTTGCCGATCTCCATTCGCCGCTTTTGGGCTTTAAGAACGTTCTGGCCGATCAGGGCATGAAGGGGCTTCCGATTTATCACGTGAGTTACGTCTACGAGCTCCTCACGGCCCGTGTCTTCCTCCCAGACAGTTGCGACGCGAGCGTCAACATCCAGCCGCCTCGTCTTTACCCGTACGTCAAGCGGGCCATGGATCTCGCGCTGGTTCTTGGAAGCCTGCCTGTTACGGGGCCGCTCATGGTGATCGCAGCCGTGGCCGTTCGCATGGAGTCGTCCGGTCCGGTCCTCTTCTGGCAGGAGCGGGTGGGGAAGGATGGGGAGCCGTTCCAGATGGTGAAGTTTCGCAGCATGTACACGGGCAACGAGGGCGAGGAGCGCGCCGTGTTTGCGGACGAGGAAGACAACCGCGTCACGACCGTTGGACAGATTCTCCGAAAGCTCCGAATCGATGAGCTGCCTCAGTTCTGGAATGTCCTGAAGGGGGAGATGAGCCTCATTGGGCCCCGCCCCGAGCAGGCCGGGCTGGTGGACTACTTCCGTGATGAGGTAGAGCTATACGATCATCGTCACCGTGTGCGTCCGGGCATCACCGGGTGGGCGCAGGTGCACCAGGGATACGCGGACGACCAGGAGTCGACACGGCGGAAGCTCGAGTACGATCTATACTACGTGAAACACCAGTCGGTCACTTTGGAGCTTCTGATCGTCTACCTTACCCTGAAGACGATCTTCACGGGGTTCGGGGCCCGGTAGCGACGACTGCGTCGTACTGGTTTCAATTCCGACCCGCAAGCTGCGTTCAGCTTGTCTTGTATGTCTTGAACAGTGTGGGAAGAGGCAAGGTCTACTATTTCCGAGTCGACAGCAAGAAATCGGCGGTATTCGTCGAATCGACGATGATGTAGCTCCGTCGCTGTCCACTCAGTGTTGCCGCGGTACGTTTTTTATCAGATCCTTAGCCATGCACGTCTGTGTTACCGGTGGAGCGGGATTCATTGGGTCCCATGTGGCCGACGCGCTCCTGGATCAGGGGCACACGGTGCACGTCATTGATGATTTGTCGACGGGCCGTCGCCGCAACGTCCCCGCGGAGGCGACGCTGTTCGAACAGGACATTCGGTCGGAAGCGGCGGCGGGACTGATTGCCGAGCACGAGTACGAACTCCTGGTCCATCACGCCGCGCAGATGGACGTTCGGAAATCGGTCGACGACCCCGGGTTCGACGCGGACGTCAACATCCGGGGCCTGCTCAACCTGATGGAGGCGGGGGGCGAAAATGGGTTACAGAAGGTGATCTTCGCGTCGACCGGAGGCGCGATTTACGGAGAGCCCGAATATACGCCCCAGGACCTCGACCACCCGCTCCGGCCCGTATCTCCGTACGGCGTCGCCAAGCTGGCGGCCGAGCAGTATCTCCATTACTACCAGCAGCAGTACGGCGTCGAGACCGTCGCGCTCCGGTACGCGAACGTGTATGGCCCCCGGCAAAATCCTCACGGAGAGGCCGGCGTGGTCGCCATTTTTGCGCGACAGTTGTTGATGGGGGAGCAGCCCGTGATCTACGGTGACGGGGAGCAGACGCGCGACTACGTCTATGTAGGCGACGTGGCCCGGGCCAATCTGGCAGCAGTGGAGCACGATGGGAGTGGCGTGTTCAACGTCGGGACGGCGCGCGAGACCAGCGTGAACGAGTTGTTTGAGGCGATGCGGGCCTCTGCGGGCGCGGACATGACGAAAGAGCACGCGCCGGCAAAACCGGGCGAACAGCAGCGGAGCGTGCTCGGAATTGAACAGTCGCGTCGGGGGCTCGGGTGGGAGCCCCGGGTGTCTCTCGATGAGGGACTGCACCGGACGATCGATTGGTTTCGGGAGTCCCTCTCGTGATCGGGGGCAAACCCACGCTCGTGAACAGACCCTGCGTGGTCCGGACCTCCGGAAACCTTGGTTCTCTGTGGAGGCGGGGCATTCGCCGTAGCACCTTGATGCACTGATTTTTGCCCCTAATCGACACAGAGATGCACGCCTCGTTCCAGCGAGATTCCCTCGGATGGTCTGCCACCCTCCTGAAATGGTTGGTCGTCTGGGTGGGACTCAGCGGCCTGTTCGTGGATATGACAGTCTGGCCTGCAGAGGGGCAGACTGTAGGCCCGATTCAGTCGGAGGTGTCCGTGTTTGGAGCAGGGGCGAGCACCGACCGGGTGCCCTTCTGGCTCGACGCGAACCAATTTGGACGGTTTGATCGGGAGGGGGCTACACTTGGGACTCGCTTCGCGGTCCGGCGTCCCTTCTCGACCGGACAGGGGATCGACTATTCTCTTGGTTTGGATGTCATAGGGCGAGCCTCCTCCCACAGCACGCTCTATGCGCAGGAACTGTACGGGCGGCTTCGGTACCGAAGTCTGCAGGTCACGGCGGGCTGGAAGAAACACGTGATCGGTCGGGTCGACACGGCCCGCTCGCTCGGCGGCATCACGCTCAGCCAAAATGCGACGCCCCTGCCCAAGGTGAGTGTATCAACCGATGGCTACCTCTCGGTGCCCGGAACGAACGACTTCCTGGGGGTGAAGGGCTATCTGGCGCACGGGTGGATGGAGGAAGACCGGGTGGTGCGCAGTCCGTTTCTGCACGAGAAGTACGGGTACCTGCGGCTGCTCCCGCCCGACTGGCCGGTGACGCTCCACGCAGGGTTGATTCACCACGCATTATGGGGTGGAACGCCCTCGGACGCGGTGGCGGGACAGGAGGACGGGGCCTTTCGGGACGGCTTGGAGCAGTTTGCGCGCGTGCTCTTCGCAGCGCGCGGGGATGGCGAGGTCGGTCCCGATCACATGGGGAATTATGACTTCAGCGTCGACATCGAAACCGGCCTGATCGAAGGACAGGTCTACCGTCAGTTTTTCTTCGAGGACGCCCCGGGTCTCTGGTTTCGGAATGTGTGGGACGGGCTCTGGGGCGTGAGTCTGCGGCGAGCAGACGGTCCCGCACTGGTGGAGGCGGTTCTCTATGAACACTTTCGCCTGGTCAAGCAAGGACTCAGCACTCGCCGTGGTGAACAGGCCGGTGCGAACAAGGCATTCAGTCACACCCTGTTTCGGAGCGGGTGGACGTATCAGGGCCGGACGCTGGGCCTGCCGCTCGT
>Ga0207753_1000265_pt1 | contig 21223 bp, 21 predicted proteins | sample PonA233FremontCA_2_FD_187273 | JGI IMG/M metagenome (GOLD analysis project Ga0207753, IMG submission 187273) | Salt pond sediment microbial community from Fremont, CA, USA - Pond A23 Sediment 3 (SPAdes) | ecosystem: Environmental > Aquatic > Non-marine Saline and Alkaline > Saline | place: USA... | reverse complement strand
TGGAGGAGCATCTCGACGTGTACGCCGATCTCGGGACGATCAACTACGGGACCCCCCTGTTAGGATCGGGACTAGTGGCCACCGACGAGAGCTACCTCGTCGGCGAGGACACCACCGGCCCGGAGCTGGGGCGGATCGAAGACACCCTCGGCTTCCTCGACTGACCCGCTTTTCGTTCTCTCTGTCGGTGTCGACGGCTCCTGTATCGGCAGTCCTTCGGTGTGAGGCGGTCTTTCCCGACTCAGCCGCCGCTCGCGGGGTCGGCTCCCACACCGTCGGTGAGTAGGAAGATACTTCCCCGTCGCTACCGGACCGTGTGGGTATGAGTCAGTTCACTATTCGTGGTCAGTTCGACGGCCGAGACGGCCCGAGAACGTTCTCGAAGGAGATCGAAGCCGTAAACGAAACCGTCGCCCGCGAGCACATCCTCTCGCAGTTCGGCAGCGAACACGGCCTCAAACGCACACAGGTCACGATCGAGGAGGTCGTCGCAGCATGATGGGCGGCGGCGCAAGCGGTGGTGGCGGCCAGCAGCTCCAGCAGCTCCAACAGCAGCTCGAAGCCCTCGACGCCGAGATCGCCGAACTCGACGAGGAGATCGACGAGCTCACCGCCGAACGCGCCGAGATCGACGAGGCGGTCGACGGCCTCGAAACCCTCGACACCGGCTCGACGGTCCAGGTCCCACTCGGCGGCGACGCCTACCTTCGGGCGGAGATCCAGGACATCGACGAGGTCATCGTCAGCCTCGGCGGCGGCTACGCTGCTGAACAGGATCAGGACACTGCCGTCGACTCGCTCCGACTCAAACAGGAGTCGATCGACGAGCAGGTCGAGACTCTCGAAAGCGAGAAAGGCGACCTCGAAGAGGAAGTCAGTACGCTCGAAGAGCAGGCCCAGGCGATCCAACAGCGGATGCAGCAACAGCAGATGCAGCAGATGCAGGCCATGCAGCAGCAGGGCGACGACGAATAACCCCCCGACTGCAGCCAGAAATTCTTTCCAGCCGTGTTCGATGGACTCAAAGACAAGCTGAGCAAGTTCCGGTCCGACGTCGAGGAGACCGCCGAGGAGAAGGCGGAAGCCGAAGACGTCTCCGAGGAGGAGCCGACCGACTCGCCCGAGACCGACACTGCTCAGTCGACACCGGAGCCGGAATCGCCCACAGATACTGAGACAGCCGACGCTACGGAGACCGCACAGGCCGACGCTGCCGAAGCCGATGCCACCGAGGCCGACGTTGCTGCGGCTGAGACGGAGACCGCTGACGCCGGTGCGGAGGCCGAGGCGTCGACCGAGAGTGCCGAAGAGCCCGAAGCCGACGACGAGTCGAACGGCCCCGGCACGCTCAAGCGCGTCGCGGCGTTCGCCACGGGGAAGATCATCATCGAGGAGGAGGATCTCGAAGACCCGCTGTGGGAGCTAGAGATGGCACTCCTCGAAAGCGACGTCGAGATGAGCGTCGCCGAGGAGATCCTCGAAACCGTCCGCGAAAAGATGATCGGCGAGACCCGCAAACAGGTCGACACAACCGGCGAACTCGTCGAACTCGCTCTCCACGACGCCTTGGTCGACGTGATCAGTGTCGGCCAGTTCGACTTCGACCAGCGGATCGCCGAGGCCGACAAACCGATCACCCTCGTCTTCACCGGCGTCAACGGCGTCGGCAAAACGACGAGTATCGCCAAGCTCTCGGAGTATCTCGGCGACCGGGGCTACTCGTCGGTGTTGGCTAACGGCGACACCTACCGTGCCGGGGCGAACGAGCAGTTACAGAAACACGCCGACAATGTCGGCCGCAAGATCATCACCCACCAGCAGGGCGGCGATCCCGCGGCGGTGATCTACGACGCCGTCGAGTACGCCGAGGCCAACGATGTCGACGTCGTCCTCGGCGACACGGCGGGGCGGCTCCACACCAGTAACGACCTGATGGCGCAACTCGAAAAGATCCACCGCGTCGTCGACCCCGATCTGACGCTGTTCGTCGACGAGGCGGTCGCCGGACAGGACGCCGTGATGCGCGCCCAGGAGTTCAACGACGCTGCGGCGATCGATGGGACGGTGCTGACGAAGGCCGATGCCGACTCCTCGGGTGGGGCGGCGATCTCGATCTCGTATGTGACGGGGAAGCCGATCCTCTTTTTGGGGACCGGACAGGGGTACGACGACATCGAACCCTTCGTCCCCGAGGAACTCGTCGACCAACTGCTCGGCGAGGAGTGACCGGCTGAACTGCTACGACTGGTTAGTTAAATAGGCCGCCCAGAGTGGTTCGTTCTGTGTCGGTCGAGCCGAGTTAGTGGAGCTGACGGAAGGCATCGCTGAGCTTGCTGTCGGAAAACCGGTCGGCGGTGTCGGCGATGTCGGCCTCCATCTCCTCCATCCGGGCTTCGAGATCGGTAAACCGCTTTTTCGTGTCGAGTTCGCGTGCGGAGAACTGTGAAGTGAGTACTTCGTACTTCTCGGAGAGTTGGTTGTACTCCGCGATGAGGTCTTCGTAGTGGTCAATGAGGAACGCCCGCTCGACGGCGTCGGCGAGTTCGTCCTCGGAGACGGGCTTGGTGAGATAGCCGTCACACGGCATATCGATGATGTCGATATCGGGGTCGACCGCGGTCAGCATAATTACCTGGAAATCCATCTCCCACTTGTCGATGTGGTCGATCACCACGTCGCCGGACATCCCCGGCATCCGCCGGTCGATCAACACGAGGTCGACCTCCCGCTGATCGAGCTCCATCAGCGCCGCCCCACCGCTCAGCTCGACGATCGTATCGTACTCGTCCTGCAGATACAGCTCGTAGGACTCCGCCACCATCTCCTCATCGTCGACGATAAGTACGGTTTTCCGACCTTCATCAGTCATGATTTGAACACTCACCCGACAGTTAAAAAAACCGTTGTGTTTCTCTCATATTTCTTTTATATTCTGGAGTTCAAACCGTGCGCCACCGTTGGGACTTTCGGTAACGTCGATCTCCCAGTCGAAAGCGTCGACGATTTCGTCGACGATCGCCAGTCCGAACCCGGTGCCGTCGGTCGATCCGCTGTAGCCGTACTCGAAGACCTCCTCACGGTGGTCGGGGTCGATTCCTGACCCGTCGTCGCCGATATAGAGACCGATGCTGTCGGTGTGGTCCGAACGTTCCGGCGGGTCGATCCGCCCGACGCGAACGGTGATTCCATCGCCGCCGTGTTGGATGCTGTCATCAGCGCGATTCTCGCGCTGACTGCTTGTCGAACCGTGTTCGACACTGTTTCGGAACAGGTTGTCGAGGAGCTGTCGCAGGCGGGTGTGTTCGGCTTCGATGGTCGGCAGCTCCGATTCGACCGACAGCGTCGCCGTCGTCTGCTCCGGCCACGCCTCCTCGACGACCACGGCGAGGTCGACGGCTTCTATCTCGACGGTCGTCTCCCCGTGTTTGATATCGTCGAGGAGGTTGTCTATCAGCTCGTCCATCTGATCGATCGTCTCCTCGACGTTGTCGAGATACCGGCTTTCACACTGGGTTTTGGCGAGATCGATGCCCGATTTGGCCGTCTGGATGGGGCTCCGCAGTTCGTGTGAGACGATATTGGTGAACCGTTCGATCCGTTCGTCACCGCTGCCAGCTTCGTGGGCCTGCTGTGGAGGCTCGTCGACGAGACGGTCGACGGCTGCTGCCAGTGCTGCTGGTCCGTCGTCGAGCGTCGTCGGATCGAGATACGTCGCGACCCCCGCCCTGAGTCCACGGGTAGCCACGCTGCTGTTTCCCCCGTTCGGAGCGAGGACGACCGGGATCTCCGGCGAGACCGCATCGAGCAGCTCGAAACAGTCGCGTTCGGGTGGATCGTGATCGGTCACGATACAGTCCGGACTCCGCTCGGTGTCGTCGAGGTAGCGCACTCCGGCTGTCGTCGTTTCTCTCACGACGAGCTCCGTCGTTCCCTCGCTGGCCTCGATTTGGGAACCCATCTCTATCGGACCAATATAGAGGGACAGATCACGACTTCCCATTATAATTTGTGGGCATTTCTAATGTGATAATTCCTCCGGTGCGGTCGGTGGCACCCACATTTCTCGGTCGACGGCGGGAGCGTGGACGAACAATACTTTAGCGGTTCGGACTCCTATACCCCACAAATGGTACTCGATGATCTCGGAAGCTCCCTGCGAGGCACCCTCGACGACCTCCGCGGGAAGTCCCGTCTCGACGAGGCCGACGTCCAAGCGGTCGTCAAGCAGATCCAGCGGTCGCTGCTGCAGGCCGACGTCGACGTCGACCTCGTGATGAGCCTCTCGGACAGCATCAAGACGCGGGCGCTCGACGAGGAGCCGCCGGGCGGCACCTCCGCTCGGGACCACGTCCTCAAGATCGTCTACGAGGAACTGGTCGAACTGGTCGGCGACTCGACGGACCTCCCGCTCGAACCGCAGACGATCATGCTTGCCGGGCTGCAGGGGTCGGGGAAGACGACCACCGCCGCCAAGATGGCGTGGTGGTTCTCGAAGAAGGGGCTTCGTCCCGCTGTCATCCAGACTGACACCTTCCGGCCCGGTGCGTACGATCAGGCCAAACAGATGTGTGAACGCGCCGAGGTCGACTTCTACGGCGACCCTGACGAATCCGACCCCGTGAAGATCGCCCGTGACGGGCTCGAAGCCACCAGCGAGGCGGAGGTCCATATCGTCGACACTGCGGGTCGCCACGCGCTGGAAGACGACCTGATCGACGAAATCGAGGAGATCGAGTCGACCGCGGCTCCCGACCGGAGCCTGCTGGTGCTCGACGCCGCGATCGGGCAGGGCGCAAAGGAACAGGCCCAGCGTTTCGAGGAGGCGGTGGGCGTCGACGGCGTCGCCATCACCAAACTCGACGGCACGGCGAAAGGTGGGGGTGCCCTGACGGCGGTCAACGAGACCGATTCGTCGATCGCGTTCCTCGGGACCGGCGAGACGGTCCAGGATATCGAGCGCTTCGAGCCCAACAGCTTCATCTCTCGGCTCCTTGGAATGGGCGATCTCAAACAGCTCGCCGAGCGCGTCGAACGGGCGATGGAGGAGACCCAAGCCGAAGACGACGACTGGGACCCCGAGCAGATGCTGGAGGGGAGTTTCACCCTGAAGGACATGCAGAAACAGATGGACGCGATGAACAAGATGGGGCCGCTGGATCAGGTGATGGATATGATCCCCGGAATGGGCGGCGGGCTGATGGACCAACTGCCGGACGACGCGATGGACGTCACGAAAAACCGGATGCGGAAGTTCGAGATTATCATGGATTCGATGACCGACACCGAACTCGAAGAGCCCCGATCGATCGGTGCCACACAGGTCGAACGTATCGCTCGCGGCTCGGGGACCGACGAGGAGACGGTTCAAGAACTGCTCGAACAGCACAAGATGATGCACCAGACGATCAAGCAGTTCCAGGGGATGGGCGACGGCGACATGCAGCGGATGATGAAGAAAATGCAGCAGGGCGACGGCGGTGGCGGTCTCGGTGGCCTTGGCGGTCCCGGCGGCCAGCTGTAGGCCGGTAGTCGACTCCTACGTTCCATTAATCGCCTTTTATTGTCCGTTAGTCGACGCCTACGCTTCGCTCTCGTCCTTCATCGCGTTGTACCCCTCGACCAGTTCGGCGAGCGCTGGCGGCGTGTCGACGATCGACTGTGGGGTCCCGAGCGGCGTTAGGCTGATCGCCCCGTCGACGATTACCGCGCGGTCGCTCCAGTCGGGATAGGCCTCGGCGTAGCGTTCGAATCCGACCGGGAAGCCGTCGCCGTCGACCGGGTGCGTCGCCCAGTAGTTGCTCTCGAAGGACTTGTTGTCCCCATCACCAGCCCCGACGACTGCGGTGTCGTAATCCGCCAGCGGCTGGGTCACGACGACCCTTTCGGCGGGTTCGGTCGGGACGTTGACGTTGAGGTAGTCGATCTCGCCGTCGAACAGCGAGCGGCCGTCAAGTAGTTCGATGAGGTCCCGTGTGGCAGCCGCGATCGGACCGAAGGACCGTTCGTCGTTGTCCTCGGGAAAGTACGTCTCGCGGTCGTATCCCGAGACCGCGACCGCTGGCGTGCCGAGAAACGCCGCCTCGACGGCCGCTCCGACCGTTCCGGAGTGACCGAGGATGTAGCTGCCGACGTTCGGGCCGTCGTTGGCTCCCGAAATCACGAGGTCGACCGCGTCGGCCTCGGGGATATGGCGTAGGCCGACCGCGACGCAGTCGGCTGGTGTACCATCAACGACGTACCCCCATTCGTGGTCGTCGATGGCGATCCGGTTGTCGAGTTCGAAGGAGAGATCCGACCGCGTGCGGCCGACGCCGCTTTGATCCCCGGCGGGCGCGACGACGGTCACCGTTGCGATCGCTGACAACGCCTCGTAGAGCGCCGCCAGTCCCGGACTCCCGATGCCGTCGTCGTTCGTCAACAGTAGGTGCATTGGCCGAGGTCGGCGTTCCATCAGCAAAAACCATCCTAAACTGTCCGGTCAGCAGAGCCGAACGTCGACGGTGCGCGTCCGGGGGCCGTCACACTCCACGAACAGCACCGACTGCCACCGTCCCAGTTCCAACTCGCCGTTCCGAACCGGGATCGTGACGCTCTCGCCGACTAGCATGGCTCGAACGTGGCTGTCTGCGTTGCCGTCGAGAGCGTCGTGAGCCCACCCTTCGTCCGGAACGAGGGCCTCAAGAGCGTCGGCCAGATCACCGAGCAGTCGGCGCTCGTTTTCGTTGACGGTCACGCCCGCGGTCGTGTGTTTGACGAAGACGACACAGACTCCATCGGCGTCGGCTGGCAGCGCCTCCGCTACGCGGTTGGTAATGTCAACGGTCGTCGTCCGCTCGTCGGTGTCGACGGTGAACTCGGCCATGCAGTCGACTCCGGCTTCGGTGCTCGAAAAGGTAGCGTCGGAAAAGTAGACAGTGCCTAACTGGCCGCCCGACGGCTCTTTGGGTACGCCGTCCGGATTCGGGCTGTGCAGTCGCTGTATTCGCTTCAGTCGGTCATCGCTGCCTTCGTTACGGTGGTGCCGCGGGTCGCTCGCATCGCGTGATCTCGGTCAGAGGGATCGTCGCCGTGTCGACGTTCAAGCGGTCGATCCCGTTTCAGTATGGCATCTGGGGTACGGAGTTCGGGACAAAGGTGATCGTCGTCGGCACGTCACTCGAGATCGTTTTTATTCCGGTCGCAGTCGGTACACTGCTGGCGCTCTGAGTGTGGGGTCCAAGGAGTGGTGGTGGGGTAGACGGTGACGGTTCGTTAGTTGGCCTGTTCGACACGCCACGTGGTCGCACCGGTGTACGACCAGCGTTCGATCGAGAGGTCCTCGACCGTGTCCTGGAGTTTGACGATCAACGCGCCGATTTCCTTCGACGAGAGGCCAACGTCGTCGGCGATGAACTTGCTTTTGAAGTACATTTCGCCGTCCTCGACGCGTGCGCGAAGGTAGTCGGCGAGTCGCTCGTCTTTCGGTTTGGAGTCACTAGTCGACGCCTCGGTGGTAACGGATTGTGGTGTGGCGCTCATTGGTAGGAGTGGGTGTGGCTGTGTCCAACGAACAGTGCGATCAGGTTCAGTGCGAGCAGTCCGAGGACGACGTGACCGGTCTGCGGGCCGAAGCCACCGGACAGAAGTGGCAGGTAGATCACGGGGAGAACGATCGCGATCCAGAAACTCACCCGTTGGATGGTGGCTCGGAGCGCGAGCGTTCCCTGTCGCGCGAGATCCGTGGCCGACTCCGTCTCGACGCTCGCATTCTGTCCGTGGTTCGGTGTGGAGTTCTTCATCGGGTGGTCACCGTCTGGCCACACCAAGGACCCAGATACGTATATAATAGGTCGAGCATTGGTGCTGATTTACACCTTTCAACGATGAAATGGGGGATTTTATGACGTTTTAGAAATCGCTTAGAAACGCTTAGACGTTTTATAATCCCATTTCAGCCTTCCAAACGGAAGACAAAAATTTCCATTTGTGTGCTGTACCCATCCCACTGGCTAACTGTGTCGGCTGTGCGAACCGATTTTCGTCGATCGTCTCAGCGCGATTCGGGGTCGATGGGGGTTCCGTCCTCGGTCGGTGGGGCGACGGCGTCGATCATCGACTCGACATCCGGTTCGCGGACGCGAACGTCGACATCGATATCGCCGAGTTCGTCGGGGTTGCCGACGGCGAAGTTGACAACGCCTTGGAACGCCGCCTGTTTTTTGAGTGCGAACGAAAAGCCGTCGTCGTCGGCGTGATTGAAGAACTCGCGGCGGGCTGTATCGAGGATCTCCTGTTCGTGAAGGACGTCGGAGAACGGATCGAGGGTGTGTGTTTCGGCGACGAGTTTGCCCGGCTCGTGGGTGAACTCGGCGTTGGGAAAGACGGTACTGACTGCGTCGGCGACGCGGTCGGTCACTTCGGTCGGCTCTACAGGCACTTCGATACGAACGTCGATGCTGTAGATCATTGCGTTGTATCCACGTCGGGGGTCGACTCGGCTGTCGACGCCGACTCCTGATCGACCGACAGCACCTCGCGTGCACTGTGCCGGAAGGCTGCCAGCGAGTCGGTGTTGTCGATGCGAACGTCGGCCGCCTCCATGACCTCGCCCATCCCGAAGCTGAGTTCCCGCTCGTCGCGGGCCCGGAGTTCTTCGAGATCTCCGTCGGAGCTATCCCGGCCCCGGTCGGCAAGTCGTTCGGCGCGCAGATCGAACGGAGCGTCGATGCTCACGATCCGGAAGTCGTCGCCGAAGGCCTCGCGGAAGGCCTCGACTTCGACCATCGATCGGAGGCCGTCGACGACGACGGTGTCGGTCTCGGCCTCGTCGACGGCCTCTCGGACCAAGGGCAGCGAGCGTTCGGCGATCGCCGCTGGGCCGTCTTCCTCACGGAGTGCTTTGGCGACTGTGCCGTGGTCGGTCGACGGATCGCGGCCGCGGTCGCGGCAGGCCTTTCGGATCACATCACCCATCGTCACGACCGGAATCCCCGCTTCGCGGGCGACGGCCGCCAGCTCACCTTTCCCGCTGCCGGGGAGTCCGACCGTTCCAACTACTCTCATTGCGTCGGCGATAGTCGACTGACCGACTTAGGTGTGCTGTTCGTCACTCCGGCGGCGAACCCAAACGGCTTTGTACGCGATTGGTCGACCTACCGATGAGGGCACGTAGCTCAGTCTGGAGAGAGCGTCGGACTTCTAATCCGACGGTCGTGGGTTCGAATCCCATCGTGCCCGTTCACTCACTTCGTTCACGGGCGCGATTTACTCCCGTTCGGTCACGATGTTCCCTCACAGGAGTCCACCGTGTCCGTTCGGAAACAGCCGACGCCGTGGGTTTCGCTACGAACCACTCAAACCGGGATAAAACGCCGAAAACAGCAGTTTCGGATTCTAAAACCGGCATCGAGAATTCGAGTAAGGTGGGCATTCTTGTTATATATATCTCTATAGGGCACTATACCAATCTGAAGTAACGACTATACTGACACCTCCCACATACCGAGGTGTGACTCACCACAGCGAGCAGCCGGGCCACCGGACCGCATCCCGCCGTGTCCGGAACGCGGGACGGAGCCGACCGGCCACTGGCCGTTGCCAACCAGTTCGACCAGTAGCGACCGCCATCGCCACCGCGTCGCGTCGCTGCTGATCGCCGATCTGCGAGCCGAACTGTCGACGCTTCGAACGTGGGCCGACCGCGAGGACGCGGCTCCACCGTCCGGCGTCGAACCCCGGATCGACGGTATCGCGGCCAGCCATGCGGCCGTCGGAGAGCGGCTCGGTCAGTTTCTCGCCGACGGTTGCGACCCGGACGGTCTGGTCGGCGACCGTTTCGAGGCAGGATGCGATCATGTAGTAGGTACACAGTTCGGTCCGAGAGGTATCCAGCGCGTCGAGTTCAGCATAGGAGACCAGCGACCGCGAGAAGTGTCGCGTGACCATTTCCGCCGAGCGGCGCGCCTCGTCGGCCCGGTCGTGTACCCGCTCGTGTGCATCGAGCGCGTCGACGAACACGTCGTCCTCGCGGGCCACGACGATCACCCGAACTTCCCGCTGATGTAGTCCTCGACGCGCTGGCTTTCGGGGTTCTCGAAGATCTTCTCGGTGTCGTCGTACTCGACGAGTTCGCCGCCAGTGAGGAAGACGGCGGTTTGGTCCGAAACACGGGCGGCCTGCTGCATGCTGTGGGTGACGACAACGACCGTGTACTCCTCGGCGAGATCGCTGATGAGGTCCTCGATCTTCGCGGTGGCGATGGGGTCGTCGCGAACGCGAGCCCGCCGAGAATGCCCGCAAGGCCGAATTGGCCGAGCGTCCCGAGCCTGACTACTCCGGCCACCGCCACGCCCACCGCCGCCTAGATGGCCGTGAACGCGACCGCGGCGACGAGGCCCGCGCTTGGCTGGGGGCCGGTGTCGACGTAGCCCTGCCACGAGGCCACACCGAACGTTATGACCGACACCCCAAGGGCGAGGAGTATCACACCGAACAGCACGGATAACGAACGGCCAGCAACCGGCTCCTCGATCGAAACGAGGTCCAGCAGTGCCGCCAGCCCCACCGCAAAGGCGACCCCTGAGAGGCCGACGGCGATCCCGGCGGCCGCCGAGCCGGATTCCATGGTGTTCGTCTCCTCGCTACTCCCCCCATCACCGCTGCTGCTCCCGCTTGCTGGGTCGGCCTCCACGACGATGAAACGTAGCGACGCCAGCGGCTTTGGCTCCTTACTACGGTCGTAGAGTGTAGCGTCTATCAGGAGGCGATCAGTAATTATCAATCCCTGAGAGATAGTGGCAAGGGGTTTTAGTTGGCACGAGAGAGGTACGCCCAATGGAAACGGACCACCGCGTCCACGTCGGTGACTCCCGGTCGCTCGACCGGCTCGATTCGAACTCGGTCGACCTCGTGGTCACCTCGCCGCCGTATCCCATGATCGAGATGTGGGACGAGCTGTTCGTCTCGCTCGACGAGCGGATCGAACAACACCTCGATGCGGGTCGTGGTCGGGCAGCCTTTGAGGCCATGCACACGGTCCTGGACTCGGTGTGGGCGGAGCTCCAGGACGTCCTCGTCGACGGCGGGATCGCCTGCATCAACGTCGGGGATGCGACGCGCAACCTCGACGGTTCGTTTCGTCGCTACCAGAACCACGCGCGCATCGTCTCGGCGTTCGACGAGCTGGGTTTCGAGCCGCTGCCGTCGATCCTGTGGCGCAAGCCGACCAACAGCGCGGCCAAGTTCATGGGGTCGGGGATGTTGCCGCCGAACGCCTATGCGACGCTCGAACACGAACACGTACTGGTGTTCAGAAACGGCCCCAAGCACCGGGATTTCGAGCCGAAGGCCGACCGGCGGTACGAGGCGGCCTACTTCTGGGAGGAACGGAACCAGTGGTTCAGCGACCTCTGGACGGGGATTACTGGCCAACACCAGCAGCTTACGGGGACCGAGGACCGAGAGCGGTCGGCGGCCTACCCGATCACGATTCCGTACCGACTGATCTGTATGTACTCGGTGTACGGCGACACCGTCTTCGACCCGTTTTGGGGCACCGGCACGACGACGCTCGCTGCGATGGCTGCAGGGCGGAACTCGATCGGGAAAGAACTCGATTCCGGGTTCGAATCCGCCTTTGCCGACCGTGCCGAGACGGTTCCGGCCCTGACTGACCGCCTCGTAGCCGACCGCCTCGGTTCACACGAGCAGTTCGTCGCCGATCGTCGTGCCGATGGCGAGGGCTTCGAGTACGAGGCCGATCACTACGACTTCCCGGTGATGACGAAACAGGAAGTGCCGATTCAGTTGTTCGATATCTCGGCTGTCGACCGCACTGGTGAGGGCTTCAGCCTCACACACGAGCCGATCGGTGTCGACTGGCGAGCCGACCTCACGGCTGGATCGGACTCCTAACGAAAAGCGGACCCGTCCAGTCGGTTAGTACCGTGACGGGAGGAAGGCGAACGCGATCAGCGACATCGCAAACAGCAGCGAGGTGAACGTCGTCCAGCGGAACCCGCTCGTTCGCTCGCCGAACTGGTTTTGGGCCTCGATCTGTGCGTTGTAGCTCGTCATATCCGAGGTCAGCTCGACCGTACTGCTGTCGGGGAAGAAGACGAGGTACTCGTTGCCGTCGGCGAGTTCGACCATCCCTTCGTTCGAGAGCTCTTGGGTGTTGGTCTGGTCTTCGGTCCACGTCACGGTGACGCCGTCAGCGCCGATCCCGTCGACGGTCACCGTCTGGTTGTTGTAGCCGAAGCTGTCGCCAATGGCGGCGGTCTGGGTGTTCGGTGCAGGGAAGTACTCGCTGGCCGGGATGAGTTCGTTTTCCCCGGTGGACTGATCGACGACGTACTCTTCGCCGTCGACCTCTTGGGTTTCGTTGAGCACGTTCGGATCGTTTTCGAGGATCGCCCCTCGGTCGACGACCTCCTCGAAGGTGAACGAGGTGGCGTTCTCTCCGTCGTACAGCACCGTCCACTCGGTGTTGTCGATCATCACTGTCGACTCGTTGGCCCACGTCTCGCTCATCTCGACGTCGGTTTGGGTCGACTCGATGGTTCCGGTGACGACAGTCACCTCGGTGGCGGTTCCGCCGTGGCCACCACCCTGTTCCTCAGTCGTCTCTTCGATGGCGGAGACGGTGTACTGCTGACCGCCGACGGTGAACGTATCTCCCTGTGAGAGTTCGTATTCGGGGTCTTCGAGCGTGATTGTCGGCTCTTCGGCCGTCGCGAGAAGCGTGTATGACGCTGCCGCGATGAGGACGAAGAACGCGACATACACTGCTACAGCGCGTCGTTGCATAAGTCGAACAATGAACAGCCGCCGTATAACGATTACTAAGCTCTGCTCCGAACCCGGCGGTACCCGGTGGGCTAATCCTGACCGTGAGTGCTCCCCTGGATGGCCGTCGACGGTGGCGCGTCGGGCTCCCCGTTGTCTTCCCAGCCGTCGTTCTCGGCGGCTGGATCGTCACACTGGAGTTCGAACGCATCGCCCTGCTGGGTGTAGATCCGTGGCGAGGCCCGACTTCGGTCGAGCGTGTAGCCGAGCGGTAGCCTTCGCTCGGCAGTTGTTGTCGACCATGTGAACGACGACGGGAGCCGCATCGTGGCGCAGCTTCCCGGCTGAAGCGTGAGATCACTTCCGATCCGATAGCGCTCGTGTGTCGTGTCCGTAACTGTCGGATTCGACAGTATGACCGTCTCGTCGCCCCGGTTTTTGATCGTGAGTTCGACAGCATCCCCCGCTGTCGTGGGCTCGGTGGCCACGATAGCGAGCTCGGTTCGTTCGGTGAGCGCCGACTCGTATCGGTTGTAGACGAGCACCGTGGCCACCAGCCAGACGAGGCTGGCGATCACGGCGGTCGCTGCGATGCCGGCCCCCAGTAGCCACAGGCCGCCGCCGGTCGCTGCCCCGAGCAGGAAGCCGACCAACAGCGCGACCGTCCGGGTTTCCTGCTGGCGAAGTTCGGCGTACCGACTCCGCACGGCAACCGACGTGCCGACGCCCGGCGAGTCGCCGGTCGACTGCCGCGTGAGCGACCAGTAGGTGCCGACCGGCCACGCGAGCAGACAGACAGCCACGATCGACGCGAGGGGAACCGTGTAGACGATCCTTACGGCCGCGGCACCAGCACCGGCGACAACCGTCATGAGGATACCTGTAAGGATCGCCCGCGTTCGCCGTGCCAGTCCGTTCCACCGGTCGACGAGCGGGTCACCGATCCGCTCGTCGTAGGCCTGTTGGATGTCGCTCTTGTGGGCACTCAGCAACCGGATGAGCAACCCGGCCACGAAACACACGACGAAGACCTGCACGAAGACGCGCAGGAACAGCGGGCCGAGCCACGCCGGGAGCACGGCGAACTGCCGGAGATCGCCGACCGCGCTGACGACGGCTGTCACGACCGCGGCCACGACCAACGACAGTAGCGTCACGCGAAGATACTGTGCGGCATATTTCTTGGCTCCTTTCGTGAGTTGCTTGAGGACCATTTGTGTCGCTCTGGACTGGTTATGGTATTTAAAATGCTGGTCGGTTGAAAGGTATTAGTTAGTTGGAGACATCTATCGCGTATGAACTGTTGGATCACTGTTAGGCACTGGCTACGGCGTACGGGATAACCAGATGGCGTCATATACCGCAATCGCGGATGTGAGCGAAACGTTGCGCGCAATGGTTCGGGATCGGCTTGCTGCTCGCGACGACGTGTTTTCGATGGACGGCGAGGCGGTTTCGTTGGTCGCTCCCGACGCTGTCGACGCGGACTCCGAGACGCGGCTGTCGCTGTCGCTGTACCGGGTCGAAGAGAATGCCGCGATGAAGAACTCCGAGTTGGCCCACTCCACGAACGATCCGACCGTTTCTCAGGAGCCGCCGCTCGCGTTGGATCTTTACTATCTGGTGACCGCGTATCCGGGCAGCACCGGTGAGGGAACTGCGGCGACGGTCGACCAACAGCGCGTTCTCGGCGTTGCGATGCAAACGTTCCACGACAACGCGGTCCTGAGCGGCAAGGACCTCGTCGGCTCGCTGGATGCGGATCTCGAACTCCAGATCTCGCTGGTGAACGCCTCGGTCGACGAGCTGTCGGGCCTCTGGTCGACGGTCCCCGACACGGCCTTCCAGCCGTCGGCGGTCTACCACGTCGGCCCGGTGTTGATCGACTCCCGGCAGCGCGAGGAGGTCGTGCCCGTTACCGACCGCGAGACGACGGTCGACCGCACATCCGATAGCTAACGACCGCCCGTGACTGTCCGGAACTGTCCGCGACTGTCTGTGACTGTCCGCCAGCTGTGGCCGCCCAACCACTCGTCGGATCACCCACTGGCACGAAATTTTAAGTGTGGGATGGCGGCCAACGTGTCCTACCAACGACACAGTATGTCTCGGCCAGCCTCCACACGACCGATCTGCAGCAGCTCGCTCCGGACTGTCGGGACCGACAGCAAGGTCGGTGAACGACTGTGACTGGCGACCATCGGGTAGGTGACGGCCTGTCACTCGACACGCGGAGTCGGTCGATCCGCGTCACCGATCCATCCGACGGGACTGCCGCCGATCGCCGGACCGGAGCTCTCGACACCGTCTCCGGGGGTATCGATACGGTGTCGACTCTCGGGACGCTATCGAGCCTCGACAGCCGCGTGACCACTGGCGTGCTCGCTGGTCGCGGACCGTTCACCGGACTGCTCGGCTTCGGACTCGCGGGCTACGACAGTCCAGTGACGCTCACGTTCCGACAGCGACGCGCCGGCGTCGAGACTGACACACCGTTCGACGACAAACCGAACGACACACCATTCGAGAGCCCGCTGGACGGCTCACCACGCACGGCCGCGTCGATACCGGACCACGAGCGAGCCACTTCTGATGCCGATCAGGAACATCCATTGCGCGTCGCCGACGCGGTAGAATCGACAGCCGATCGCCCGACTCGCCACATCTTGCACACGGTAGACGCACAACGGCCGATGACACGGCTCCAGCGATCACCACCACAGCCACCACAGTCGACAGTAGGTCCACAACGGCCGATAATAGGCCCACAACAGTCGACCGTAGCCACAAAACGGCCGAGAGGAGGTCCAGAACAGCCAGTACCGCGACCACGACGGTCGGCAACGCGACCACGACAGTCGACAGGAGGTCCACAGCAGTCGGCAACGCGACCACGACAGTCGACAGGAGGTCCACAGCAGTCGACAGGAGGTCCACAGACGACACCGGACGAGGCGCACGATGGCCACCGTCCTCCTGTTCGACAGGACCTGTCGACAGCCGCCGACAGCAGCGGGACGCCCCACTCAGTAGGCCGGTCGACGGACGCGTTGTCGAACCTTCGCTCCGCCAGTTATGAACGCACGATACGGCGAGTGACTCCCCGGAGACCGATGCGGATCACAGCGGCAACGCGGGGTTCGGACTCGTGGTCTGGGGCTCCTCCGTCCCCCAGACGGGTGTCGACCGCCGGTTCGGTTCGGCCAGTCGTGGTCTCCGAGACCGACTCCACGACAGTCGGTCGACCGCTGGCATCACGACAGACGAGCCAATCCGGTCACTCATCGACCAACCGTCGGTATCGGACCGCTGTGGCGGAGACTCCCGCGCTTACCGAGACACCCACGCTCGGTCCAGCGGTCCCGCCGTCGGTCGACGCGGCTGCCAAGACTCCCGGTGTCGATTCGGCTTTCAACACGGGTGTCAGTCTCAGCGCTTTCGATACGAGCGTGGCTGGCGGCTCTCCAGATGTCGGTGCCGTCTCCGACTTGCGCGCCCATGGCACCGCTAGTCGAGCACTGCCCCACGTCGTAGCCGACCGCAGTTCGTCTACGGTCGTTGCGGCACCGCTGCAACGGCAGCGTCCGCCAACCGTGTCTTCCGGGGCATCTTGGGATCGCCAGCCGTCTGCTACTCACCGGTCGACTGCTACTCGCTGGCCGACTGCTACTCGCTGGCCGACTGCTACTCATCGGTCGACCGTCACCCACCGGTCGACCTCCTTACAGGGACGCCAAGCGACAACCGGCCCGACGAGCGACACGCTCGACCCCGGCCCGACGAGCAGCACGTTCGACCCCGGCCCGAAGATTCAGCAGGTCGACAAATATGTCACGGCGGCCACCGAGGGTCCGCCGCCGGCTCGAACAGCCGGACTGGGGGGTTCGGTGCAACCGCCTGCCCTGTCTGCCCAGCGGAGCCAGCAGTCGGTGGACGCACCGCGTCTGCAGCCCGAAGACACCGCTTCGGCGTTCGCTCCCAACCACCGTTTGACAGGCCCAACACGGTACTCCCAACAGGTACCAACTCCGCTCGGTCGGCGACGGATGCCGGGTGTCTCGACCCGATCCGCACCAGTCACGGTCGACACCACTACCACCGCAGACACCGCCGCCCCAGCCGATCCCGTCACGACCGAGCGCGATCGGCGACATCCCGAGCGTGGTCACACAGCGACCCCGGCTGGAGTCACTGCGACTCGGCCGCCGTCTCGGCTTACCGCGCTGCGGCCGGTCGACCAGTCGCTGGTGATTCGATCCGACTCCACTATGGCGAGTGCTGCTGGCCACGGTTCGATCACGGGCTCGCCCGAGTACGGACGGCCGCCGTCGACGGGGAGCGCCGACCAGCTCCCCGCTGCAGTGTCGCCGGAATCGTTGCGCCGTTCTATCGACAGCGGCAACACTCGTCGGCACCGTTCGTCGACCAGTTGGCATCGCTCATCGGTCGGTCGGTTCCGCTCGCCAACCGATCAGCCAGTTCCTGTCGTACTCGCGCGTACGATCAACACAACATTTTCCGTGACGACGACCTCGGTCCCTTCCGCGACGACCTCGGCCCCGCTGGTGAGCAGTCGGTATTCACGGGGCCACTACGGCCCCTTGGGAACGGGACAGTTGCAGTCCGACCGGGTGTTCGTGACCGCCAATGAGACGGCCCCACCGGATCGAGACCGGTCGACTCTCACTTCGACAGCCTCTCACGACCACCACCGCCAGCCTTCGCACGCAGTTCGGCCGCGGGCCGAGAGACCGGGTGTCTCCGGCCGGAGTCCGGCAGCCAGCCAGCAGCGCTGGCCCCGCGGTCGGGCCACTGTGTTCTCGTCGACGCTTCGAATGGCGGTCACACACGGTGCTGCTGCGGAACCTCATGTAACCGACGCGGCTTCTCGGTTCGGTCGACCCTCGGAGAGGCCGCCCCGTTTTCGGACTCTACGCCATGATATCGCCGACCCCGTCGCTACCGGTCACAGTGACCGCCAACGCGACTTGTCACCGAGGCCATCACAGCAGGCCGGGCAGTCAGCCCGTTTGGAGCCGTCGACTCGCTCGCGGCCCGATGACCGATTGCGACCCGAGCCGACGAGTCACTGGCGAGAACCCCACCCGGAGTTGTCGGATCTCGAATCCGAGCGCCGCCGACAGCTACCGTCTCCGGTCGGCGATCCCACGACGAGCGGCCACGGGGGCGAACTGCGCGTGGTTGACTCCGCGTGGGCCGCCCAACGGCCGTCGACAGCCGCTCACATCCGATTTGAAACTCCGAGTCAACGGGGCGATACTGCTCGATTCCAATCAGCGCTGGCTACCCCACGGCCGGCGACTGCTGCCGCCGATCAGCCGCCGTTCACTTATCATTCGGATCGAACTATCGGCTCGACGACTGCAACCTCCAGTCTCTCACCCGCGGTTTCGATGGCTGGCCGTCGACCGGTCCTCGGACGTCGGTCCTCGTCGGAGTCCGATCCACGACAGTCTCGCTCGCTCTCCTCTACAGACAGATCCCACTCGGGGCCCCCTGAACCGGTGGATCGGACCGACCGGCGTCGAGCAGCGACTGCCACACCGACCGGATCGGTAGTCTCGCCGGAGGCGAACCCTGCTACGGGTGGTCACTCCCGGTTCGCCGTTGGCTCCCGTGGTGTCCCGTCTTCGAGGGTGGCTGGCCGTCTCGCTTCGACCGCGGATCAGGTCGACTCGCCAGCGGCGGCCCCACCGGGTGGGATCGGGTCCGACGACCTGGCTTCCGGTTCGGAGCCGTCGCCCATGCGTTCATCCCGACAGTCGACTGCCATCGCTCGCCATGGTTTGGTGACCACCAGAACCGGCGCTGGCACCGAACCGATAGCTGCGGGCAGTGGCGCGGCTGCCAGCCACTCGGCTGCTCCCCGACAGCAGCCGATCCCGGCGGGCCGACGGACTTCCGACCGAACCGACCGTGCCGCCAGCACCCGGGTGCCGTCGTCACCGGGTCGACGGCCAACCGTCCAGTCCGAGTCGTTCGGTCCCGCTTCGACCGCACAGCTGACAGATCTCGGCCACACGGTTCTCACTCCGGCTGGTCAGGCCACTCTTCGGGACACCCCGGCCCCTACCCCAGATATCTCGGCCCTCACTCCGGAGACCTCAGCCCTCACTCCGGAGACCTCAACCCTCACTCCGGAGACCTCAGCCCTCACTCCGGTTACGACGACCGCCCCACCGACAACTGTTCGTCGACCTCCATCGAGCGACGAGACGGACGCCGACCGGTCTCGACCGTCGACTCCGCAGGGCGTGGCTGGCCGCTCGGTCGCCACCGATCCGACGAGTACCCCTCCGTCGCGGCTCTCGTACCCGACTGACCGCTTGATCCGACGATCACGGCAGCCGACCGCCACCCTTGGCGGCTTCGAACCGCCCGCTCGTCTCTCGGAACCGACTGGACTCCTGCTATTACGGGCTGCCGGTGAATCACAGTACGCTGACAGCTCCGAACCGTTGGGATTCCATCGCCGTCGGCACCACTCGGTCGACAGCCCGGCCCCGCTGCAGTCGTCGGCTTCGGCAGCAGTCTCACCGCGTTCCGAGTCGTCCCGGAGCGATGTGGGCGGTACGGACAGCGAGAGCTCGGCACTCGATCGGCTATTTAAACAGTCCACGGATGTGGCCGCCGATTCAACGCTACTGCGTCGGGGTCGGTCTTGGAGTTCCCCGCCGGTGAGCGGCATTTCGAGGACCGTGGCTCCGCCCGGCGATAGCCATCCGCGGGTCGCTCCGGGTGCCCACGCCCCGTCCCGATCCGGTTCGGATGGATCGTCGCGCATGCCTGCCCTGTCGACTCCCACACTGGTCGACCGCCAACCGGTTGGGACCGACGCCGGGACTGATCCCGTGGTGGCTGGCTCTGATGCGTCCGTGCTGTCGATGACAACCGCTCGACCGACGGACGTCGAGTCGAGCGACAGCGGTCGATGGCCCGCCAGCACGATCGATGAATCCGGCCGTCTCGATAGTGATCGGCAGCCACCGCGGGCTCGTTCCCCGTCGCTGAGTTATGCTGCCGGAATGGCGTCGATGTCGACCGAATCGGGAAGAACGAAGACGGACCGAAATCCAGCGACGTCGACCCGGAGCGACGATGGGGACGGTCGACCACGACTGACATTTAAAACCCCACCACGCCAGCGGGTCTCCGAACCGGTTCACGAGAACACCGCGAGCCGTGGGGGCACTGCCGACCACCGGCGTGGACGGTCGACACCCGATTCGGCTGGAGCCGGTCGGGAGAACCCACAGCGACGGTCGGCACAGCGCGACCGAGCCACGCCGGGACCAGGCCCCTTCGACTCGGTCGATCGGCCCGACCGCCAGCCCGATCGGCCGACTGACAAACAGCCCGGGTTGCCCCCCGACCAGCAATCAGTCGGCCGGTCGACCGGTTCTCGACGGACCACTAGTCGCCAGTCACGTGGAGGGTTCGATGACTCGCTCAGTGGGGCGTCGTTAGCGTACGACGCCGACGTCGACCGCGTCGTCGAGACGCTGTATCGCCGGCTTGAACGGAAACTGCGGATCGAACGCGAACGGACGGGATTCTAAATGGCACGCACACAGAGCGGCAAACTCGAAACGGCACAGATCCTCGTCCTCAACGGTAAACACGAGGGCGACAGCATCGACTGTAAGTTCAACCCCTCGGAGTACACCGTCGGCAAAAGCGTCAACTACGGCGACCTGAAGGCGACGGGGTCGGGAGCCTCGATCATGCAGTTCGTCGACGGCAACGCCGAGACGCTCTCGATGGAGTTGTTCTTCGATACGACCGACCAACTCGATGGGTCGAAGACGAACCAGAAGCAGGTCGACGTCCGCAAGCAGTACACCGACATGATCGACACGCTGCTGACGGTCGACGGCGAACTCCACGCCCCGCCTGTCTGCCGGTTCGTCTGGGGCGACGGGATCGATTTCACGGCGCTGGTCGAACACGCCGAAAAACGGTTTACCAAGTTCCTGCCGAGCGGCGTCCCGATCCGTGCGCGCGTTCAACTCCAGTTCACCGAGTACAAAACGGCAGACTACCACAAATCCGAGGTTTCGCCGGAGTCGACGGACAAAACCAAACGCTGGACGGTCGCCGAGGGCGATACACTCTGGCTGATCGCCGCCGAGGAGTACGGCGATTCGAGCCACTGGCGGACGATTGCTGAACGGAACGAAATCAAAAACCCCCGACAGATCACTGCCGGTGAAACGCTCGAACTGCCCCCACTGTAACGATGTGTGCCAACCTCCAACCCCGCTACTCGCCACGGTTTACCGTCGACATCGGGTCGACGACGTTTCAGGAGCCCGGCGGCCGGATCGCCGATCTCGTCGTCGAGACTACGCTGTCGGGGGCCGATCGGTTTTCCTTCACGCTCAACTACCCCTTCGACGAGGAGCTAGGCGAGTTCAGCGGCCTCGACTGGAGCAGT
>Ga0207753_1000264_pt1 | contig 21226 bp, 20 predicted proteins | sample PonA233FremontCA_2_FD_187273 | JGI IMG/M metagenome (GOLD analysis project Ga0207753, IMG submission 187273) | Salt pond sediment microbial community from Fremont, CA, USA - Pond A23 Sediment 3 (SPAdes) | ecosystem: Environmental > Aquatic > Non-marine Saline and Alkaline > Saline | place: USA... | reverse complement strand
GTCCGGCTGGTCGACGCGCCGAACCTCGCCGATGGCGAAGCTGTGATGCGTGTCACGGGCGACGGACTCGTGCCTGAATAACGACTAGGAGAGCTTTCTTTTCGGAGCGCTTGGAGAGTGTTGTGTGCTGGAGTCAGGCGCTCCGGGACTGACGGTACAGACAGCAAGAAAGCCCCCGTCCGCTTTCAGTCCCGCCCAGTGTGATTTTCCAGGCCGGGCGGGACTGAAAGGGGCCGTCCGCTTGATCCGTCCCAGACGAAGCAAGCACCGCAGCAACGCGAGGAGCGCAGCGAGTCTCGGGCGGTCAAGCGGACGGGGGCTTTCTTGCTGTTGGCAGTGCTGTTTCAAGTTTCTCTTCGAGAGGCTTTCTTGCTGCTTCCAATCACAGGCTCAATCAAATCAAAGTACTCCAACACTCAATCTGCGGTCGGTTCAGGCGTCGCGAGCAACCCACGCGAGCGGACGAAGCCGACGACGAGATAGACGAAGGGCGTATCCAGTCCCACGATCAGGAGCTTGAACACGTACTGGCCGACGATCAGGCCGAGAACGTCGTTCAGCGCGAGCCCCTGGAAGATGAAGAAGGCGATCGTGATGAAAATCACCGTATCGATGAGCTGGCTGGTCGCCGTCGAGGCAACGTTTCGCAGCCAGAGCGCATCGCCATCCGTGGCCTCCCGAATCCGGTGGAAGACGAACACGTCCCAGTTCTGGCTGACGATGTAGGCGAACAGACTCCCGACGACGACACCGGTGCTGGCCCCGAGTGTCTCCGCGAATGGCTCCTGTGCGACAGGGGAGAACTCGAACGTCGGCGCGGCGATCGCCAGCCAGACCAGTCCGAGCAGGACGAAGTTCATCACAAAGGCGACGTTGACGAGATACTGCGCGGCGCGCTTGCCGTACAGTTCTGCGTAGCAATCCGAGGCGAAGAACGTCAGGGCGTAGGCGAAGACTGCCGCGGGGACGGTGATGAGATCACCCGTCAGCGGCAGGCTGACCGGGATATCGATGGCGATGACCTTCGAGGCGGTGACCTGGGCCGTAATCAACGCGGTCACGAACAGCGCGGCGAGCGACAGTTGCGGCAACGCGAGCAGCGACTGGCCGTGGGCCGGTCGGGATTCAGTTGCCATCCGTCTCCTCCGTGGTCCCGGCGTCGGCCGCCCGGCCGTGTCTGTCGAGTCGGCCCTGGCGGGCGTCGATCTCGTCGAGCATATCCAGCGTCTTCCGGATCGACGCGCGGACGGCCTCGCTACGGTTGACGAACTTCCCGCCGTCGCCGACGTGTTCGTCGAGATCATCGAGCAGTTCCTGTGGCACTTCGACACTTATTTTGGGCATTGTTGTCATCACCGTCGGCACACCCCAGCGCGCGGGTATGCGCCCAGGATTCGTATACGAATACTCGGATGATCCCCCGGTAAAATCCTGTCGAATCAGGCCGAGGTTCAGGCGACAGCTTCGGCTTCGACCCGATCCGTTTCGGTCACCTCGTCGACGAGAACGGTCGCCTCACCCTCGACGACGAGTTCGCCCCCCACGTGGACGTCCGTCGTGAGTTCGTACTTGTCCTCGCCGAACGTCCCGACGATCTCGCAGGTGGCAGTGACCCGGTCACCGATATCGACCGGAGCGTGGAAGGACAGATCCTGCGAGAGATAGATCGTCAGTCCCGGGAGGCGTGCCAGTGCGGCGCTGATGACACCACTGACGAGTGTCCCGTGGGCGATCCGCCGTCCGAACCGCGTCTGCTCGGCGTAGCTCTCGTCGAGGTGGAGCCGGTTCGTATCGCCGCTGGCCGCTGCGAACGCCCGGACGTCCTGTTCGGTGATCGTCTTGGTGAACTCGACGCGGTCGCCGACGTTCAGGTAGTCGTCGGAGAGACCGACAGACTCGAACTCCCAGTCGGATTGCTCGTAGGCCAGCTCGGAACGGACCCTGGACGGACGTGTTACTTCCTCGGGTTCCTCGAGTTCGCTTCGGTGGAACACCTGTGGGACGTACCGGAGAATGTCGTCGGAGCTAACGAGTCCGACGGGTTCGTCGTCCTCGACGACGACCATCCGGGCGATATCGTGCTCCCGCATGCGTTCGACAGCCTCGTGAACGGACGCGTCGGGCGGGGTTGTCACGACTGGCGAGGACATCACGCTACCGAGGGTGCGTTCACCCGGATCGCTCGCCTCGCCGAGCACCCGGATCATATCGTCGCCCGTGACGATGCCGACGACAGCGCCATCGTCGACGATGACGAGGGAACTGATATCGTTCTCGTAACAGCGTGTGGCAGCCTCGGCGAGGGTGGTCTCTTTCTGTGCGGTGACGACTGGCCGGCTCATGAGTTCGCGGACGCGGATCGGGACTGGCATCGGTCGATAGTTGTGCGTCAGTGACAATATTCCTGCTGGCGGTAACCAGTCTGTGATTTCGAGGACGAGCCAGCCCGAAGACACAAAAGCTAAGTTTCCGCTGGTACCCGATATAGATATGCGACACACCAGTATCCAGGTCGGGGCGGTACGAGCGACTGGTGTGTTCTTTTCTAAGAAGCGCACGCGCTGATCCGACTCGCGGCGGAGGTGGCGTCTCCGTCCCGGGTCATCACAGGCGACGTGAACCGACGAGTTCAGAAGAGTAGATCACTGACAGACAGCTACCACCGACCACACGACACATGACAGATTCAGATACCTTCGCCGGCGTCTATCCGGCGATGTGCACACCGTTTCACGAGGATGGCAGTATCGACTTCCAGACACTCCGCGAAGACGCCCAGCGACTCGAATCCGCGGGCGTCGACGGGCTGGTGCCGATGGGTTCGACCGGCGAATCCGCGACGGTCAGCCACGACGAACACATCGAGGTCATCGAGGCCGTCGTCGACGCGGTCGACGTACCCGTCATCGGCGGCAGCGGCTCGAACAACACCGACGAAGCGCTCGATCTCTCGCAACGGGCGGCCAGCGCGGGCGCGGACGCACTGCTTCTCATCTCACCGTACTACAACAAACCCGAACAGCGCGGCCTGATCACCCACTACGAGACCATCGCCGACGCAGTGGACATCCCACAGATCGTCTACAACGTCCCCTCCCGGACGGGCAAGAATATCGAGGCCGAGACCGTCGCCGAACTGGCGACCCACGAGAACATCCAGGGGTTCAAAGCCGCCGGCGGCGACCTCAACCAGGTCGGCGAGATCGTCGAGAAGACCCGCGACGAGGAGTTCGACGTGCTCTCGGGCAACGACGGCGAGACGCTTCCGATCCTCTCGGTCGGCGGCACGGGCTGTATCAGCGTGGCCGCGAACGTCGAACCCCGACGGATGAGCGAGATGGTCTGGGCGGCACTCGACGGCGACTACGAGGCTGCCCGTGAACGGCACCACGAACTCGGCCCACTGTTTCGTGCGCTGTTCTGGGAGACCAACCCGATCCCGGTCAAAGCCGCGATGGAGATCCGGGGCTACGGCCCGGGCCGACTCCGCTCGCCGCTGTCGGAGATCACCCCTGAGAACCGCGAGCGACTCGAAGCACTGCTGGCCGAGTACGACGAGCCAGTCGAACTGGAGACTGACCGATGACGGCGGTCGGAATCAACGGGATCGCCGGCCGGATGGGCCAGACGGTCCTCGAAACCGCCCGGGAGCGCGACGACGTGACCGTCACGTTCGGGATCGACGTCGACAGCGACGCAGATCTCCCGGTGCCGGTCTACAGTCCTGATGAGACCGAAACGGCACTGGCCGAACACGACCCCGAGGTCGTGATCGATTTCACCGTCCCCGAAGCGACGACCGCGCTCGCACAGGCGTGTGCAGACGCGGGTGTCGGGCTGGTCGTCGGGACGACCGGCTTCGAGGAGGACGGGTCCGCAGTGCTTTCGGAGACCAGCGCGGAGGTACCGCTGCTGAAGGCGACGAACTTCTCGCGGGGGATTCAGGCACTGCTTCGCTCGCTCGGGCCGGCACTCGAAGCGCTCTCGACGTACGATGTCGAGGTGATGGAGACCCACCACAACGCCAAGCGGGACGCACCCAGTGGGACGGCGAAGACGATTCTGGAGGAGATCGGCGAGTACCGCGAGTTCAATACTGTCCCGGGACGCGAGGGGATCCAGCCCCGCGAGGAAGACGAGGTCGGGATGCTCGTCCGCCGCGCTGGCGACATTCGTGGTGAACACGAGATCACGATCGCTGGCAACGACGAAGTACTGACACTCCAGCACCGGGCAGAGGATCGGGCCGTCTTCGCTGCCGGCGCGCTCGACGCGGCGGTGTGGCTGGCTGGGCGCGAGGCCGGTCGCTACGAGTTCGGTGACGTGATCGACGATTCGTAGCTCGCTCGGCAGTTTTGTGAGGCCAATCGCAGCTACGGCGGCGTTGCTCCGCTAAAAGTTATTTCGAGGGGTACCGCCTCACAGAGGGCAAGCAAGCCTGATGTAGTTAATTGTAGACTGTGCTCCAGCCACGATCCACGACAACGGAATCAGTCATTCTCGTCGGTCGCGACCGGGCGCTGGCTCCCCGAGCGTTGCCCGCGTCGCGACCGACGGCGACGGCACCTACGAGAACTGATCGGCCACAGTCGCGGGCGTGCGACGCTACTGCTCGTACTCCGCGACTTTCACGAGCTGTTTCCCGATGTTCTCGCCCTCGAACAGGCCGAGAAAGGCCGCCGGTGCGGTTTCGAACCCGTCGGTGACCGTCTCGCGGTACTGGAGCGAGCCGTCCTGGAGCCAGCCGGCGAGATGCTCGATGGCCTCCCCCCACCGCGGCTGGAAATCACTGACCAGAAAACCCTCGACCCGTGCCCGTTTGGTGATCAGCGTCGGTAGCTTGCGCGGCCCCATCGGCTGTTCCGTGGCGTTGTACAGCGAGATCTGGCCACAGACGGCGACTCTGGCGTGGACGTTCAACTGCGTGAAGACGGCGTCGGTGATCGGCCCGCCGACGTTGTCGAAGTAGACGTCGACGCCGTCGGGTGCGGCCTCTGCAAGCGCGGCCTCGTAGTCGTCTGTCGCTTTGTAGTTGATCCCGACATCGAAGCCGAGTTCGTCTTCGAGGAACTCGACTTTCTCGTCGGAACCGGCGAAGCCGACGACGCGAGCGCCGTCGATTTTGGCGATCTGACCGGCGACAGAGCCGACGGCACCGGCTGCACCTGTCACGACGAACGTCTCGCCGTCCTCGGGTTCGGCAATCTCGCGTGTGCCGAAGTAGGCCGTGATCCCCGTCATGCCCAGCACGCCCAGCGCCGTCGAAATCGGTGCCTGCTCCGGGTCGATCTGCCGGAGTTCCTCGGGCGTTGCAACCGCGTACTCGGCCCACTGGAGTTCCCCGGTGACGACGTCCCCGGCGGCCAGTTCGTCGCTGTTCGATTCGACGACCTCGGCGACGACGCCACCGCGGAGTGGCTCGCCGACCTCCCACGGCTCGGCGTAGGATTCCCCGGCCGACATCCGACCACGCATGTACGGATCGACCGAGAGATACAGCGTTCGGAGGAGCACTTCTCCGTCTCCCGGTGTCGGTGGCGTCTCTTCGATCAGTTCGAACGTCTCGTCGTCGGGTTTGCCCGTCGGGCGCTGTGCGAGCGTGAATATCCGATTCGTTTCGTCCATTCCTGAATTAGCTCGCCTTGCGTTCTGTTAAAGCTGTTCGTTGCTGTGGGCAGTGGCTGCAAGCGAAGTGAGCCGGCCGGGTGCCGATCGTACACGTGGACGGTGGTTTTATATCGGATGTCGAACAAATATAGTCGAACACGAACGGAGTCACCCATGAGAACACACTCAGTCTGTCAGTTCGTCACGGCATCGTCGATCCGCGAAGACATCGTCCGACTCCTTTCCAAAGAGCAACAGCCGACACCGAAGCTGATCGACAAACTCGACGCCTGCCGTTCGGGCGTCTACAAGGAACTCTCGAATCTCAGCGAGCGCGGTGCACTCACAGAAGCCGAAGACGGCTGGGAGCTGACAGCCTGTGGCCAGCTCGTGACCGATACGATCGCACAGCGTCAGGCAACCGAGGAGTTTCTCGGTCGTGACCTGGCGTACTGGCAACACCACGATATCGACCTTCTCCCCGACCGGTATCGACAGCAGTTACCCAACATCGGCGAGTACGAGGTCGTCCGTGGCGAGATGCCGGCGGTCACCGCACACGTCTCGGAACTGCTCTCCCGGCTGGAATCGAGTGACTCCTGTGACATTCTCACGCCGATGTTCGTCGAGGGGCTTGAAGACGCGATTCCGGACGGTCCGGAGACGCGCGTGCTGGTCACGAGCGAGGTTCGCGATCGATTCTCCGGTGAGCCCGAGCGCGTGGGGCTGTTCGACGAGGCCGAGGTACGAGTCGTCTCCGCCGAGTTCGCCGTTAGCTGTACCGACGACTCCCTCTGTCTGGTCCTTCCGAACCGCGCTGACGGCGAGTGGCAAGCGACGCTGGTCGCAGAGACCCCGGCCGCGACGCAGTGGGGGTCTGAACTGTTCGAGTCTCTGTGGGCCGACGGCGACCCGGTCGACGATGGCGAGGATACCTCCTTCAACATGACAGGGCGGCGTGGCTGGGTCGGGGTGTCACGGAGCAACAGCGCTGGCCATTACTGACGGTCTGCGGACGATTGTCGAGGGCAGTCCTGCCGACTCCCGATCCCAACACCGTGCGTTTGCAGTTCTCCCGCGCCCGGTAAGGATAAGAATTTATACATATTAGACAGATCTACGCCCGTTCCATCCCTCTATTCCGGTTCGATCTGTCTACGCGGAATTGACAACAAATTTATGTAAATCGCCCCCGACGAGGTTGCTATGCCTCGTGATACGACACGAGTTCCCGGGGTGACCCGGGTACGGAGAGTTGCACAGGCAACGTACCAGACTTCTGACTCGGCGGAACGGCCCGCTAGCCCCGCGGGGAGGTGTCCCGTATGACGATCATCTGGGATGCCACGGCGGCCGAAATACTCGTCTTGCTGCTGGCTGGCTTCGCGGGTGGCGCGTTCGGGGCGTCGATCGGCGCACTCCCGGCTTTCGTCGTCACTGGCCTCTTCACGATCATCGGTGAGGCCGCTCCCGAGGGGGCGCCGGGAATCACGGGCCAACTCGCCTTCGGGCCGGTCTTCGGTCCCCACGTCTCCTTCGCCGGTGGTGTCGCTGCGGCGGCCTACGCAGCAAAGCGGGGCGGTATGCCCGACCCGAGCGACGGTGAGTACCATCCGGCCAAATCCATCGGCTACGCGCTCGGAACGCGGTGGGACATCCTGGCAGTCGGTGGCGCCTTCGGCATGCTCGGTGTCGCGATCCGCCGAACCTCGCAGTTCACGCTGACACTGCCGATCGATCCGCCCGCGATGGGTGTGATCGGCACGGCAGTCGCTGCGCGACTCGTCTTCGGCTACCCGATGATCGGGAAGGCCCGGGGTAGCAACCTCTTCGATATGGGGCCGTTCGAGAGCGGACAGAGACGAACGGCGACCGACGGTGGCGAGGCCTCGGCCGACGGTGGCCACAGCTACCGGCTGGCCACCGAACCGTGGCTCCCCCACCAGTACAAGTGGAGCGGTGTCGCGATGCTCGGTCTCGTGGCCGGGATCGCCGGTGCCTTCATCGGGATCACGACCAACAGCGCAACACTCGCATTCGGCCTCTCGGCGGCGAGTCTGCTCTTTTTGAACCTCGGTGTCGAGCAGTTCCCGGTGACCCACCACATCACACTTCCCTCGGCGTTTATCGCCCTCATGGTGACGACGCCGGAATCCGCGACCGAGGCGTCGGTTGCCGGGCTGGGCGAACCGGCCGCGCTGGTGGTCGGCGGTGTCGCCGGCATCGTCGGCGCCCTCCTCGGTGAGGTCGTCCAGCGCATCTTCTACGCGCACTCGGACACCCACTTCGATCCGCCCGCTGGTTCGATCATCGTGACGACCCTGTCGCTGGGGCTGCTCGCGCTGGCCGGCGTCATTCCGGGCATCGCCAACATCCCCGGAACGGTGTAAGGGTCCCGAACCGACGCCGCTTTTTTTCCCCTCGAATCGGCGTTCGACAACCAGCTGCCACCGAACGCCTACGTCTGGGGACCGGTGGGTGCGGGGAAATCCACAGGTACGACTCACTCACGTGTGGGCAAAGCCCCCGTCCACGATGATCCGCTCCCCGTTGACGTACGAACTCAGATCGCTGGCCAGAAAGAGCGCCACGTTTGCGACCTCCTGTGGCTGGCCAAAGCGCCCGGCTGGGATCATCTCTTTGACCATCGCTTCGAACTGTTTGCCCTCCTCGCCCTCACCCATCGGCGAGTCGGCCAGCATCTGGGTCTCCGTCCAGCCGGGGTTGATGCAGTTGACGCGGATGTCGTCGTCTCCCAACCGATCGGCAAGCGAGTAGGTGAGATGCTGGACTGCCGCTTTCGACGGTCCGTACACCGGCTCGAACTCGCCGGTGCGGACGGCCGCCAGACTGGCCATGTTGATGATCGTCCCCCCACCGTTCTCCGCGAGTCGGGGGGCAGCAGCCTGGGCACCGAAGAAGACACCCTTGTGATTGATATCCATCAGCCGGTCGAAATCCTCCTCGGTCACCTCGAGAAAGTCGATATGTTGCTCGATCCCGGCGTTGTTGACCATGATATCGAGCCCGCCGAACGCTGCGGCTGCGTCGACGGCAACTGTCAGATCGTCCCGGCTGGTCACGTCACACTCGACGAACTCCACTCGCTGGTCGGTTTCCGCCGCGATAACTTCGTGTGTCGGCTCGCCACCCTCGCGTGGCGCTTTCTGAATATCGGCGACGACGACGTCAGCGCCGTGGTCGGCAAAACTCCGGGAGATCGCTCGCCCGAGCCCGCTCGCCCCGCCTGTCACGACGGCCGTTTTCCCTGCGAGTAGCTGACTCATGTCGATACCTCCGGAGACGTCGAACGTGTCTCTCTCATATGGAATCCAGATTCGTAATCGAGCCAAGAAATTATAAAATTTCTGATGAATTGGGGTAGATGTAGTGACGGGGACGAAATCTGTCCAGAGTCGGTACGCGCGTCTATTTAGTATGGATACTGATCTGTCCGCTAAGAGATATGAGTCCGTCGATTTCGGTCTCAGCTCAGATTCTCGTACTCGTCGAGATAGTGGTCGTAGACGTCGAGTGCCTGCTCGATCGGTTCGCTTTCGGTCATGTCGACCCCGGCCTCGTCGAGCAGTTCAAGCGGGTAGCCGTGTGAGCCACTCCGGAGGAACTCCCGGTACCGCTGCGCGGCCGGTTCGCCCTCCTCCCTGATCGCTTCGACGAGTGCGACGGCGGCGCTGATCCCCGTCGAGTACTGGAAGACGTAGAAGGCCCGGTAGAAGTGTGGAATACGCATCCACTCGCGGGCGATCCGGTCGTCGACGACGGCCGGTTCGTAGTACTCGCCTTTGAGTTCGCCGTAGAGGTCGTCGAGTCGGTCTGCCGTCAGCGGTTCGCCGGCCTCGGAGAGTTCGTGCGTGCGCTGTTCGAACTCGGCGAACATCGTCTGGCGGTACAGCGTCGACCGGAACCGTTCGAGATACTGGTTGAGGATGTGCCGGCGCAGGCGCTCGTCCTCGACAGTATCGAGCAGGTGGTGGGTGAGCAGGGTCTCGTTGACCGTGGATGCGATCTCTGCGATGAAGATCGTGTAGTCGGCGTAGACGTAGGGCTGGCTCTCGCTCGCCAGTTCGGAGTGCATCGAGTGGCCGAGTTCGTGGGCCAGCGTGTACATCGAGGAGACGTCGTCCTGGTAGTTCATCAGGATGTACGGCTGTGAGTCGTAGGTGCCGCCGCTGTAGGCGCCGGACTGCTTGCCAGGGGTCTCGTAGACGTCGACCCACCGCGATTCCAGCCCCTCCGCGAGTCTTGACTGATACTCCTCACCTAGCGGTGCGACGGCGTCGGTCACGTACTCGCAGGCCTCCTCGTAGGTCACTTCGGGGCTCTCGCCTTCGACGAGTGGGATGTAGAGATCCCACATCCGCAGTTCGTCGCCACCCGCCGCCTCGCGTTTCAACTCGGCGTGGCGGTGGAGTTTGTCGAGGTTGTCTCTGACCGTTCCGACGAGGTTGTCGTACACCTCGGTCGGGATGTTCGGGCCGTCGAGAGCAGCTTCGCGGGCGGTCTCGTAGTGTCGCGCCCTGGCGAGTTTCTCGTCCTTTTTGACACTGTTGCGGTAGGCTGTGCCGACGCTGTTACGCACTGTCGCCCACTCGTCGTAGAACTTCTCGTAGACGTCCTGTCTGAACTCCCTGTTCGGGTGCTCCTGGAGTGTGGTGAAGTTGTTGAGCGTGATCTCCGTGGCCTCGCCGTCGGGTTTCTCCACCGCGGGGAACTCCATATCGGCGTTCGCGAGCATGTTGTACACCTCGCCCGCTGCGCCGGTGATCTCGCCGAGTTCGGCCAGCAGGTTCTCGATCTCCGCCGACCGGGTGTGTGGCTTCATCCGGAGAATATCGTCGAAGAAGTGGTTGTACGCCTGCAGTTCCGGTTCGGCCTCGATCAGTTTCTCGATGTCGGCCTCGTCGAGTTCCTGGAGTTCGGGTTCGATGAAACTCGTCGCACTGCTCGCCTCGGAGGCGAGTGACTGTGCCCGTGTCGCCATCGCCTGGCGCTCGCCGTCTCGCGTGTCCTCGTCGCGGCGCATTCGCGCGTACGCGGAGACGTTCGCCACCTCCCGCATCACCTCCTCGTACCGTTCGAGCAGTGCGAGCAGGGTCTCGGCGTCCTCGGTCGTCTTCCCCTCGAACTCGCGGAGATCGTCGAGTCTAGATTCGACCGTCTCGTAGGCTGTCTGCCACTCCTCGTCGGTCTCGAACAGGGACTGGAGATCCCACTTGTACCGCTCGTCGAGATCGCTTCGCTCGGATACAGAACTCATTACCCCTCGTATGAAGCGTCCGAACGTAAACCTGGCTCCTGGCGTCACTCACGCTCGATGGCGAACGGGCTCGCAGTCGCCGTCCAGTCCCAGCCGGGGAGTCGCGTCTGGAAACCGGCAGCGAGTGCGGCGTCCAGATCGTCCGTGCCCGCCTCTTCGCCCTCGTGGACGTGGACGTCCGCGTAGTGGAAGGTTGCCTCGCCGAGCAGTCGGAGGGGCTGGCCACCGGCTATCATCCCCGCCAGTTCCCGGCCGAGCAGTTCGTCGACGACGAAGCCCGGGTAATCGCCCTCGACGTCCAGATCGCGCAGCAACGCGGTGATCGCCGCGACGTTGACCGCCAGATCCCCGTCTGCAAAGACTGTATCGACGGCTTCGCGGTACCGGTCGGCGGTGACGTGATCGACGTCGGTCTCGAACAGTTCGCCGAGGTCGTCGCGGACGTCGTTTATGAGCCCGACGATCCGATCTTCCCGGCCGCGTACCCACTCGTATTCGGCCGCAACCTGTTCGCGTGTGAGCTTCATGCTGGATATCCAGGCTGGGACCATCCTATCCCTTTGGGTCGGCGGACAGGTCAACGAGCCGATCGGTTGTTGGGATGGGATTAATACCGTTCAGTCCACTACGGTGAGTCAGAACGGAGCCGCAGTTGGGCGCCGGGAGATAGATATGGAGTACATCGAAACGATCAGAACACTCGTCGTCGACGATAGCGATTTCTTCGCATCACTGACTGCCGATCAACTGGAAACCGAACACGACATCCAGACGGTCAAAGCAACCAGCGCAAACGAGGCACTCGCAACGCTCGAAACGGAGTCGTTCGACTGCATCGTCAGCGATTACGACATGCCGGAGATGGACGGGCTCGCCTTCTACCAGCAGCTTTCCGACGCCGGGAGTGAACTGCCGTTCATTCTCCTGACGAGTCGGACTGACGACGCGATCGTCAGCGAGGCGATCGAGATGGGTGTCGACGACTACATCAGGAAAGGCGACGTCTCACAGCAGGACGATTTCGAGGTCGTCGCGAACCGGATCGAGAACGTCGTCTCCCAGCGCAGGACCCGCCAGGAGTACGAGACCGTCATCGACAGTATGCCCGAATGTATCGCACAGGTCGGCACTGACGGGACGATCCTCGCGGCGAACGACGCCGTCGCGGAGACGTTCGGACTCTCCCCGAGCGAGATGGTCGGGGCCGCAGCCGGGGACGTGTTGCCGGCCGGGATCGCCGAGCAGTGGCAGACCGGCGGTGACGAGGCTCTCGCAACCGGTGAGCGTGTGCAGTTCCAGAGCGACTACGACGGTCGTCACTACGATACGATCGTGGTTCCGGTCGATACCCGCGGCGACAGCGGCACCTATCAGGTGATCGCGCGCGATATCACAGACCGCGTCGTACGCGAACGACAGCTCGAAGAGACCACCGAACAGCTCGAACTGATCAACCGATTCGTCCGCCACGATATCCGCAACGACATCAACCTCGTCTACATGTGGTCGGAGATGCTCGGCGACCACGTCGACGAAACTGGCGCGGAGTACGTCTCGAAGATCCACGGGGCGAGCGAGCACATCAACGAACTCACCAAGATCGCCCAGGAGTTCGTCAAGATCGTCAGCGGGCAGGCGGGCGTCTCGACGGAGCCAGTCTCGCTCCGGCGGCTGCTGACGGAGGAACTGGAGAAACGCAAACAGTCCTACGAGTCGGCGACGTTCGCGCTCAACCACGAGATCCCCGACGTGCAGGTTCGAGCCAACGAGATGCTCTCCTCGGTGTTCCGGAATCTGCTGAACAACGCCGTCCAGCACAACGACAGCGACCAGCCCGAAGTTCGCCTCTCCGTCGACGTCGACGAGGAGACGGCCCGTGTCATCATCGCCGACAACGGGCCGGGGATCCCGGAAAACCAGCGTGCAGAGATCTTCGGCAAGGGCGAACAGGGAGCCGACAGCTCCGGCTCCGGCATCGGGCTGTATCTCGTCCACACGATCGTCAGCCAGTACGGCGGCGACGTCTGGGCCGAGGACAGCCATCTCGGTGGTGCCGCCTTCGTCGTCGAGTTACCGCTCGCCGAGACGGGCCAGACGCAGTAACTGCAGGGCCGCCAGAGCACTGGAACGTGCAATTTTGCGAAGATTTTTATAATTAGCACCGACAAAGGTCAGGCACGGAATGGTTCTCCGGACGCACGTCCGGATACCCTGCAGCAATACCTACCAGTTCGACAATGTCTAGTCCGGCTATCGGCAGCGAACAGTCCACACGAGTGGCCTTGACAGTTGCCGGCCCGACAGACGGTTCTGATATATGAGCACTGTAGACAAACAACTCGAGGAAATAGAAGCGACGATAGAACGGGAAGTACCGACCGATGTGACAATCACGGAAGTAACGTACGAGGGGCCGGAACTTGTCATCTACACGCGCGATCCGAAACGGTTCGCCCGTGACGGTGATCTGGTCAGACAGTTGGCCTCGAAGCTCCGCAAGCGGATCACAGTCCGGCCCGATCCGGCGGTGCTCTCGAAACCAGACGAGGCCCGCCAGAAGGTCATGGACGTGATTCCCGAGGAAGCGGGCGTTACGGATCTCGATTTCCACATCGACACTGGCGAGGTCGTCATCGAGGCCGAGAAACCGGGGATGGTCATCGGCCGTCACGGCGCGACGCTCCGGGAGATTACCCAGGAGGTCGGCTGGACACCCGAGGTCGTCCGGACGCCACCGATCGAGTCCTCGACTGTCAAGAACGTCCGGAACTTCCTGAAACAGGAGCGCAACGAGCGCCGGGACATTCTCGAACGGATCGGCAGACAGATCCACCGCGAGGAGATGTCCGACGACGAGTGGGTCCGGATCACGACACTCGGCTGCTGTCGCGAGGTCGGCCGCGCCTCCTTTATTATCTCGACGCCGGAGACGCGCGTGCTCGTCGACTGTGGCGATAAACCCGGCTCGCCCGACGAGGTCCCCTACCTCCAGGTGCCCGAAGCACTCGGTTCTGGGGCGAACTCGATCGACGCGGTCGTGCTGACACACGCCCACCTCGATCACTCAGCGCTGATTCCGCTCCTGTTCAAGTACGGCTACGACGGGCCGATCTACACGACAGAACCGACACGCGATCTGATGGGGTTGCTGACGCTGGATTATCTGGACGTTGCTGCCAAGGAAGGTCGGACGCCACCGTACGAGTCCGAGATGGTTCGCGAGGCGGTCAAACACACGATTCCGCTGGAGTACGGCGACGTGACCGACATCTCGCCGGATATCAAACTCACGCTGCACAACGCCGGGCACATTCTCGGCTCCTCGATCGCTCACTTCCACATCGGCGACGGACTCTACAACGTCGCCTTCTCTGGGGATATTCACTACGACGATACACGCCTTTTCAACGGCGCGGTCAACGAGTTCCCCCGCGTCGAGACGCTGGTGCTCGAATCGACCTACGGCGGCCGAAACGACTACCAGACCGATCAGGAAGACTCCGAGCGAAAGCTGATCCACACGATCAAGAACACGCTCGAAGGGGGCGGGAAGGTGCTGATCCCCGCCTTCGCCGTCGGTCGCTCCCAGGAGATCATGCTCGTCCTGGAGGAGGCGATGCGGAAGGGGAAGATCCCCGAAGTGCCGGTCCACCTCGACGGGATGATCTGGGAGGCGACGGCGATTCACACGACCTATCCCGAGTATCTGCGAGACGACCTGCGCGAGCGGATCTTCCACGACGACGCGAACCCGTTCCTCTCCGAGCAGTTCAACCACATCGACGCCGGCGAGGAGGAACGCCAGGACGTGACCGACGAGGGGCCGTCGATCATCCTCTCGACGTCGGGGATGATGGAAGGCGGACCGATCCTCTCCTGGCTCGAACACGTCGGTGCCGATCCGGAGTCGACGCTGGTGTTCGTCGGCTACCAGGCACAGGGGACGCTCGGTCGCCGGATTCAGAACGGCTGGGAGGAGATCCCGGTCGGCAACGGTCGCGGACGGGACACGCTGACGCTGAAGATGGGTGTCGAGACCGTCGATGGCTTCTCCGGCCACGCCGACAGGCAGGGACTCGAGAACTTCGTGAAGACGATGAATCCACGACCCGAGAAGGTGCTCTGTGTCCACGGTGACGAATCCTCGACGCAGGACCTCTCCTCGGCACTGTATCACGAGTACAACATGCGCACCTTCGCGCCGAAGAATCTGGAGACGTTCCGCTTCATCTAGTCGGTCGCTTTTCCTGTGGTGCTTTTTGGAGTGTTCCGAACTACCAGCACGGAGAGATCGGAGAACGGCGAGTCAGCATCCCTGGCGACCGCCGGGCCAGCCTTCGCGTCGCAGGGGAGTGATAGCTGGGCCATCGACAGATACAACTAACGTAGGACGTGAAACAACTTTAGTCGTTTTACAGCAAATAAATTTGGTTGGATCGGCGTAATTCGCCTCTGTACCGCAATTGAACACGACGTAAGGCAAAATTACTTTAGTTTTCGGCACCGAACGTCGACAATGGCGGACAACGGGGACGGCGAGGAGTTCGGTGTGCTCCAGAGCAAGCGAACGGCGACCAAATACCAGATTCTCGTCGAGATCGCGAACCGACAGCCGGCAGTCAACCAGCAGGAGATCGCCGACGCGATCGGGATCACTGCACAGGCTGTCAGCGACTACCTGCAGGATCTGGTGGAACAGGAGTACGTCAACAAACACGGCCGTGGCCGGTACGAGGTCACGAAAGAGGGAGTCGACTGGCTGATTACCCAGACCGACGAACTCCGGCAGTTTGTCGGTCACGTCTCCGAGGACGTGATCGGCGAGGTCGAGACCGAGACGGCGATCGCGACGACGGAGATTCAGGAGGGCGAGACCGTCTCGATGACGATGCAGGAGGGAGTCCTGCGAGCGATGGCCGGGGACACCGGCGGTGCGACCGCGGTTGCGGTGACCGACGCGGAGCCCGGACAGGACGTGGGCATCACGAACTTCGAGGGGCTCGTCGACTACGACCTGGGCACTGTGGCGATCATCTCGGTGCCGCAGGTACACAACGGGGGGAGCCGCTCGGTCGACCCCGACCGTGTCGTCGAGATTGCCGCGGAACAGGACCTGGTCGCGGTTGCCGGTGCGGAGGCGCTTGCGCTGGCCGACAGCGCGGGGCTCGATCCGGACATCCGCTTCGGGAGCGCGGACGGCGTCCAGGAAGCCGCGACGAAGGGTCTCGACGTCCTGTTGCTCGCGTCGGCCGACGTGTTGTCACGACACACCGACAAACTCAGAGAACGGAACGTCAGCTACGAGGTCGTCGAAATCTCATAACCTGGTAGGATAATGACGCAGACAGGCAGCCTGCTGGAGCGGCTTCGACAGCCGGAGTACACGGGCGAAAACCGGTGTCTCCCCTGTACAGTAGTGAACACGATCATCGCAGCTGTCGCCGCCGTCGGCGTCGGTGCCGCTGGCGGAATGGTCGCCACGCCTGTGGTGGGTCTCGCGGCGGCCGTCGGCGTCTTCGCGCTCTCGGTGTCGCTGATCTACCTCCGGGGGTATCTGGTGCCGAAAACACCCGAACTGACGAAGCGATACTTCCCGGAGTGGCTGCTCGCACTCTTCGGCAAAGACGAACAGGTGCGGATCGAAACGGACGTCGATCCGGAGACAGCACTGTCTGGGGCCGGCGCACTCGAAGACTGCGAGGACGAGGACGATCTCTGTCTCACCGAGGAGTTCCGGGAATCGTGGTACGACGAGATCGATCGGCTGCAGTCGGCCGACGCTGGCCGTGAATCGCTGTTCGAACTGTTCGCTGTCGAGGCGGGCGAGGTCGAGTTCGTGGAACACGGCGAGGCTTTCGAAGCGCGAGTCGACGGAACGCTCGTCGGCCAGTGGGAATCTACCGGTGCCTTCTACGCCGATCTCGGCGGTGCGAGTGCGCTCGCAGGCCGGGTCGAAAACTGGATCGAACTGGACCCCATGGAGCGCAGCCAGCTGGTCAGCGGGCTCCGGATTTTCATCGACCGGTGTCCGAGCTGTGGCGGGGTGCCGAGCCTGCGGACCGACACCGTCGAATCCTGTTGTTCGACACACGAGGTCGCGGCTGTCGCCTGCCAGCACTGCGAGACACGGCTGTTCGAATCGAGACTATAGCTCGCCAGGGACGGCCACGATCACAGGTGGCTCCCCGTCGGCGTGGCGCTGACAGACCGCCTCGTGGATGTCTGGCAGCTCCCGTTCCTGAAAGAGCGTAAATCCCTCCCGGTAGCGATCGCCGTCCCGCTCGCCGGGCTGATACCGCATGAGCAGTTCGGCGATCCCCGTTTCCTCGCCGGTGAACACGAATCCAGCCCGGTAGCAGGCCTCGTACGCGATCGGGTTGTTCGCAGCGATCAGTACGTCGTCGTAGCGCTCCCCGAGTCTGGCTGCGGTAAACCGGAGCAGTCGTGGCCCGATGCCCTCGCCGCGTCGGTCCTCGCGGACGGTGACGTATCGGAGTCGGACAGCGTTCGGATCGGAGTGATCCTCGCTGAAGGAAATCGCACCGACGACCGAGTCGTTTTCGCGGGCGAGCGCTTTCGGGCCCGACATGACGAACTTGCCGGCGTATGCAAACTGCTCGTGGTCGAGTGAGAGCGCCGGACCGGCGGAATCGTCGCCGAGCAGTTCGAACTGCATACCGTAAAATGCGACCGTACCGTAACTAATCTACCGCACCCAGTCACTCCATCTCGTCGGCCCCGACAGCTACTGTCGACTGGAGCCAGGCCTGGTGGTTCTCCCGGTCGTAGATGACGAACTCTTCGTCCCCGATAGTGAGTTCTGCGTATCGGTCTCGCTTGTCGACAGTATCTGATTCAGTGTTGTTGGGTGCGTTCTTGCTCATATCTGACTGGATGGGTCGTTTCCTCCCTCCGTGTCACGGTACCACAGGGCAGTATTAAAGCCCTTCTTCCCGGTTATCACAACTAAAAATAACTTCAATAGGACAAATAAAGAGGGATATTGTCATTTTCAGGAATGAAATCGAGGTGAAGAACCGGGATACAGGAGCGTGGTGACCAGTACGGCTTTGGGGATGCCAGTGCAACCAGTCCACATGGCAGGTGTTCGATTTCTTACGAGCGACGACCTCGCCGAGCTTGCGAGTCCAGCCGAGTACGTCAGCGCAGTTCGGGACGGCTACCGGGAGCGGGGAACCGGTGCCCCCGCGGAGCCACGCACGCGACTCGACAGCGCCGATCCACCGGGGTTTCTGACCGGCTACTTCGCCATCCTGCCGGGGATGGGTGCGATGGGCGGGTACACGTACGCGGCGGGTTTCGGCCACCGGGACGCACAGTTCGTCCTCCCGCTGTTCGACGCCGAGAGCGGGGAGTTACTCGCTGTCCTCGACGGCGCGAGCATGAACCCCTCGAAGACGGGCGCGACCGGCGGCGTCGGTGTCGACGAACTCGCCCGGTCGGACGCAAGCGAGGTCGGACTGATCGGGAGCGGCACACAGGCACGCGGCCAGCTCCTCGCGACGGCGACGGTCCGGGATCTCGACCACGTGGAAGTGTACTCGCCCACCGAATCCAACCGGGAGGAGTTCGCAGCCCAGATGGATGGTCGCCTGGACGTGAGCGTCGACGCGGTCGACTCCAGCGAGGCCGCCGTTTCGGGTGCAGATATCGTCATCACGGCGACGACGGCGAGCGAACCGGTCTTCAGCAGTGAACACCTCGATCCGGGAACACACATCACGGCGATGGGTCAGTACCACCCCGAGAAGCACGAGATCGACGCGGAGACGGTCGCACGTGCGAAGTACGTCCCCGACCTGCGTGCCCGGATCGACTCCGATGCCGGTGCCTATCGCAACGCACTCGAAACGGGGGCCATCGAGGAGGACCACGTCCACGGCGAACTCGGCGAAGTCGTGGCCGAGGAGATTCCGGGCCGGGAGACAGACGAGGAGATCACCGTCTTCGACAGCGGCGGGACGGCGATCGAAACGGTGGCTGCGGCGAAGTTGCTCTACGACCGGGCCGTCGAGCAGGATCTCGGGGAGACAATCGCGTTCTCGCCGGCGAGTGAGGCCTTTCCCGGGCGATAGTCGAATTACTCGTCGGGGGAAAGCTCATCAAGCATCGTCCGGTGTGCTTTCGCCTCATCTTCGGCCATCCAGCCTCCCCACTCCGCCAGCGACCAGTTCGAGATCAGTCGGTCGATGGTATCACTCACCGACTCGTCATCTCGTTGTTTCGCCGCAAGTTTCGCGTGTACGTCCTCATCGAGAAGAATCTGCTTCTTCCCCATATGGAGAAGCTGTCGACAGAGAATAAAGAGTTTGTCGCTGGTATCGAAAAGGAGTATCAAAGAAAGCTGCTCAATCCAAGTGCTTCCATCAGTGAGAGTCCACTGACGAACGCACCGACGAGATAGCCGGCGATCGTCCCGCCGTTGAGCAGTGGGAGTCCAGCGTGGGCCCGGCCCTGCTGGACCAGCCAGAGCAAGACGACCAGCCCGGCCAGCGTTCCGACCATCGCGGTCAGGGCCGGCAGCGTCGCCGAGACGCCCAGCACGGAGAGTGTCGGCCCGGACTCGACGAAGAAGGCGGCACTCGTGACCAGCACTGTCGGGATGACAGCGTCGCCGAGGCCGATGTAGAGTGCGTCTCGCTCGCCGTCGATATCCTGGAGTGTCTCGTGGACGTCGTCGTCGAGTTCCTCGACGTCGTCCTCGTCGAGTTCGATCGCTTCGAGCCAGTCCCGGTCGAGATTCCGGACGCCCTCGGGGCCGAGGTCGTTCAGCGTCGCCACGTCGAGTCTGGCCTCCGGTTCCACGATGTCGTCCGGGTTCGGGTGGTCGGTGACGTCCAGGCCTGGGTCGTCAGTCGACGGGTTACTACTGGCTGGATCGGTTTCGCCGGCGTCGTCAGATTCCGCCTGTACCGAGTCGGGTTTGTCACTTTCGAGGAAGCTGTAGGAAAGCGAGAGCGGGATGACGAAGAGGACGGGAACGCGCATATCCATCACGCCGGAGGCGAGCGTGAGCATGTGTTCGGTGCCGTAGACGCTGATCGCGTCGTACACGGCGAGGACGGAGAGTAACACGAGCGCGGGGAGAATACCGAAGTTGATGCCGAACAGTGCCGACGCACCGATCCCCATGAGAACGCCGGCGGCGTCGATCACGTACCACTCGGGGTAGACGAACAGAGCGATACCGAGAGCGAGTGCGCCGGCCCAGGCGAGGACGTTGACCGACGAGCCAGCTATCGAGACCGAGACGAGCGCCGGCACCAGCGCCTGAAAGACGAACAGGGCGATGTAGGCACCGGCGAAGATGATTATCAGCCGCAGGATTTCGTCACCACCGTATTTGAGTGCGACCAGCATGAGTCCCGTCGCGACCAGGATGGCAGCGAGGTAGACGATACTCAGGCTGGGATCGCTCGTGTTCTCGACCTCCTGTAACCCCTCCTGCTCGAAGGGACCGACCAGCGCGAGCGCTCCGATCTGGATGGCCAGAAAGATGAGCACGATCGCGCCACTCGCCAGCAGTTCCCGACGGCGATGATCCATACAGGGAGATTGGCTGTCCGGGGTTTCAGGATTTCGGAACTAGGAGTCTGGTGTATGCGGGGTTTTGTGGGTGTTGGTAGTGGATGCCGAGGAGCTGAGGGTATAAACAGCAAGAAAGCCCCACGAGACAGTGTCTCTAAAAACATCACTCCAAACAGCAAGAAAGCCCCCGGTCGCTTGCCCTACCGGGACTCGCTGCGCTCCTCGTTCCACTGCGGTGCTTGCGTCGTCCGGGCCGGAGCAAGCGACCGGCCCCTTTCAGTCCCACCCGTGTCGACTGGCTAACCAAGCTATGTGGGTGGGACTGAAAGGGGCGAGGCTATCGACGAACCCCGGTGATGCAAGCACCGCAACGACCGGAGGGAGCGAGGAGCGCAGCGAGCGTCACGCGAACGCAGTGAGCGTGACCTCGGAAGACGAGCGAAGCGAGTCTTCCGGTGCGCGGGAGTCGATAGCCTCGGGGCTTTCTTGCTGGTAGTGACGATGTCCATTGTTCAGTTCGCTCCTCTCGGGGCTTTCTGACTGTTTACAATATTCCTAGTCGATCCACCTACAACCACACCAGAACACCCGAACAACGAACAGACTCCACCCACACACAGGAGCGCAATCTTTTTGCTTGCCGATTGGGTATCTCCGGGTACGATGGTAGGTGTCCGTTTTACAGGCCGGTCGACATGACAGACACCTACCGGCAATGATCGCGGCTGTCGCGGGCAGCCGTCTTTTATCGCCCATTTACCCATGTCACAACATATCACGGCCGTCCTGCCG
>Ga0207753_1000262_pt1 | contig 21379 bp, 19 predicted proteins | sample PonA233FremontCA_2_FD_187273 | JGI IMG/M metagenome (GOLD analysis project Ga0207753, IMG submission 187273) | Salt pond sediment microbial community from Fremont, CA, USA - Pond A23 Sediment 3 (SPAdes) | ecosystem: Environmental > Aquatic > Non-marine Saline and Alkaline > Saline | place: USA... | reverse complement strand
GCAGGCGTAGTTGTCCCCTACCGACCCTGCCACTCCGGCTCCCGGTCCTCGAAGAACGCGTCGATGCCCTCGTTTTTGTCGTCGGTCGCGAACAGTTGGACGAACAGCTGTGCCTCGAAGTCGATCCCCTCGTCCAACCCCGTCCGCGAGGCCGCCCGGACGCTCTCCTTCGCGAACTCCAGGGCGAGCGGGCTCTTCTCGGCGATCGCGCCGGCGAGCTCTCCGACCCGCTCCTCGAACGCGTCGGGGTCGCACACCTCCTCCACCAGCCCGATGTCGTCTGCCTCGTCGGCGTCGACGAGCTCTCCCGAGAGGATCAGCCGCATCGCTTGGCCCTCGCCGATCAGGCGGGGGAGCCGCTGGGTGCCGCCGCCGCCGGGGATGAGTCCGAGGTTGATCTCGGGCTGGCCGAGCTTGCCGTCCCGCTTCGCGATCCGGATGTCGCACGCCGTCGCGAGTTCGAGCCCGCCGCCGAGGGCGTGGCCGTTGATCGCGGCGATCACGGGCGTGGTGAGCCCGTCGACGACCTCGTAGACGCGAGGGCGGGCGCTCGCCGCCCGCTGCTCGACCAGCCCGCGCTCGCGGAGTTCGGTCACGTCCGCGCCGGCGACGAACGCGTTGCACTCCGCCGAGCCCGTGAGCACGATCACCCGCGCGTCGGACGCTTCGACCTCGGGCAGCGCGGCCTTCAGCTCCGCGCGGACGGTGGCGTTCAGCGCGTTTCGGTCCTCGGGCCGGTCGATCGTGACGGTCGCGACGCCGCCGTCGCGGGCGACCCGGATCGCCTCGAACGCCCGCTCGAAGACGTCCGTCCCGGCGCCGTCGGCGCCGGTGTCGCCGTCGAGAGTAGTGTCGTCGTCCGCACCGTCGCCGCCGCTCATCGGTCGCCCCGCTCGCCGCTGGTTGCGACGGCCTCGCCGTTCTCCCACACGTAGAAGCCCTCCCCCGACTTCTTCCCGAGCTTCCCCGCACGGACCTTCCGCTTGAGCAGCTGTGGCGGCCGGAACCGCTCGCCGAGCTCCTCCCGGAGGTACTCCAGAATGTCGAGCCGAACGTCCAGCCCGACGACGTCGGTGAGCTCCAGCGGCCCCATCGGGTGGTTGTAGCCGAGTTCCATGGCGTCGTCGATGTCGCGCGGAGAGGCGACCCCCTCCTCGACCATCCGGATCGCCTCGACGCCGAGCGCGACGCCGAGCCTGGAGGAGGCGAACCCCGGCACGTCGCGGACGACCACGGGCGTCTTGTCGATCCCCTCGACGAACTCGGCCGCGAACTCCCGGACGGAGTCGTCGGTCCGCTCGCCGATCACCACCTCGACCAGCGACATGATGTGAACCGGGTTGAAGAAGTGGAGCCCGATCAGGTTCGCCGGCCGCTCCAGGCCGCTCGCGAGCTCCGTCACCGACAGCGACGAGGTGTTGGTCGCCAGCACGGTGTCGTCGCCCGCGGCCGCTTCGGCGTCGGTGAGGACCGTGGTCTTCAGGTCGAGATCCTCCGGCACCGCCTCGGCGACGAGGTCCGCGCCCGCGACTGCGGTCGCCAGGTCGGTCTCCCCGGTGACCCGCGCGAGGGTGTCGTCCATCTCCGACTGCGTGACCTTGCCGCGCTCGACGCCGCCCGCGAGGTTCGAGCGGATGGCGTCGATTCCCTCCTCCACGAGGTCGGCTTCGAGGTCTCGGAGCGTCACGTCGTGACCGGCCATCGCGCTCACCTGTGCGATGCCGTGACCCATCGTGCCGGCTCCGAGTACTGTGACGTGCATACGCCGACCGACACCGGGTGGAGACTTAAACGTTCTAGAAGCCCGGGATCACCGCAGCGCGCTCCCGGCGCTCACCGGACCCGGCCGCCTGCGTCCGCGGCACGGCCTCGCGACCGTCGCCACGCGGGGACGACACTCGCTCGAGTGATCATCACTCCCGTCGGACGGGATCACCGGTGTGAGTGGCGGCGGTCGCCGGCCGGAGACGAGCGGAGTCGGTATCACGACTCGAGCCCGCCGAGCCGTCCGTATACGAAATCGTATACGGGCCCGATCCGGCGTCGATCAGGATCGATCAGGCACGAATCCGTCGCTCGGAATAACAAGCATACACTTGTGATTCTGATCGCCGGAGCGGACGGCCCGACGCCTCCCCTACGTCTACTCTTTGTGTATACAGACTTGTATACAGATTCGGGCACGACACCCCGATGCTCGGCGAGGACACCACGGGCCGTCACACTACGGGTCGAGGTGGCGGCTTCAGTTCCGGGGAGCGGGGCCGCGAGCGGGGTTACGGGCTCTCGTTCGACCGGAGCTTCAGGTCCGACCGCGGCTTCGCGACGCAGGTCAGCACGTACCCTTCGTCCTTCTCGCCGCCGGAGAGGAACATGGCTTCGACCTGGTCGGTCTCGCCCTCCTCGACGCGGAGCGCCGAGCAGACCCCACAGACGCCCATCCGGCACTGGTACGGGAGGTCGATCCCGACCTCCTCGGCGGCTTCGAGGATGGGTTGGTCCGCGGGGACCTCGATGGTGCGGCCCTCGTCGACGAACTCGACTTCGTAGTACTCCACCATGTTAGAGTCGCCGTTCGTAGACGTACTCGACCGGTTCGAGCCCGTGGGATTCGAGCATCTCCGCGGCGTCTTCCTCCCCCGCGAGCACGTCGATCCGGTAGAACTCCACCTCACGCGGATCCTCGGTGAACCACTCGGCGGCGGCCTCGAGGAGGTCGCCCGCGATCCCCTTCCGGCGGTGTTCCTCCCGGACGTACATCCCGTTGATGTAGCCGTGGTTCGCCAGCCGGAAGATCGGGTGATCGCCCATCACCCGGGCTTCCAAGACGCCGAGCAGCCCGTCGGCGTCGTCGTTCTCCGCCAGCAGGACGGTTCCGTACTTGGAGTCGACGAGCTGGTTCTCGAAGTACTGGAGCCAGCGTTCGTCGGCCTGGTCGCTGTGGTCGTACCGCTCGTCGAACTGCGAGAGGTACGCGGTGAACCCGTGCCACAGCTCCAGGATCTCCTCGCCGTCGGCTTCGGTGGCGTGGCGCGTTCGGATACCCATACGAACCGTACCGGACCGCGCCGTCTAAAAGATTCGCGTTGCGCACGAGTGGCCGGACCGCGGCCGGCGGGTGCGAAGCGACGCCGACGAGTCCGACGCCGCCCCCGCGGTGCCACAACGGTTAAGACGGTAGAGTCGAACTGTACTGCACGGAGACCGATTCGCTATGCCAACAGAGAAACGCTTCAAGGAGCAGCTACAGAACGGTCGGATGATCGAAGACGAGTCGGAGATGACCGACGGGTACAAGGAGACGCTGAAGGCGACCCTGAAGGTCTCGGCCGACACCGAGCTGATGAGTGCGCCCGCGTACTACGAGCAGTCGATGAACGCGCCGACCCTCGACGCCCGGGCGTCGTGTGTGAGCGTGATCCAAGACGAGCTCGGCCACGGCCACATCGCCTATCGCCTGCTCGAAGATCTGGGCGAGGACCGCGAGGAGCTGCTGTACGGGCGCGAGCCGCACGAGTTCCGCAACACCTACGGCTTCGACCAGCACCTCGAGACGTTCGCGGAACTGGTCTCCGCCCACGGGATGTTCGACCGCGCGGGGATGGTGCTCCTGAGCGACATCGAGGAACACACCTCCTACGCCCCCTGGAAGCGCGCGCTCCGGAAGGTCGGCAAGGAAGAACAGTTCCACCTGCGCCACGGCGAGACCTGGATGCGCCGACTCGTCAACAAGTCCGACAAGACCAAGCGGAAGGTGCAGGACGCCGTCGACTGGATGTTCCCGATGGGCGTCGAGTGGTTCGGACTCCCCGACGACCAGAAGCGCAACACCAACCAGCTCGACTACCGGATCAAGGGCAAGACCAACGACGAACTCCGCCAGGAGTGGATGAGCCACGTGGTGCCGCTGGCGCAGGAGCTCGAGCTCGACGTGCCGGCTCACTACGACGACCAGGCCGACGAGTACGTCCTCGAGTACGACGCTCCGGTGGCCTTCGACGCCGCGAACAAGGAGTGGCGCTTCGAGGAGCCCATCAGCTGGGGCGACGTGATCGACCGGTGGCGGGACCGCGGCCCGGCCAATCAGAAGTACGTCGATCTCCTCCAGTCCGGGAAGCTCGAAGTGGGGGTGTGAGATGAGCGTCAACGCCGCCGAATCGGGCGTTTCGGGCTTCCACGCCGGCCCGAGCGAGGACGCCGACGAGTTCGAGCGCGAGGTCTGGGCGACGCTCGACACCGTCCCCGATCCGCACATCCCGGTCAGCCTCGTGGAGATGGCCATGATCTATGACATCGCGGCCGACGACGGCGACGTCACGGTCACCATGACGTTCCCGTGCATGGGGTGTCCGGCGTACGACATGATCAAGGACGACGTGCGGGCGGCCGTCCGGACGATCAAGGGCGTCACGGGCGTCGACATCGAGATCACGTGGGATCCGGTGTGGTCGAAGGACATGCTCACCGACAACGCCAGAAAAGAACTCCGCGACGCGGGGATCAGCCTATGAAGTACCACGTGTTCACCCGGATCAACGCCGGTGACGACCTGATGCACGTGGGGACGGTCCAGGCCGACTCCGACCGGCTCGCGCGGATCTACGCCCACCGGACCTACGACGAGGAGGACTGGGAGTTCATCGGCGTCGTGCACGAGGATCACCTCATCGAGGTCGACCCACAGCCCATCGCGGGCGGGAGGGCACAATGAGCGACGACGGGTGGCCGCAGGCCGCGGTCGACTACGTCCAGGCAATCGCCGACACCAAGCTCCTGCTCGGGCAGCGCTACGGCGAGTGGATGCTGAAGGGCCCGAACCTCGAAGACGACATCTCCGGCGCGAGTAATGCACAAGACGAGATCGGCCAGGTCCGACAGCTGTTCCGACTGCTCCAGCGCCAGGGCGTCGACGAGGACTGGCTGGAGTCCGAACGCGACCCCGAGGAGTACGCCAACGCCGCGACGCTCGACGCCGAGGCGGAGGCGTGGCCGACGTTCATCGTCCAGGCCGCGCTCACCGACCGGGCGGCGTGGCTGCTGCTCGACGCCATCGACCACGACGATTTCACCGGGATGGTGCAGAAGATGGGCGAAGACGAGTACTTCCACCTCGAGCACCACGACGGCCGACTCGAGACGCTCGCCGAGGACCAACCCGAGGCCGTGGAGGCCGCCTTGGAACGGTACGTTCCGCAGATCCTGGCGTTCGTCGGGCCGGCGACCTACGACGCGGAGTCGGATCCGCTCGTTGGCGCCGGGTTCACCGACCGCCCGGCCGCGGAGATCCGCGGCGCGATCCACGAGCACTACGTGACGCTGTTCGAGGGGACCGAGGTGTCGGTGCCGGCGCTCGACGACGACGTTCCCGACCCCGAGTCGTGGGACGGGACGCGCCGCCGCGTCGGCGACAGCCACGTCGATCCCGACGTGGTCGACCAACTACAGGGCGTCTCCAACAGGGAGTACGTGATCGCATGAGCTCCTCGGACGCACCCGCCGGCTCCGACGCGGGCACCACGAACGGGAACGGCGCCGACGATCCGGACGACCAGCCGATCCGGGCGGTCTGTCCGTTCTGCGGCTCCGACGACTCCGAGCTCGAGTCCACGTTCGGCTCGGAGGTCTCGAAGAGCCAGTACTACTGCAACAGTTGTCACACCGTCTTCGAGCGGATCAAGTACGACGGCGCGATGCCCGACACCGGTCGCGACCGCGACGGCACGCGCTAACGTCGGTTCCACCCTCGGTTTCGTCGCTTAGATACTTGCAGCACGATTGCGAAGACCGGAACTCGCTACGCGATTGCCGGCTGGAGATCCGCCACCGGGTGGGAATGAAGGGGGCCGCGCTCTCGACGAAGACGGGGGAAGTAAGGACCGCAGGACGAAGTCCGAGGACCGTCGTTCGAGAGAGCAAAGCTCTCTCGTGATCACGAAAGACGCGTCGCGTCTTTCGAACGACAGCGACCCCATCGAATCGAGAGCGCGGGGGCTTCCGAGGTACTCTCGCTCCGTCTCGAACCGAATGCAGTCCTAACTATACCCTCAAAATCACCTGAATAATCAGAGCCCGAGCGCCGCGCCCGCGACGGTCGTCTTCTGGATCTCGTTCGTCCCGCCGATGATCGAGAGGATGCGGGCGTCGCGGTAGTACCGCTCCAGCGGGTAGTCGGTCCGGTACCCCTTTCCGCCGTAGATCTGCATCGCGTTCCGCGCGCAGAACTCCGCGGCGTCGCTCGCGGTGAACTTCGCCCGCGACGACGCCCGGGTGTCGCCCGCGCCGTCGGCGATCCGGACCGCCGAGTCGTAGACCAGGCCGCGCGCGGACTCCAGCCGGGAGTCCATCTCCGCGACCAGCACCTGGACCGCCTGGTATTCGCCGACGGGCTTGCCGCCCTGCTCGCGGTCGCCGGCGTAGTCGACCGCCTCCTCGAACGCCGCGCGGCCGATCCCGCACCCGATCGCGCCCAGCCCCGTCCGGGCCATGTCGATCGTGCCCATCGCGATCCGGAACCCCTGGCCGATCGACCCCAGGAGGGCGTCGGCGTCGACCGCGACGTCGTCGAACGTGGAGTCGCCGGTCACGTGACCGTGCATTCCCAGATACTCCCCGCGCTCGAACCTGAACCCCGCGACGTCGTCGGGGTTCGGAACCAGGAAGACGCTCACGCCGTGGGAGTCGTCGGGCTGGGGGCGCTTCCGCGCGACCACCAGGTGGACGTCGGCGACGCCGGCGTTGGTTCCGAACGACTTCTCGCCCGAGAGCCGGTAGCCGTCGTCGGTGGCCTCCGCGACGGTCCCGAGTTCCGTCGGCGACGACCCCGCGCCGGGTTCGGTCAGGAGCAAAGCGCCCACCGACTCGCCGGTCACCATGTCCGGGAGCAGGCGATCCTTCCGTTTCTCGGTCCCGAAGTTCAACACCGGCAGCGTCGCGAAGGTGTGTCCCTGGATGATTTCTGCGACCGCGCCGCTCTCCTCGGCGATCCGTTCGAGCGCCAGACAGTACGACAGGAAGTCGCCGCCGAGTCCGCCGTACGCCTCGGGGATCAGGATTCCGAGGAGTCCGGCGTCGCCCGCGGCCGCGATCACGTCGCGGGGGAACTCCCGCGTCGTCTCGATGTCCTGAGTCCGGGGCGCGAGCGTCTCCGTGACGAACGCGTCGGCGCGGTCGAGAACGTCGTGGTGCTCCTCCGAGAGGGCACGCTCCAGTAACGTCATACCGTCCTTGGCGTTGCGGGGGGACTTGTAGATACCGCGACGCCGCCGCTCGCCGGGTCACGGGTGGTCGACCACGGACTCCGGCTCCGGGACCGCCCCACGTCGGACGTACCGGGCCGGCGTCTCGCCGACGCGCTCCGCGAACCCGAGACCGACCGCGAACGACAGGTGAGCGGCGGCCTCCCCCGCCCCCATCTTCGCGTGGACTCCCGCCATCTCGCCGAACAGGTCGACGGCGACCGCCCACGGCGTCCGACCCGTGGTGTCGACGTCGTCCGCGGGAGGGAGCGCCGCGACCGCGTCGCGGACCCGCTCGGCGTGGTGGCGCCGGATCGTCCGGATCCGGGCGGGGAGGTCGACCGTCGAGCCGTGGCCGGGGTAGGCGTCGGGCACCGCGTCGCCGCCGTCGAACCGATCCAGGAGGCCGTCGACGGTGTCGAGGTACGTCGACAGCGCCGACTCCAGCCGGGTGTCGCTCCCGCCGACGTTCGGCGTGTACGTCGGGAGCACCGCGTCGCCGACGAGGAGCGCGTCGCCGGCGTCGAGCGCGAGGTGACCCGCGGTGTGACCGGGGGTGTGAACCGCGTCGAGCCCGGCAACCGCGTCGCCGTCCTCGACCGCGGTGACCGGACACTCGTCGGGCATCGGCGAAGGGGCGTCGCCGTCGACGACCTCGCTCACGACGGCCTCGGGGGCGCCCCACTCCCGTAGCCGTCGGGCGTCGCGGTCGAGCCGACGCTCGCGCTCGGCGGCGTAGTCGGCCACGAGCGGGGCGTCCGCGCGGTGGAGTACGAGTTCCGCGTCCGCGGCCGCCGCCAGCCGGGGTGCCACCCCGGCGTGGTCGGCGTGCCAGTGGGTGACCGCCACCGTCTCGACGGCGTCGACCGGGAGTCCCGCCGCGTCGAGCCCCGCAGTCACCGTCTCCCACGACGGGTCGCCCGGCGGTCCGGGGTCGACGACGAGCCCGGAGTCCGGGAGGACGTACGTGCTGTTCTCCCCCTCGGGGGTGGCCGCGGCGTGGGTGATCCGTTCGATCCGCGTCGGGTCGGGCATGCGCTACGCGCCTCCCCCGCCGTCGCCACGGCGGGTCGGGTCGTACTCGGGGCCGTGGTCGAACCCGAGGTCGTGCCACTCGTCTCGGACCGCCTCCCGAACCTCCTCGGGGTAGGTCGCGTCGAAGGTGACCCGCGGGGCGATGTACTCCTCGTCCCACTGGGGGTCCCACGCGGCGTCGACGTACACGTTCGCGCCCGTCGTTCCGTCCTGTCGGTAGCGGGGCGCGCGGGCCGCGGGCGCCTCCGGGTCCGAGAACTCCCAGTCGTTGGCGGGGTGGGCCTTCACCCAGAGGTCGTCGAAGGCCCGCCCCAGGTCCATCGGCGGCGTCTCGGCCTCGACGATCACCACCTTGTCGAAGAGGTGCGAAAACGAGAACAGGGTGTTGGCGAGCTGCCACTCGAACCCGGCGTAGAGCACGTCGGCGGCGACCAGGCAGATCCCGAGCCCCGCCTCCACGGGCAGCGCGAGCCACTCGGCGGGCGAGACCCCCCAGTAGTTGTTCACGCGGCCGTAGAGCCGCGCGGACTCGGCCACGGAGAGGAGGTGTCGGTCGTCCGCCATGGCCGCGCCCGTCGGCGAGAACGGAATGAGGGGGTCTTCACGGACCCGGACGCGGGTTGCTCGGGCGTCGAGTGTCGCCGTCGGAACCGCGCGCTCCCACGCTGCTGGGCGCCCCGCCGGCCGGCCGGCGGCCGTCGATCCCGACGGGGGTGTCGGGGAGACTGTGGCCTCCACGAGCACCTCGCTCCCCGCCGGCACCGCGCCGGCCGGCGTCGGTGCGATCGGGACCGGGCGCAGGGCGTCGGCGATGGCTGGCGCGCCCGCGGTGTGGGACTCCCCCAGCCACCGCATCGTGGCACCGAGGAGCGCTGCCGGGGGGGCACCCAACGCGACGGTAACCCGCGTTCCCGCGGGAACGCGACCGGCCGGGGCCGGCACGGAGAGCGCCAGCCCGTCGCTGCCGTGAACGGAGCCGCGCACCGGGACCCACGCCGCGGCCTCGGGCGCCGTCCGATCCCCGTCGGGGACTCGGGTGGGCGCGTCGGCGCCGACCGCACCATCGCCCACCGCGGCGGCCGGGAGCGCGGCGACGCCCAGGGTGATCGCCGGCGCGTCCGCGCCGCCGGCCGCGGGCAACCCCAGCGACCGGAGGTCCGCCTCGGCCGTTGCGGCCGGCGCGTCGGCCCGCTCCGGCACTGATCCGCCCCGCCGAGCGGCCGCCAGGCCGTCGAGGACGTCGAGATAGCCGGCGTCGTGGCCCGCACCCACCGCGGCACCGATCCGCGCCCACGGCTCCCGCGCCCGCACCGCGAGCCGGTCCGGGCCGCCGAACGCGCCCGCAACGAGCGTCGCGCGGCCGCCGGTGTCGGACAGCCGGATCGCCGGGGCGTTCCCCCGGGCGGCTTCGCGGGCGACCGCCGCGGCGGTGTCGGCCCAGTGGACCCGCTCGTCGACGGTCACGAGGTCGTCGGCGTCCGCAAGTCGACCGAGGTGCGTCCGGAGGTCAGTCACCCGCCCGCACCTCCGGGGTCGAGGTCGACGCCCGCCTCGGCGAGGATCGACCGGGCGCGCTCCCGGCGGTCGTCGGTCACGGCGGGGTCGGCCGGCCCGCTCGATCCGTCCCCGTCGGCGGTGGCGTCGATGTACGCCTTCGCGGTCTTCGACTTCGAGGTCCCGGTCTCCACGTCGCCCTTCTCCTCGGGCGTCTGGTAGATGTTCAGCGGCACCTTCGGCATGGTTTCCGCACCGAACTGGTGGAAATCCGAGTCCGGGTCGGCGTGGAGCGCGAGCGCTTCGAGCACCTCGCGGGTGGACAGCGGGTCCACGTCGCCGTCGACGAACACGAAGAAGTCCACGTGCAACATTCCCCACGTGGTGAAGATGAAGTTCGCGAGCTCGTGGAGATACCCCGGCCGCGGCACGTCGGTCGAGATCACGTACACCGACCGCGGCGTGAACCGCCAGGGGACGCACTTCTCGACGTCGTACCCGGCCGCCCGAAGCCCGAGCGTGGCGTCCGGGCCGATGCACGCCACCTCGGTCGTGGAGGTGGTGTTCGAGGAGTACCCCACCCCGGAGCCCTCCACGCAGAACGGCAGGAGCGGCTCCTCCCGGTGAGTGATCGCGTCGACTTCGAGCACCGGCATCGACCGCCGCGGCCCGTGCATGTACCCGAAGTAGTCGCCGAACGGCCCCTCGTCCAGCCGCTCGCCCGGGAGGATCCGCCCCTCGACGACCAGCTCCGCGGACGCCGGCACGTCGAGGTCGCTGGTCTCACACTCGACGAGTTCGATCGGCTCGCGCTTCAGCCCGCCGGCGAACGCCGCCTCGTCGCTGCCGGTCGGGATCCACATCGACGCGGTGAACTGCGCCGCGGGTTCGACGCCCACCGCCAGGGCGACCGGCATCGGCTCCTCGCGCCGCTCGTACCGGTAGTAGAACAGGTTCGGGGTCTGCTCGCCCGCCAGAAGGAGCACGCTCGCGCGGTCACCGTCCTGGATCATGGCGCGGTGGGCGGACCAGTCGGTCCACGACGAGTCGGGGTCGGGCGCCACCATCGTGTGGAGGTTGGAGTAGCGCCCGCCGTCGGCGGCGTGGATGTACGGCCACGGCAGCGACAGCAGGTCCACGTCGTCGCCCCGACGGATCTCCGCTTTACACGGGGCGGCGTCGGCGTCGACCCTGATCGGGTCGATCGGGTTCCGGAGCCGGTCCATCACCGCCCGGTAGTAGTCGTCGCCGGAGAGGTCCGGCGGGAGCCCGAGCGCCCGAGCCGGGCGGTCCCACGGGCGGCCGCGGGAGCCGCGGTAGGGATCGCCCACCAGCCGTGCCGGCACCGGAGAGTCGCCCACCGACTCGAAGACGGGCACGCGGTCGTCGCGGTTGTTCGCGAGCATAGTGACCGCGCTGGCCTCCAGGTTCCAGGAGACCTCGGCGTCGATCCGGTTGAGTTCCCCCACCGCCGCCAGCTGCCGCAGGTACGACCGGAGGCTGTCCGCAGGCGCGGTGCCGCCGTCGGATGCGGGGGCGCCCCGGGAGTCGGGGGTCACTCCTCGGGCCCTCCGCCCAGCCGGAGTTCCGTCTCCTCGCGCTCGCGTTCGGCCCGGAGGTCGACGTAACGCTCGATTAGCTCCGGCCGGGTCTCCGAGAGGTGCTCCCGGAGCAACGACCGCACCGCGGTCGACACCGAATCGTACTCGCCGGTCTCGACCAGATACGACACCAGGGTCTTCACGTCCTCGCCGCGGGCGGTCACCACGTCGGATTCCTCGCGGCTCCGCTCGAAGCACGCTTCCAACGCCGCCTCGTCGAGGGTGGGCTCCGAGACCTCGGCCTCGATGATCTCGATGTACCACTGCTCCTCGCGGTTCTCGTGGGGACCACGGAGGATGGTCAGCGGGTCGGGATCGTCGAGTTCGGCGGCGTCCCGGGCGATCCGCGCCCGAGTCGTGAAGATGTGCTTCGTCCCCTGGTCGGTCACCTGCAGCGTGAACTCGCCGTCGGTGTCGGCCGGGAGGTGGTCCTCGGAGGTGATGTACTGGTCGCTCATGCTGGTTACACCCGCTGGTTGCCGCCGAGCGCCGGCAACCGGGGTGGCGATCGCCGGGAAGCGACGGGAGCCATCGGTGTCACGCCACCACCCCGCGGTGACCGGCCAGTTCGTTCATACGCCACAGTCCCGACGCGGGCGAGCATAAAGCCTTCCCGACGGCGCGGGCGAGCCCCCGGCGCTCGAACGGCTACGTCTCCGCCCGCAACGGCGCCACCACCGCCTCGGCGAAGCTCGTCGGCTCCCCGGCGCGGTCGAAACAGCCGTACTCGGTGACGCCCTCGATCCGGACCTCGCCGTCGGTCCGGAACGTGTGACCGACCCGGACGGCCTCGTCGGTGACGGCCCGGACGTCCGTCGTGACCGACAGCGTCGAGCCGAACCGAACCGTAGAATCGAACTCCCAGTGCCACGCCCGCAGCCGGAACGGCTGCCGGTCGCCGGCGACCGAACTCGGGTCGACCCCCGCGTCGGCGAGAAACGATTCGAGCGCGGCGTCGGCGAAGCGGGGGTACTCCTCGAAGTACGCCAGCTCGGACCCCTCGATGTGCGGGCTGTGGATCCGGAACGACTCCTCGAAGGTGGGGTGCGCGTCGGCGTCCGTCTCCCGGGCCCCCGGACCGGGGTCGACGTCCCTGGACTCGCTCATCCCGTTGAGCCGGTCCCGAACTGCGTCGGGCAGCCCGAGCGCCCCGCCTTCGGGAGCGATGGTCACGTGGGTCATCCGCCCGGTGGAGAACGGCCGGCCGTCGGCGTCGACAACCTCGTAGACGAGCTCGAGGCTGGAGTCGCCCACCCGCGTCGGGGTCACGTCCACCGAGACCGCGTCGCCGAACGTCGGATACCGGTGGACGGTCGTGTCGACGACTACGGGCGCGTACGGGATGGCGCCGTCGTCGACGAGGGCCGGGAACGGGTACTCGACCGCGCTCGCGAGTTCCTGCGTGGAGATCAACTGCCAGTCGAAGACGTTTGCGCCGTGGACCAGGGGGCCCGCAAGCTCGCCGAAGCGGACCGGATGGTCGCGGATGGTTCGCATAGCAACCGCGTTCGCCGCGGCGACGTAAGCCGGTTGAGGTGGCGGCAAACCCGGCGCCGTCCGCGACGCCCGGCGAACCGTCCGACCGACGGATGCGGGTGGTGCGGACGCCGGAGACGGCGTACCAACTCATAGGATACTTTTGATATCTCTCTCGAATATGAAAAATTCTATTTCTGCATTTTGTGACGTCAGATACTCTATTTTTGAGGTCTTTCGTTTCTTCTCAGCTGACTAATCTGCGTAACGTAACTCGAATTGAGACTATTCGACGCCGGTGCATCGTCGCCGCCTCCGTCGGCTCACGGGAGTTCACACGCCGCTGGGGTCGGGGCCGAGCGTCCCACGGCGCCCCACAGTATCAGGATCGGTACTCCGCCCGGTTCATTTATATGACGGCTTTCGGTAAGCACGGCTATGAGCCACGAGCCCGACGCCGATCGAACGGTCGCCGTATCCGACGACGACGTGCGTGTCGAGAAGTCGTTCGCCCGCGACGAGTTCCCGGTTCCGGCGATCACGTTTCGGCTCACGTCCGAGAGCGACGAGCCGGTTCACGTTCGGCTGGTTGACCGGATCCCGGAGGAGTTCCCCATGGAGGGGATCGGCTTCCACCCCGACTACGAGAGCGACAGCTGGACCGCCTACAAGGACCACCGGGTCGAGTACGACCGGACCATGGAGCCGGGCGAATCCGTCACGACCGTCTACGGGATCCGACTGGAGGAAGCCTCCGACGTCGCGGGGTTCCTCCGGGAGCCCATCCTCGAACGACCCCCCGTCCCGGGCGAGTCCCCCGAGGAGCGTCCCGGATCCGACGTCGACGACGTCCTTGGCACCGACCGGAGCCAGTTGGTTCGCGACGCGCTGCAGGGGCGCGGGCGGCTCGTCGAGCAGACCGCTTCGGAGGGGAGCTCCGCCGGGACGCCGCCGGAGGCCGACGAACCGGCGGTCGAGCCGGCTCCCGCCGACGACGCGGCCGCCGCTGACGCCGGATCGGCGGCCGAGGCCGACCCGGATGCCGGGAGCGGGGCCGACGACACGCCGGAGGGTGCGACCGGCGAGGACCCCGGCGGTGCGGCCGCCGCCGAGGCGGCTGCGGACGCTCCTCGGGACGTCGAGTCGGGGCTGACTCCGGCCGTCCGCGGGGACGACGACGCGGTGACGCCGGTCGCGGCGTCTGCGGACGACGTCGATCCGGACGCGGCCGACGCTGACCCGGACGCGGCGTCTGCGGACGTCGAGCCCGAGCCGGCTTCCGAGGACGACGCGGCGCCGGCGGACGCGGGGACCGACCCCGACGCGGACGTCGACATCGGAGCGGAGGCCGACGGCGACGTGGACGCTCCGGAGGCGACGGGTGACGGTGCGGAGGCGGCGGTGCCGGCGACCAACGACGGCTTGGCGGCGGCGCTCGCGGCGGAGATCCGCGCCGGCGACGTGTCGGAGTCCGATCTCGAGACGCTCCGGGGGGAGCTCGACGGCGGCCTGCCGCGGAGCGCCGACGTGCGGATCCGGCGGCTCCAGTCACAGCTGGCGGATCTCGACGCCTACGCCGACGCGATCAAGGAGTTCATCGACGAGGAGGGGACCGGCGCGGAGCTCGTCGAGCGCCTCGACGCGGAACTCGATGCGGTCACCGCGGCGGTCGAGGAGCTACGTGAGGAGATCGACGCCGCCGAGGCGGACCGCGAGACGCTCAGCGGCGACGTCGAGGAACTCTCCGAGGACCTCACGGCGACCGACGAGCGGGTGGACGACGTCGACGCGACGGCCGAAACCGCCGTTGCCGGCGTCGAGGAACTTCACGAGCGGGCCGACGGGATCGCCGGACGTCTCGACGATGCCGAGGGCGATCTCGACGGGGTCGCAGACGACGTGGACGACGTCGACCGCCGCATCGACGACGTCGTGGCCGACGTCGACGCGGTGGCGGCCGACCTCGACGAGACCGACACCGACGTCTCGGAACTCGGCGACGAGGTTGCGGCGGTCCGGGAGGACGTGGCGGCGGTCGACGCCGACGTCGAGGGGGTTCGCGAGGAGCTGACGGCCGAGGTCGAGGATCTCGGCGCGGAGGTCTCGGCGCTGTCCGACGAACTCGACCGCGTCGAGTCGATCGAGGCCGAGATCGAGGAGCTACAGGCCTTCCGGGACCGCCTCAACAGCGCGTTCGGTCCGGCCGGTGGGGCGGGCGGCGGGGGCGGCGAGGCTGACGCCGACGGGGACGGGGAGTAGCGCCCGGCGGGCGGTCGCGTACCGTCGCCGGACGGGAACGCAACCGGTTTCACCCGCGGCCTCCTGGATCCGGCAATGACACCGACGGAGGCGGTCAGGGTCGCGGTCCCGCGGAAGGGCCGGCCGCTCGAAGCCGTGCTCGAACGCGTCGCCGACGTGGCGGGGGCCGAAACCGTCGCCGACACGGTCGTCTCGACGCTCCGCCACGAGAAGGCGATCACGAAGGGCCGGACGGACCCGGACGGCGACGTCTACGCCCGGCTCGCGGCGTACTCGGACCTCGACGACGACTACGGCCCGGAGTACACGCTGCTCCGCGACGACCGCCGAGGGATGCCGCGCCGGATCGTCTTCGACAGCCTCACCGTCGACGTCGACGGCGTCCCCGTGGAGTTGGTCGGCCGCGAGGAGCCGTTCCGTGCGCTCCGCACCCACGCGTTCGGGCTGGGGTTCGACAGCGCCGACCTCGTGTTGGAGGAGGTGGTCGAGCTCGAACCCGAGGGGATCGGGTCGATCGCCGACATCAACGCCCGGATCGACCCGATGAACACCGACGTGCGGGTGGTGTCGGGGCTCGGCGACACGGTGTTTCACACCCTGATGGCCCGGCCGGAGATCCTGCCGCCGGGCGCCGACCTCGATCGGGCGTTCGTCGCGGGCTACGAGGGCGAGCTGTGCATCTCCCCGCGGTACGAGCGGCTCGTCGAGGCGGTGCTCGGGACGCGCCCGCTCGCCGACGTCGACTTCGCGTATCCCGACCCCGGCGCCGACGAGGAGGAGGCCGCGATCGCGGACGTCGGCCTCGGCGTCTACCTGACGGTGACGGGGTCGACCGCGCGGGACCACGGCCTGATCCTGGGCGAGCACCTCTTCCCCTCCGAGACGGTGTTGATGGAGAACGTCGTGGAGACCGGCGGCGACGACGACGCCGCTCGGGTCCGGGAGGCGCTGGCGTCGGCGGCCGCCGAGACCGAGATCGCGGTTTGATCGACACCGGCAGATAGTTCAAATAAAGTATGTTTGTGCCTATCGGAGAACCTATTTCAGGGTGTTTATGTCATCTTCAACGGCCGGATCGGCTATGAGATCCAATACGCGAATTGGTCTCTGAGACGCCCCTCAGTTAATCGTGCTGAATACATACATCACGGCTCCACGACTGTTTTCAGGTGAACATTTCGACAGAACGGGAGAACCATACGAACGAATCCCCGAATCGGCTTCATTCACGACTCGCCAGAGCTCCACAGCGATGCGCGGGTGGACGCCTTTCTACGACCCGTGGTTGTCGCGACCGCGTCAATGCTCCTCGGAGAAGGATCTCCACGGCTCACCACACCGGCGTTGGACGACGCTGTTCACCCGGCCCCGTTCGCAGCGAGGTCGGTGCCGTCGCCGAGACTCCTCGGGAATCGCACTATGCAAACCGCTATCTCTGTCGGTTCCGACGTGGGATCCATGTCGCTCCCGACCTTCTCGGATACTCGACCGGCGCTCGGCACTCCGACGGACGAGCTTGAGACGCCCACGGTCGTGGCTGACCTCGACGCCATCGACCGCAACCTCCGGGACATCGCCCACCTCGCCGACGACGCCGGAGTTGGCGTGCGCCCGCACACGAAGGCACACAAGATACCGGCTCTCGCCCGACAGCAGGAGGATCTCTACGGCCCGGGCGTGTTGTGTCAGAAGTTGAGCGAGGCTGAGGTGATGGTCCGGACTGGCGTGCGCGACGTGATGCTGGTCTGCCCGGTGGTAAGCGGGCCGAAGCTCGAACGGCTGCTATGGGTGGCCGACCACGCGGACCGATTCGCGACGCTCGTGGACTGTCCTGGAAACGTCCGCCCGCTCGCCGACGTGGCGGCCCGTAAGGGGACGACCGTCGGGGTCATCATCGAGGTCGACGTCGGAGTCGAGCGTATGGGCGTCGTCCCCGGCGAAGGAGCGAGCGAACTGGCGGCCCTGATCGCCGAGGAGTCCGCCCTCGAGCTCCGGGGGATCCTCGGACACGATAGTCACGTCCCGGCCGCGGGGAAGACGATCGAGGGGTACGAGCGCGAGTGCGCCGGAGTCGCCGACAGGCTCGAGCGAACGGTCGAGGCGATCGAAGCCGAGGGTCTCCCGGTGGAAACCGTGATCTCCGGCGCTTCCTCGACGGCGCGGTACATGGCTCGCGAGCCCGTCGTGACCGAACTCGATCCCGGTCGATACGTGTTCAACGACGCCACCCTGCTCGCGGCGCGTCCCGAAATCGACCGCGAGGACTGCGCGCTCACAGTCCTCACCACGGTGATCTCCAAGCCGACCCGGGACCGCGCTATCGTCGACGCCGGCGGAAAGACCCTGTCGTACATCGCCGATCCGAAGCCGGTTCCGAAGTATCGGGACGACATCGAGTTCTCCCGGGTGTCCTCCGAGCACGGCTTCTTGGACGTGGCCGACGCCTCCGACGTGTCCGTCGGCGACCGCCTCGAGTTCGTCGTTCCGAACGCCTACGGCCCGATCAACCTCCACGACACCCTGCCGGGGATCCGCGACAGCCGCGTCGAGGAGGTCTGGAACGTGAGCGCTCGCGGGAAGGACACGTAGCGGCTTCCTCCGTTCCCTGTTCGGGACGACGCGTCGTCCGTTGTACGAGGAGTCGACCATTCGCTGCCACTCGACCGATGAGGAGTACGAGCCACGAGGCGTCTGCGGCGGACGTTCGAGGAAGACAGTCTCTGCCACCCAGCCTCGTAGCGACGGCACGACGCCGGTAGTGGCCCTGGTTCGGAGAGATCCGTCACTGGTGTGTTGCGTGTCTGTTCGTACCGGAAGATCCGTTACGTGCCCGATGCGCGCCCTATACTGAACGAGTAGTATACCACCTCCAACGGGACGACTAGTCCGCCTTCGCCTGCCACTCCCGAACGGTGTCGGGGCCGACCCCCTTCACTCGCTCCGCGACCGCGTCGGGCTCGGCTTCCTTCAGCGACGGCACGTCGTCGATCCCGGCGTCCTGGAGCTTTTCGGCGGTCTTCTCGCCGATCCCGCTGACGCTCTCCAGCTCCGAGCCGCCGGCCTGCTCGGCCTGGTACTCCCGGTAGTTGCAGATCGGACACCCAAGCTCCCACGGCTCCCGGTCCTCGTCGTCGTAGGTGATCCGGAGTTCGGGGAGGGCGTGCTCGTCGCAGGCGTCGTCCGTCACTTCGATGTCGCCGCGGCGGGGCAGCGGCAGCGAGTAGTCGCAGTCGGGATACCGGGTACACCCCACCAGCCGCGACCCCGACCGGAGCTGCTTGATCGCGAGCTCCCCACCCGCTTCCGCGGCGTCGTCGCCGTCCCGCGACGTCTCCGACGCTACGCTCCCCTCGTGGTCGGCGCCGCACTCCGGACACACGCCGATCACGCGGTCCTCCTGGGCGTCTGCGGCCTCCGCCTTGCAGAGGGGACACCCGTGGACGAACGTCTTCCGGCCGGCGAGCATCTTGACGTGCGCGAGGCCGTGCTCCTCGCAGGTCTCCTCCAGGAGCAGGGGCTTGCCGGTCGACGGCAGCGGCAGGGTGTTGGTGCAGTCGGGGTACGCGTCACACCCGACGAAGTACGACCCCTGCCGGCTCTGTCTGATCACGAGGTCGCTGCCGCACTCGGGGCACTCGCCGACGGTCTTGTCGGCCTTCAGCGACTCCTGGAGGTGCTCGCCGACCGCGTCGGTCGACGCCATCAGCCCCTCGAAGACCTCCGAGAGGATCTCGCGGGATTCGGCGGTCACGTCCGCCAGGCTGGCGTCGCCCCGCGTGATCGCCTGCATATCGGCTTCGAGCTGTGCGGTCATCTCCTCGCTCACGATCCGCTCTGCGAACTCCTCGGCGGCTTCCACGACCGCGTGAGCCAGGCGGGTGGGACGCGGCGGGTCGCTCTCGACGTACCCGCGGTCGTAGAGCTTCTGGATGACGTCGTGGCGTGTAGCTTTCGTCCCGATCCCCATCGACTCCATGGTCTCGATCAGCCGCGACTGGCCGTAGCGCCGCGGCGGCTGGGTCTGCTTCGCCTCGAAGGCGGTGTCGGTCACCGCGAGCGCCTCGCCCTCGGTCACGTCGGGGACGAACGACTCGCTCGCCGAGGAGTACGGATACACCGCGTGGTAGCCCGGGTCGAGCAGGCGCTTGCCGTTGGTCTTCAGCGAGAGTTCCCCGGCCTCGCCGCGCTCGCCGCCCACCGCGGCGACCACTCGAAGGTGCTCCCAGGTCGCGGGCGCCGCCACGGTCGCGAAGAAGCGGCGGACCACCAGCTCGTAGACCTCCCACTCGTCGTCCCCGAGGTCGGCGGGGCTCGGCAGTTCGTCCGTGGGGTGGATCGGCGGGTGGTCGGTGGTCTCCTCGTCGCCTTCGGTCGGGTCGATCTCGTCGCGGTCGAGCAGCGCCTCGGCGTCGTCGCCGAAGTCCCGCGTCCCGGCGAACGACGCCAGCAGCTCGCGGGGGTCGAGGTCGTCGGGGTAGACGGTGTTGTCGGTCCGGGGGTAGGTGACGTACCCCGCGGTGTAGAGGTCCTCCGCGATGCTCATGGCGCGCTGGGCGGTGTAGCCCAGCGAACTCGCCGCGCGGATGAACTGCGTGGTGTTGAACGGCGCCGGCGGGTCGTCGGTCCGGGTCCGGCGGCGCACCGAGTCGACCGTGGCGGTCGCGGCGGCGTCGAGGGTGTCGTACGCCGCCGTGGCGGCGGCCTCGTCCCACACGCGCTCGGCCTCGGTCCCGTCGTCGTCGAGGTAGAAGTACTGCGCCTCGAACGACGCGGAGTCGTCGGCGTCGGCCCCCTCGCGCTTTTCGAGGTCCGCGAACAGCTCCCAGTAGTCCTCGGGGTCGAACGCCTCGATCTCGCGCTCGCGGTCGACGACCAGCTTGAGCGTCGGCCCCTGGACTCGGCCGACCGAAATGAAGTCGTCGCCGAGCTGGCGGGCCGACAGCGACAGGAAACGCGTGAGCGCCGCCCCCCACATCAGGTCCACGATCTGTCTGGCCTCCCCCGCGGCCGCGAGGTCGAAGTCGAGGTCGTCGGGCTCCGCGAACGCCGACGTCACCTCGCCCTCGGTGATCGACGAGAACCGGACCCGGTCGATCGGCGCGTCGTCGTTGACCTCCCGCACGAGCTCGTAGGCCTCCTTCCCGATGAGTTCGCCCTCGCGGTCGTAGTCGGTGGCGATGGTGACCCGGCGGGCCCGGCGGGCCAGGAGTCGGATCGCCGACACGATGTTCTCCTGGGTCGGCTGCTTGTCGATCGGCGCGTCGATCAGCTCCACAGGCTCGACGTCCCGCCAGTCGCTGTACTCCGGGGGGAAGTCGACGCCGACGACGTGCCCCGAGAGCCCGATACACCGGCGGCCTCCCCACGCGTAGACGTTCACGCCGCGTTCCCGCTCGGCCTCCGCCGAACCGCCGCTCAGGATGTCCGCGATCCGCCTGGCGGCGTTGTCTTTCTCGGTGATGATCAGCTCCGGCCCCTGACTCATTGGCCGGCGATAAGCGGGTAGGTGGCCTAAACCTTTCGCGGGCGGTTCGCCGGATCAGTGGGTCGTGCGGGGGTGTGCGCGGGGTTCGCTCCCGACGCGCCCCGAGGGCTACTCCGCCAACCGCTCCCGCAGCAGCTCGTTCACGTCGCCGGGGTCGGCGCTCCCGCCGGTTTTCTGCATGACCTGCCCCACCAGGAAGTTGATCGCGCCGCCCTCGCCGGCGTGGTAGTCCGCGACCGCGTCGGGGTTCTCCTCGATCGCCTCCCCGACCGCGGCCGCAACCTCGCCCTCGCCGGCGGTGCCGAGCCCCTCGGCGTCGATCACGGCGTCGGGGTCGTCGCCGTCGTCGAGCATGGCGCGGAGCACGACCTCCTCGGCGTTCTTCGCGGTGATCTCGCCGGCGTCGACCAGCTCGATCAGCCGGGCGAACTCGTCGAGCCGGTGGTCGACGTCGGCGATGGACAGGTCGCGGTAGTTGAGCTCGCCGAGCAGGTTGTCCGCGACCCACGTCGCCGCCAGGCCGGGGTCGAACCGCGCGGCCACGTTCTCGAAGAAGTCCGCGACCGCCTTCGTGGAGGTGAGCTTCGCCGCCGATTCGGCGTCGAGGCCGTACTCCGCGCGGAACCGCTCGCGGCGCGCGTCGGGGAGTTCGGGGATCTCGATGCGGTCCTTCCAGTCGGCGACCGACAGCGGCGGGAGGTCGGCCTCCCGGAAGTAGCGGTAGTCCTTCTCCTCCTCCTTCGACCGCATCGACACCGTGATACCCCGAGCCTCGTCCCAGTGGCGGGTCTCCT
>Ga0207753_1000261_pt1 | contig 21423 bp, 25 predicted proteins | sample PonA233FremontCA_2_FD_187273 | JGI IMG/M metagenome (GOLD analysis project Ga0207753, IMG submission 187273) | Salt pond sediment microbial community from Fremont, CA, USA - Pond A23 Sediment 3 (SPAdes) | ecosystem: Environmental > Aquatic > Non-marine Saline and Alkaline > Saline | place: USA... | reverse complement strand
CGGCGCGACATGGGTGGTCATCGGTGCGAATCACGGCTCGATCCCGGACGGGTCGTCGACCCGGAGCCCGGTTCGGGCGGGTGACGTCGCGTGTACGCGACCACCGACGGGCTCGAAGACGACCGCCTCTATCAGTGCCGATAACTGGGGCGGTGTGTTTATACAGCGCTTCCCGGAATGTCGGGTATGGCACGCTCCGTACTGGTGGTAGACGACTCGGCGTTTATGCGGAACCTGCTGAAGCAGCTGCTCGAGGACGATCACGAGGTCGTCGGCGAAGCCGAGAACGGCGTCGAAGCCGTCGAGATGTACGACGAGCTCGACCCCGACGTGGTCACGATGGACGTCGTGATGCCGATCCGAAACGGGATCGAGGCGACCGCCGAGATCAAGGGCGAGGATCCGAGCGCCTCGGTGATCATGTGCACCTCCGTCGGCCAGGAGGAGAAGATGCGGGAGGCGGTTGAGGCCGGGGCGGACGGGTACATCACGAAGCCCTTCCAGAAGCCGAACGTGCTCGAAGCCATCGACGACGTGGTGAGCGTCGAAGCATGAACCTCGATGTCGAGTCGCTACGAACGTTCAGTGACCTCGCACACTCCGGGGCCGAGGAGGCCGCGGATTCGCTCGCGACGCTGACCGGATTCGACTCGCGCGTGGCCGTCACGAAGGTCGAAATGTCCACCCGCGAGGACGTAGAACAGCAGTTCCGCGAGCGGGACCTCGTCTCCGTCCACATCGGCTTCTCGGGCGCAATCGACGGGCGGACCGTGCTCGCGTTCGACCGCGAGCGCGCGGTCTCGCTCGTGGACGCGCTGGTGCCCGGGGCTTCGGAGGACCCCGAGAGCGACCTGGCGACGAGCGGGCTGAAGGAGTTGGGCAACATCATGCTCGGAGGGTTCATCGACGGCTGGGCGGACTTCCTGGGCGAGACCATCGACATCACCACGCCCACCTACGTCGAGTTGGACGCCGACCGGTCCCTCCGGGACGTGATCGACGCCTCCGACACCGACGGCAGGTCCGACGGGGACCTCGGGCTGGACGGCCGGAAGCGTGACGCCGACCACGTCCTCGCGTTCCAGAACCACCTCGAGACTGTAGACGAGACCGCGGGCTTCTACATCTACATGCTCCCTACCCGGAGCTCGGTCGGGACGATCGTCGAGGCGGCCGGCGACGACGGCGACGCGCTCCCGGTCGAGACGTTCACGTCCTTCTCACAGATGGTCACCGAGGGCTCGCGGCAGGCGTCGGCGGATCTGACCGCCATGACCGGGATCGACACCGACGTCGACGTGAGCCGGCTGAGCTTCGTACCGATCGAGGGGGTGCCGATGCAGTTGGCCGACGAGGCGCGACGGGGCGTCGTCTTGGAGTTCACGGGGACGCCCTCGGGATACATCGCGATCCTCTTCGACCCCGAGTCCGCCGAGAGCGTCGCCGACGCCCTGATGCCCGGGATGGACGCCGACGCCGCGATGCGGAAGAGCGCGATCCAAGAGATCGGGAACATCGTCACCTCCGGGTTCCTCGACGGGTGGGCGGACACCCTGGAGACGACCATCGACATCTCGCCGCCGACCTACGTCGACGACCTCGGGTCGGCGATCGTGGATCCGCTGGTCACGGAACTGGCACAGACCCAGGAGCACGCGTTCCTGATCGACTCCGCGATCGCCACCCCCGACGAGACGTTCACCTGCGACATCTACGCGCTCCCGGACGAGACGGAGCTCCGAGCCGCCTTCGAGCGGCTCGCCCCCGAAGCGAACTGATGTGTCGCCGCCGCGTGTGGCTGCCGACGCCCGCCGACGCCGATCGCCAGCCGACGACGCCCACCACGGAATGAAAGTCTACACCACGGATCCACCCACGCCCGACCGAATCAAAGTCGGAGTCGCGGAGTACGCTGCGGCCGACGGGGAGGCCACCCTCGTGACCAGCGGGCTCGGGTCGTGTGTCGGGATCGCCCTCGTCGACGCCAACGCGGAGGTGACCGGGCTCGCACACGCGATGTTGCCCGCGGCCGACGGGCGGGCGGCGGAGAGTGCGGCCGACGGGACGGACGCCGGCACCGCAGCCACCGACGGCGGCGACCGGCGGGGAAAGTACGTCGACACCGCGGTTCCCGCCCTGGTCGACGCGATGGTCGAACGGGGCGCCGACCGCGCTCGCATCGAGGCCCGGCTGGCCGGGGGGAGCGCCATGTTCGATTTCAGTACCGACGACGGGGGCGTCGGCGAACGGAACGTCGCCGCCGCGGAAGCGACGCTCGACGAGCACGGGATCCCGGTGGTCGCGACCGACGTCGGCGGCGACTGCGGCCGGTCGTTGACGCTCGAATCGCCGTCGGGGTCGCTGTCGGTCCGGCGGGCCCACGGCGACACGAAGACGATCTGACACCGTGAGTGCTCGGCGTGAGTCACCGCGTGCCGAGTCGCTTTTGTCTGCCTCGGGCGTACGACGAGTATGCAGGTCGCAGTCGTCACCATCGGGGACGAGCTCCTCGCGGGTGACACGGTAAACACCAACGCGTCGTGGCTCTGCGAGCGGCTGACCGACCGCGGGGTCGACGTGGAGCGGGTCACCACCGTGCCGGACGTCGTCGCCGACATCGCCCGCGTCGTCAACGAGTACCGCGCCGAGTACGACGCGGTGGTCGTGACCGGCGGGGTGGGTCCGACCCACGACGACGTGACGATGGCGGGCGTCGCCGCCGCGGTCGGCCGCGACGTGGCGCCCCACCCGGACGCACGGCGATGGATCGAGGAGGAGACGGGGTACGCCGCCGCGGACCTCGCCGACGGGACGACCGCCCTTCCGGCCGGCGCGCGGATGCTTCCGAACGACGCCGGCGTCGCGCCGGGGGCCGTCGTCGAGGGGATCTACGTCCTCCCGGGCGTCCCCGACGAGATGAAGGCCATGTTCGACCGGATCGCCGGAGAGTTCGCCGGGGCGACGACGTACACCGCGGTCGTCGACGCCGACGAACCCGAGAGCGAGCTGATCGACCGGCTCTCGGCGGTTCGCGAGGAGTTTGACGTGACGGTGGGGAGCTACCCGGGCGAGTCGGTGACGGTGAAGCTCTCCGGCACCGACGAGGGGGCCGTCGCCGACGCACGGCAGTGGCTCCGTGCGCGTGTGAGCGTCGTCGGCGGGACGGCGGACGGCGCGGTCGACGACGCGTAGCGGAGTCGGGACGGCGGGGCGGAAGCCCCCTGTCGAGCGGCGGACGGTGCCGGATCGGGGCCGACGTCCGAGCCGACGCGGCGGAACTACCGCACGAGGAGGTAGACCCACGCGACCGTCATCACGAGACACAGGAGCAACACGACCGCGCCGGTCTCGGCGATCGGGAGAGCGGGGCTCTCGGCCGCGAGTGGAAGCATACCCCGAGATACCGGGAGGCCGATATTAAAAGTTCAGATGCCGCTACGCGGCGGTCGCACCGGCGGACTTTTGCCCGCACCGCCGTTTGATCCGGGTATGCGGATCGGGTTCGTGGTCAACCCCATCGCGGGGATGGGTGGTCGAGTCGGGCTCAAGGGCACCGACGGGAAGGTCGCGGAGGCGAAGCGCCGCGGCGCGGAGCCTCGGGCCCCCGAGCGTGCACGCCGGGCGCTCGGCGCGCTGCGTGCCGGTGACGGCCCCGCCGGCGCCGACACCGGGATCGACCTCCTCACGTGGGGCGGGGAGATGGGCGCCGACGCGGCCGCGGCGGCGGGCCTCGACCCGATCGTGGCGGGATCGCCGGCCGGCGGGTCGACGACTGCCGACGACACGGGCCGGGCGGTGGCGTCCTTTCTCGACGCCGACGTGGACCTCGTCGTCTTTGTCGGCGGCGACGGAACCGCCGCGGACGTCGCCGACGCCGTCGAGGGGACCGAAACGCCGATCCTGGGCGTCCCCGCCGGGGTGAAGGTCTACTCCTCGGTGTTCGCGGTCTCGCCGGAGGACGCCGCGGAGGTGATCCGGACGTTCGAGCGGACCGAGCGCCGCGAGGTGATGGACATCGACGAAGACGAGTACCGGGAGGGCGAGGTCAACCCCGAACTCCGGGCGGTCGTGCGGGTGCCCGTCGCGGAGGAGTTGCAGTCGTCGAAGCAGCTGGGCGGCGGCAACGTGGAGGCGCTAGCCGCCGGCGTGGCAGACGACATCAGGACGAGCGACAAGACGGTCGTGCTCGGCCCCGGAAGCACCGTCGGCGCGGTCAAGGCGGCGCTGGGCTTCGAGGGGTCCCCGATCGGGGTCGACGTCTGGCGCGACGGGGAGGTCCGAGTACTCGACGCCTCCGAAGCCGCCCTTCTCGAGGTGCTCGACCCCGCCGCCGAGAACGTGATCGTGGTCTCGCCGATCGGCGGCCAGGGATTCGTGTTCGGCCGCGGCAACCCACAGCTGTCCCCGGCGGTGATCAGGCGGTGTGACGTCGAGATCGTCGCCTCCCGCTCGAAGCTCGACACCATCGGCGAGCTCCGCGTCGACACCGACGACCCCGAGCTCGACGCCGACCTCCGCGGGTGGACCAAGGTTCGGATCGGCCGCGTGGAGCGGCGGATGATGCGGATCGTGTGACGACATATCCGGCCGAATCCATATAAGGGTCATAGGGTGAAGACTAAGGTTCCTGGAACGTACGTGAGAGTATGGAAACGCGTAAAGTGCAGCGGCTGGGCCCCTCGACGCTGGCGATGACGCTCCCGGCGGAGTGGGCCGCCGAACACGACGTCGACAAGGGTGACGAGGTCTCCCTCCGGATGGGCGGGAAGGGGACGTTGACGGTCCTGCCCGAGTCTGCGAGCCGGGAGGACGCCTCGGCGATCATCCGGGCCGACAACCTCGACGCCGACTCCTTGGAGCGGGCGATCGTCGCGCAGTACGTCCTCGGGCGACGGGTGATCCACATCGAGAAGGAGGAGGGCGCCCTGGACTCGGAACACATCAACGCGGTGTATCAGGCCGAGACCCAGCTGATGGGGCTGGGCGTCATCGAGGAGACCCCCGACCGGATCGCCATCCGGTGCTCGGTCGACCCCGAGGATTTCACCCTGAACAACCTGCTGGAACGCCTCGAGAGCACGGGGAGCACGATGCGCGGCGAGGCGGTGAAGGCGCTGGCCCACGGCAACACCGACCTCGCGGAGCGCGCACTCAACCGCGAGCGCCAGGCGAACAAGATCTTCGTCCTCCTGCTGCGGCTGATCTTCACTGCCTACCAGAACCCCAACCTCGCCCGCGCGGTCGGGCTGGAGTCGGGCTTCCCGCTCATCGGCTACCGGTCGGTGGCGAAGAACCTCGAACTCACCGCGGACAACGCCGAGGACATCGCGAACATCGTGGTCGACGCCGGGGAGCACACCCTCGCCGTGGACTCGAAGACGACCCGGCGGATCCGGGAGTTCACCGAGCAGGTCGACGAACTCACGCGGACCGCGGTGCAGGCGGTGGTCGAGCGCGACTACGACAAGACCGTGGCGTGCCGCACGCTGTTCCGCCAGCTCAAGGACCGCGAGCGGGAGATCCTCGACGACCTCCCGGAGATGGACAACGAGGAGGTACTCCAGATCCGCGAGGTGCTCGTCAGCCTCCAGCAGACCGCCCAGTACGCCATGCGGAACGCCGAGATCGCCGCGAACCTCGCGCTCAACGAGGAGTCCGAGCACGTCCAGATCGAGTGAACCGCCGGTCGTCGACTCACGTGGGCCGGCGATACGGGCCGCACGCCGCAGTGAGCGTCCGGACTTCGATCCGGGCCTGAATCGGGTCCGCGCCACGTCCGTACGAGTCCGCGCCACGTCCGTACAGGCCCGTGTCGCATCCGTGCGAGTCCGCGCCGTATCCGTATGAACTAAGTCGACGCCGCGGAAGAGTGAGGTATGGGAACCGCAGCCGCGAGCTCCGACAAGGGGATCGGCCTGAGTATCCTCCTCTCGATCGTCGCACTCCTGGGTGTCGTGGGGATGTTCGTCGCGGGGCTGACGGGCGACCAACTGATCGCCGCTGTCGGCTTCGCGGTGGCGATCATCGCCGGCTCGCTGGCGGTGTCGGCGACGCACCTCTTCGAGTAGCGGCGAGACCGGGACGCGGCTCCGGGTCTCTCGTCCGAGAATTCGGACGGGAAGCTTAAGTCCGAACCGGCCGTATTGTGCGTACGATGAGCGAGTTCACCGAGGAGGACGAGCGGATCGTCAGCTACCTCCGCGAGAGCGTCTCCGCCGGCGAGCGGTACTTCCGCGCGAAGAACATCGCCGACGCCATCGGGCTCTCCGCGAAGCAGGTCGGCGTCCGCCTCCCGCAACTCGGGGAGAAGTCCGAGGACGTCGACATCGAGAAGTGGGGCCGAGCGCGGTCGACGACCTGGCGCGTCACCCGGAGTTGATGGCCGGCGTGCGGCGGCGTCGCGACACGCGCCCGCCGGAGGCAGGGAGTCGCGAGTCTTTTTGATCCCCGCTCCCAACCCGTCGGTATGACGGTACGCGTTCGGCGGGTTCTCGAGTTCGACGGCCCGCCTGAGGCCGTGTGGGACTTCATCGCCGACCCCTCGAAGCGGGCGGACGCGATCAGCGTCGTCGACAGCTACGAGGTCCACGAGACCGGCGCGGCCACGTGGCAGGTCAGCCTCCCGATCCCGCTCGTGAGTTCGACCGTCCGCGTCGAGACCGAAGACGTCGAGCGCGACCCGCCGCGCCACGTCAAGTTCGTCGGGAAGTCCTCGACGTTCCGGGTGACCGGCGAGCACACGATCGAAGCCACGGAGACCGGGTCCCGCCTCGTCAACGAGTTCGTTGTCGACGGACGGGTTCCGGGGGTCGAGCGGTTCTTCAAGCGAAACCTCGACGGCGAGATGGAGAACCTCGAACGGGCGCTCAGGCGGGCGGTCGACCCGTCCGCGTGACGCCCGCCCGGAGCCGGCACCTCGTCCGTGAGTCGGTGCCTCGTCCGTGAGCCGGCATCACCCCACGGCCGTCGGATGGCGTGGAACCGACGCGGCGGAGGCGCCGGCGTCCCGGTGGGTTTATTTGTGATGCCGCACAACTGAAAACTGCCGATGGACGACGCTTTTCTCGTCGAAGTCGGCAACACAACCCGCCGCACGCCGCCGCAGTGTTCGGGGTCCACTGCGGCCCACCGCGCGCAGCGGTCCCTCATCCCGGAGAGGGAGTCGCTGTTCGCACCCACTCCCGCCCCCACCTTCCCACTCGACGTCCGTACCGTCCTCACGGCGACGAGGCCCGCTTCTCGATCTCGCCGTGGAGCACCGCGGCATCGAAGTCGTGGTCGGGACGGATGTTGACGAAGTCCAGAAACCGGGCGGCCGCGAGCAGTTCGTCCGTCGAGAGCGCCGACAGCGCCGCGTCCACCGTCCGGCCCGCGCCGATCAACGGTTCCAAGGCGCCGAGCGCACACGCGATGTCGTAGGACTTCGCGTCCGCAGCCCTCGCGTCGCTGACGCTCGTGGCGTCGATGAAGTAGATCTCGCCGTCGCGGATCAACACGTTCTCCGCGCGGAGGTCGCCGTGGATGAGGTCGTTGCGGTGCATCGTCCGCAACGCCGAAAACAGCGCCGGCGCGAGGTCCACCTCGGAGTCGGTGTCGAGCTCGTCTAACGTCCGAAACTCCGGGAAGTACTCGAGGACAACGACGCCGAGCCCCTCCACCTCGAACGCCTCGATCGGCTCGGGGGCGTTGAGGCCGACCGCTCGCATGCGCTCGGTGGCGTCGAGTTCGTGTTCCGCCATCTCGACCGGCGTCGCGAAGTGCTCGAAGAAGCCTTCGGTGCCCGACGAAAACGCTCCGAGGTTCCGGCCGGTGGTGAACAGCGCGTGGACGACGGAGTTCTGCTTCGAGATCACCTTCACGAACCATCGCTCGTCGACCACCATCGGCGTGGACAACCAGTTGTCGGCGTCGAGAAACCGGACCGAAACCTCCTCGCGATCGTACCGGTCGCGGATCTCGCGGGCGACGGCCTCCAGGCGCGACCACTCGACACGCCCGCGCAGGAGACGGCGGATCTCCATACTGGACCCAAGACCCCGCGGTCGTATATAGGTCTCGCGTCCGGGACCGGCTACTCGCTCAGGCGTTCGGCGATCCGGCGCGCCCCCTCGGCGGGCGCGAGGTCCGGGCGGTCGGCGGCGATACACTCCACCTCGCGGTCGAGTTCGTCGGAGAGCCGCTCCTCGAAGACGTCGACGATGCCGGGGATACACGCCATCCCGCCGGTCAGGACGATCGGTTTCGACAGCGCGAGCTGGTAGGGCTTCATGTGGTCGCTCGCGAGCTGTGCGAGGAAGTTGTTGGCGACCTCGTCGACCGCGCTATCGACGTAGTCGTCGAGCGGCTCCATGACCGATCGCTCGATGGTGAACTCGTGGGCGCCGCCGCCGGGCTGCTGGATCACGTCGGTGAAGGGCTCGAACTCGTCGAAGTCGGCGTGCTCCTCCTTGTACTCCCGGGCGGTGGTGAGGTCGATGTTGACCCGGCCCTGGGTCTCCTCCTCGACCGCGTTCGCGATGTGGCGGTCGACCTCGTTGCCGGTGACCGCACCCGACACGAACGGGGAGAGCTGTTCGCCGTGGCGGTACGCCGAGGCTTCGAGGTTGGTCGACCCCATGTTCACCGCCGCGAACACCTGCTCGACGGCTTCGAGGTCGTCGCCGACCGCCGGGATCGACCCGCACAGCGATTCGGGGAAGCTTCGCACCAGGGCGTCGCCCACGGAGCTGTTCTCGATCACGCGCTCGAGGTTCCGGAGCCCGGGCTCGTTGTCGATCGTCGGGATGGCGTAGACCACGGCGCTGTCCTCGTCCAGTCCTTCAGCGGAGACGACCTCCTCGAAGAACGTCGCCGCGAGGTCGACGCTCTCATCGTCCTCCGGGAGCCCCGACCGGAGCATATACCTGACCCGGTCGGGGTACTCCTGAGCGGCCTGCTCGCCGAACATCACCCGTTCCTCGCCGGTGAGCGCGTCCTCGTACGTCGCGAGACACGTCAGCGTTCGGACCGTCTCGACCGACCCGTCCCGGACGTACTGGATGACCGTCCGGGTGCTGCCGAGCTTGACGCCGACCGGCGTGGGACCCGGATCCGCCGTCCCGTCCTCGGTATCTCCGTCGGCGGCGTCCGCCGCGTCCGGTTCCGACTCGTCAGCCGCTGCGGGGTCGTCCGCTTCGTCTCCCATACCCTACTCGAACGGGAACCCCGGTAAAAAATCCTGTTGGTGTCACCGACGCCGCCGGGCGATCACGTCATCGACGCCAACCGCGCGATGTAGACCAGACTCAGGTGGTGGTCCGCGACGTCGTAGGTCTCGGTGTCGGAGACGTCCCCCGAGAAACCCACGAGGTAGTCCCGGAGTTCGACCTCGACCTCGTCGGTCACCCAGCCGACGGACCGGTAGTACCGGAGCGCGTCCATCGTCCGCTTGTATCCGCCCTTCAGCACCAGAAACTCCAGCCAGTCGAAGATCAGACGCTCGGCGGCGTAGGCGTCGGGGAGCTCCGTGAGGTACGGTTTCGACAGTCCCCCGGAGGCGGCGGTCTCGTGGACCAGAAGCTGTTCGAGCTGGTTGTTGCGGAGCGCCTTTCCGGGCCGGCCCCGGGGACGTTCCCGAACGTCGGTGTCGAACTGGAAGCGCCCCACGTCGTCGTCGAAGCCGGACCGATCGGCGGTCCCGCGTCGCGGCCGGCGGCCCACCCGACGGTCCGCCCGCCCGTTGCGGTCGCGGCCGTCGGAGTCGTCGCCGAACCCGAGGTCGCGAGCGAGCCGGTCGGCGCGGACCACGTCGCCGTCACGACCGTGCTCCGAGTCGCCGTGGTGAGACCGGTCAACCCCCTCCCGCGGGCGGACGGTGACGTCGTCGGCCGCGGTGTGGTCGCCGGACTGGCCGTTCCGGTGCCGACCGTGGCCGTTCTGCCGACGGTGGTCGGACCGACGCCCCCGTTCCCGGCGGCGGTCCGCCCGGCGGCGCGGGGCCGCCTCGCCGGAGTCGTTGACCGCGTCGCGTCGCTCGTCCGCGATGCGTCTGAGCTCTCGAAGGTCGTAGTCGTCGGGGTCGATTGTCATGGCCTGTGTCCGTCCCGCGGCGGTCGACCGCCGTTCAGGGTGTCGTCCGTCGGTTTCCGCCGTCGTCGTATAAGCCTGTGGACCCAATTATCAGAACGGATAGCCGCTACCGCGGCGGGTCGTCGTCGTCGGCGTCGACCTCCAGTCCCATCTCGGTCCGCTGTTTTCTGAGCTGCTCGATCTGCCGACGCCGGTAGAGCAAGCCCCCGACGCCGACGGCGACGATGAGTCCCAACACCCCGCCGAAGATGTAGAGGTCACGCTGGAGGTAGTACCGTACCGAGACCGTGTCGGCGGTCACCGGCTCCGCCCACGTGATCTGCACCCGGTCACGGTCGTCGCGAACGGTCTCGTAACCCCCCGGCGACACCTGCCCGAAGACCGGGAAGTCGATCCGCCGATCCTCCGGGAGCACGACCTCGTAGGTCCCATCGACGTAGGTCGGGAGGGTGAACCGTTTCGGCGTCCCGCTGCTGGTGAACGCGAGACGGCCGCCGCCGTCGGCGCCGGGCGGGAGTTCCACGACGGTCTCGTCTCTGGTCTCTCGCACCTCGCCGCCACGGGCGCGGAGTTCGCTCCCCGTGATCACCGTCCCGTTGGGGTAGCGGTAGCGGACCGCCTGGACCGAGAGCGGGTTCGAGCCGCCGAAGCCGTCGCGCCGGAACAGGTCGATCGTGGACTGGTTCACCGCCATCACGGCCCGGAACTGGGTGTTCTCCTGGACCACGACGTGGGCGGTCCGGTTGCTCTCCCACTGGTAGGGCTCGGCGGGCTCGCCGTCGAGCCTATCCTCCGAGACGGGTCCGGTGCCGATCCCGAGGCAGCCGCTCGTGACCGCGAGCAGCGCCAGACACCCGGCCGCGAGGAGGAGTCGGCGGTTCATACCTGAGCAAAGGGGTTCGGACTCATATGTTCGGCCCTCACGTCAGGACGCACTTCAGTTCCGACTCGAGATGCGGCCCGATGCTGGCGAGCAGCCCGGGCGGGTCGGTCGACTCGGGGCAGACGATGCTCTGTTCGAGCAGCCCCAGCCGCTCGACGGTCACGATGTCGTCGGCGTGGCCCGCGCGGTTGACCGTCGCCCGAACCCCGCCGCGGGTCGCGCTGTTGACGTTCACCCGGCCGCTACCGTCCTCGCGGGTCCATCCGTACAGTCGATCGCGCGTCGCGTCCGCCAGCCGGGACGGATCGCCGTAGACGAACGCCACCGGGGTGTGCTGGACCACGCCGAACCGGTCCCGGATCCGGCCGGGCGTGCCGGTGCCGAGGCCGAGTTCCGCTTCCGGGATCCGGACCCGCGTCCCGTTGCCGACGTCGAGGAGCCACCCCGCGTCGTCCCACTCGTCGAGGGTTCCCACGTAGGTCTCCCCGGGCTCGAACTCGGTGCCGATCTCGCCCCACGACTCCACGAGGAGGTTCGCCGCGACGACGGCGTCCTCGCCGTCGAGGTCGACCGCGACGAAGTCGTCGTCGCGAACCCGGCTCTCCCACTCGACTTCGAGGTCGCCGACCGCGTTCCCGACCAGCGAGTCGAACCCCTGCATCGCTCGGCCGCGGGCGTCGCCCCCGACGTAACACTTGGTCGCGAGGACGACCATCAGTCGCCGGTCCCGACGCCGACGTTGAGTTCGTCGCGGAGCTCCGCGATCCGACGCTCCATCGAGTCGACCATGTCGTCGTTCTCCATCGGTTCCAGCGGCGCACCGGTCTCGGGGCACTGGAAGCCCTGCTCCATGGCCTCGGAGAACTCGAAGCGGATCCCCGCCGGCTCCGAGAGGTAGAACTCGTGGGTCTGCTCGTACTCGAGGCGCTCCGCTAAGGCGTCGAGCAGCCGATCCATCTCCTCGCGGAGGTTCTCGGGGATGTTCTCGTAGTGGAACGTCCAGAGGTAGGTGAGCCACCCCGAGTCCTCGTCGCGGACCCGGCGGTACTCCGCGAGGTCGTTCTCGTAGAGGATGAAAAGCGCGCGCCGAACGTCGTTGAGCTCCAGCCCCAACTCCTCGGCGAGTTCCTCGTCGGTCACCTCGCCGTCCGGCGGGGCCGCCGCCACGGGCATCCCGGTCGGACCGACCAGCTCGTGGAGGTATTTCTGGATGACAGGGTCGTTCAGCAGCTCCTCAAAAGCCATTACGTATCAGTCCGCCGCTCAGTCGTTTTAAAGTTGCGGAACCGCGAGGGCCCGCGGCCGCTCATACTGCCGGCGATAGTCGCGTGACGGATTTTCGACGCCACGGGGTGTCGAAGATCTTCACGGAGGTGTACCCGACGGTATCAGAGCGTCCGGGACATGCGGTGGGCGGCGCCCATCGGGTTGACGACGGAGAACCCCGCCTTCGAGTAGAACCGCTGTACGTCCCGCTTCCAGGACTCGACCGAGAGCCACACGTAGCCGACGCCGCGCCGTCTCGCGTGCCCCAACCCGGCGGCCATCAGGGAGGTTCCGATCCCCGCGCGCTGGAACTGCTGGTGGACGAAGATGGCGAGTTCGTGGCGGCCGGTCCCGTCGGGCACGAAGCTGATGTGGCCGACGATGCGGTCGCCGGCGAGCGCGACGACGTTCACCCCCTCGAGCAGGCCGTCCACCCACTCGCGGATGTCGTCGGCGTCGATCGGCGGCGTCCCCTGGGCTCGCTGCGTCGGGTCGAAGTCGGCGTACATCCCGACCAACCCCTCGAAGTCGACCGGCTGGAACGGACGGATGGTGATCTCACGGCCGGCGTCGTCGACGACAGTCGTCGGGGGCTGCACCAGGGTGAGCCCGGTCGGTTGGAGCCAGCCACGGAGGCCGCTTCCCGCCCGGCGGATCGCAGTTACCAGTCGGGACACCGTCGGGACACGGTTCGTGTCAGGGAAACATAAAGGTGGCCAGTGGTGACGTGTCGGGCGGTCCGGTGGCGGCGGTTCGGCTAGCGGCCGTCCCGTTCACGACTCGTCCGCGGACGCGCCGTCGCCGTCGACGACGCGCTTTCCACACGCCTGCGGGAGCACCCGCCGCTCGGCGTCGTCCCACTCCCGTTCCAGCTCCCGTCCCTCGAACAACCGGTCCAGGAAGACCGCGAGCCCCGCGACCTCGGAGTGGGGCTGGTTGGTGACCGAGACGTTCCAGTCGGCGGCCTCGTAGACCCCGAAGGGCACCTTCTCGCCGCCGACCACGACCAGGAGTGGCCCCTCGCGGTGCGCAGCCCGGAGTTCACCCTCGACGTCCTGAACCCGCTCGCCGTACATGGTGAGGTGGACCACGGTCCCGGACCACCGGTCGACGGTCGCGTCGAGTTCGGCGGTCCGTTCGACCGCGAAGGGACCGCCGAACCGGGCCGTGATGTCGGCCACGGTCTCGCTCGCCTGGCCGGCGTTGTCCGGGAGGATCACCCGGTCCGCGCCGAGCGCGCGGGCGGTGAGCCCGACGTGGGTGGTCATCCGGTCGTCCCGGCCCGGGCGGTGGCCGTACCGGAGGACCGTCACCGCTGGTTCCTCGTGCATACGTCCATACAGATCGGGCGGGCGGTAAGGCGCTTCGGAACGAGGCCGGGACGGAGCCCACACGCGTCGGACCGCCGGTGAGGTGCTGAGATGAAGAGCACGCTTACCCCCGTCGACCGCATTCCGAGTATACACCGCTCCGGGAGGCGGGTCGCGGTCACCGGCGGCGACACGCTGGGCGGCGAGCCGCGGGTCAGCGGCACACGCGGAGGTCACCACGTTGCCGCGCGGTCGACGGCGGACGGTGGTCTCGTTACGGCGTAGCGCGGCGAAATCCAACCGTATGGAACCGACGGCCGACGAACCGGTGACGTCGAGTGCGGGCTTACGGTTCCACCACGACGCGGAACCGGGCGTCGTTTTCGATCATGCGCTCGTAGGCCGCGTCGATCTCGTCGAGCGGGTACGTCTCGGTCTCGGGGGTGATCGCTCGCAGGGAGCTGAACTCCAAAGTGTCCTGGGAGTCTCGGGCGTGGCCGGAGGCCCACCCTTCGACGCCGCCGCGGGTACCCACCAGCTGCTGTGCGTCGACCGCCACCGGCTCACCGGGGATGCCGACGACGACGACGCGACCGTCGATGCCGAGGCCGCCGACGACCGACTCGATGGCGTCGGTGGCGGGTGCAGTCGCCAGCACCACGTCCGCGCCGCCCAGTTCCTGCAGGCGCTCGGCGGGATGGGTCTCGGCGGTGTTCACGAAGTCAGTGACCCACGACTGAAGTCGTGGGCTTGTCAGTGGACTCCCCTTCTGCCGTCGAACCGACGGAGGCCATAAACTCGCCGTTCAGGTTCAGCGTCCCTGACGTTAGCGCACACTGACAGGGTGCGCCTCCATCCGAAGACGTCTGCCTCGAATGGAGTCGTTTCAACAGTTTCCGAGCGATATTCTTGCTCGCGTTGTAGTCCGCGTTCAGTTCGTACTCGCACTTCTGACACGCGAACTGGTGTTTTGATTGCCGATTCTCTCCGTGGGTAAACCCGCACCTCGAACACCGCTGGGACGTGTACGCCGGACTCACCTGCTCCACCTCGATCCCCAACATCTCGGCTTTGTACTCGACGTACTCGGAGAGGCGCCGGAACGCCCATACGTGGAATCGCTTTGCACCAGCCATCCGCGTGCGAATGTCGGTCAGATTCTCGAACGCGATATGGGTACAGCCGTGGGTACGGGCTTCCTCGAGAATCTGGTTTGAGGCTTGGTGTAGTTCATCCTGCATCCAGCGGTGTTCGCGATCGTCCATCGACTGAATCGACAGGTGTGCCGACCGCGTGCCCGCCTGTTGCATCGACCCGCGGGTCTTCTCGAACTCTCGGCGTCGATGATTCATCTCGTCGGCGTTCCCGATGAACGCACCGGTCGAAGTCACGGCGAGCGAGCCGTCCACGTTCAGGTCAACGCCAAGGACTGTTCTGTGCTTGGCATCAGAAGAAGCAGCCGTGGACTGCTCGTGTTCGTCGCGTTCGGTGCGGCGCATTCGCGCGTGGAGGTAGAACGCCTCGGTCGAGCGGTCGTACTGGAGCGTGGACATCCGGAACTCGTAGTCCTTGTTCAGCAGGTACTCACCAATCGGTGTTTCCTCGGGGTCGTCGGGAATTACGTACGGACACTTGACGCGCCCGTTTACCGTTGAAAGGGACACGTTGTCGCGGTGGAACGTCGCGCTCCGTTTGTCGTAGACGACGCTCCACGCGTCGAAGTGCGGTTGACTGGTGGTCTCGCCTTTCTTGAGCCGAGCAACACCGCTTTTCGTGGCCTCGATAGCACGCCGGATTCCCTTCTGGACAAGGTTCGCAGTCAGCCCCGTTTCATCCCGAAGTCGCTCGTAGAGCGCGGTTTCGGCTTTCTGTTTCGAGGTGACACAATACTCGTCCGGGTGTCTCCACGCCCATTCCGCGGTCGTGTTCGCACAGTGGAGAAACTGATCTTTCGTCTGATGGAGGTCGTCGCACCGCTCGTGGGGCACGTTGAGTTTGACTGTGACGGTGCGAATCACATCCTCCATCCGTATTTCACATTTTAATCTATTCCTTTATAATTTTCAGGGCTGGTGGTGGGGAGTCGGATTGCTATCGCTCGTAGTTTGTTACGAGTATTGTCGGATTCCTCCCACGGCTGAAGCCGTGGGCTTCCTCCTTGTTCCTCTGTGATCGACCGCACGCTGCGCCAGCGTTCGAAGCGTTGCCACGTCGAGACGACCGGCAGGACTTGGGCTCTCACCGGGAGACACGCCGTCAGGCATCGGCGTCGCTATGCCGACATCGCGGCGTCGGTTCGCCCATCAGTATCGCCCTCGGCACGGTGGATCGCTCGTTGGACGATTTCGAGGTCCGAGCGCACGCTCCGCCACCGCGACAGCGCATCCCACCGCTCGTGGACCGTTTCGTGATCGTCCGACTCGAACACGCTTGGGGAGACGGCACCGGGGCTGGGGGCGTCAAAGCGCTCTCGGAGCGACTGGTCTTCCGTGAGCAACGCGTCGAGCTCCTCGCGTAACTCGGCGGGGGAATGGTCGCGAGCGAGCGACTCGATCCGCTTCCAGCGCAGATACGACTCGTTGCGGCGGTACTCGACGGGGCGGTCCCCGCGCCGCTCGGCGATCCCCATCTCGACGAGCTGCGTGAGGGCCGTGCGCGCGCCGTCGGTTGAGCAGTCCGCCCGGGTCCCGACCTCCTTCGCAGTCACGAAGTCGTTCAGCCCGGTGACAACGTCGTACACGCGCTGGAACGTCGTCCGTTCCGCACGCCACCGAGTACGCGCGTCCTCGCGGGTCGTCTCATCACTCATAGGTGCGTCTTTGCGCGTCTCTCGGATATATCTTTCTTAGAAACGGAATATATCGATTGCGGAAAATTCGAGGTGAAAGCCTCGCCCTTCAGGGCTGTCTCTTACCCAGAAGTTCACAGGCAGTACGAGGCGGATGACCCGACCCTTGAGGTCGGGGAGGAAGCCGACACCCGATGACACAAACCACGCTACGATGGCAGGCCGACTCCCAAACGTATAGATAACACCGACCATATGTGTGAAAACACAGTGGAATACCGTCGCACCGCCGTTATCAAACTCGACACTCCCGAAGGAGCCGACCCGCTCCTCCGAGAGACTGTCGAGCAGTTCAAACACTGCGCCAACACCGCGAGCAAGTGGTGTTGGCACGGCGACGACGGCTACCACGTCACCTCAAAGGCCAAAGCCGAACGCGCCCTCTACGACCAACTCCGAGACGAAACCGACCTGACCGCGAACCTCGTCCAGAAAGGGATTCGCAGGGCGGTCGAAGCCGTCAAAAGTGGAGTCTCGCGTCTCGAACGTGGTGAGAGTACGTCGCAACCGCACTTTTCTGCCGATAGCGCGGTGTACGACAAGCGGAGTGCGACGTTCCACCGCGACCACGTTTCCCTTTCGACCGTAGACGGACGCATCGAGTGCGATTACATCCTTCCCGACGACTCGGAGACACCGCCGACGAAGTACGTTTCCGATGAGGATTTCGAGTTTCGGATGGCGCACTTGCAGTACCGCGACGGTGACTGGTATCTCCACGCCTCGATGCGAAAGGTCGAAACGGACGAGGAATCGTCCGAATCCGAGTCCAAGCACAGAACAGTCCTTGGTGTGGATTTGGGCGTCAACAACCTCGCCGTCGCTTCGACAGGGCGGTTCTGGTCGGCAGACGAGTTCAATCACTGGCGACGAGAATACGAGAAACGCCGTGCATCCCTTCAGCAATGCGGGTCTCGTCACGCCCACGAGACTATCAAGTCAGTCGGGCAGAAAGAGTACGGACGGTTCGAGATACACTTGCACACGGTGGCGAACGAACTTATCGAGGAAGCCGTCGAGAACGACTGTTCGCACATCGTGTTCGAGGATTTGACCCACATTCGGGAGAATATTCCCGAAGCGACGTGGCAACACGTTTGGGCGTTTCGACGCCTCTCCGAGTACGTCGAATACAAAGCTGAAGAACACGGTATCGAGGCTGTACAGGTTAACCCGCGCAACACGTCGAAGCGTTGCTCGACGTGTGGGTTTACCCACGATAATAACCGTAACGGAGAGTCGTTCGAGTGTCAGCAGTGTGGGTACGAGAACCACGCCGACTACAACGCTTCGAAGAACATCGGTTTGCAGTATCTCCGTCGTCGGCAAAACGCAGGCGATGGAGGCGCACCCGTAGATGTGCGCTTGAATCGCGGGACGCTGAACGTGAGCGGGGAGTACGTACTCCCTGCCTCGGTTGAGGCATAGAACGGGAGTCCACGCGAAAGCCTCGGGGCTTGACCCCGAGGCGATTTATCGAATCTGTCGGTGAATAGGAGTAACGGCTGGTTGGCACAGCCATCGACGTACCTGTTCGATAAGGAAACTAGCGCATTCGCGCCTCAAGAACAGGTCACGTCGTAAACCACAATATCCCAACCCAGCGGCGCGGTGCCGTGGGAATCCTCGCGCTTCAGCGCGGGGAGGATGTCAAGTCTGAGTCGGGTGTTAAATCTGTTGGACAGATATAGGTCCGCGGACGGTGATCCACATCAACGTGAACAGGGAGTGACGGTGTCAGCGGTCGCGACGGAGCGGCGTTGAGCATGTATTGGCGGCGGGGTTAGGTGATCGGGTACGAGCCTTCGCGGACTATCACCGAGGGCGTCAGCGAGTTCATCGAGTGGTACGAAGCAAACCGAGGGTGGGGCGAACCGTTGGTTCGGGAGTCTTGAAATGGGGTCCGGAAACGCGGCCTACGCGATTCTTGTATGAGAGGATTTTCGCACGAACAGGATCCGTAGTTTCGTGGAGTCACTCATCCCTCTCGATTGGGTCAGCGTTGTCGGATTCACTCCTGGCGTAACTGCCGGGATTCTCTCCTCGTAGAAAAGTAGCGGACCCGAACCTACATTATGAACGCGATAATATTATCGTGTACATAATGATAAACAGGGAAACGGAACTCGAGTGGCTCACGTCGCATCTCTCACGAGCCGAACGACAGCTCCTCGTGGTGTACGGGCGGCGGCGGGTGGGGAAGACGACGCTGGTGACGACAGCGCTCGACGACCTCGAAGACACGTCGGTCTATTATCTCTGTGATGAGCGGGGCGCAACGCACAACGCTCGGCGGTTCGCAGCACAGTGTGCTGCCGCGTTCGACGACATCACGCCGGATGTCGACGGATTCGTCGAGGCGTTTCAGTATCTCACGGCGCGGGTCGACGGTCCGTGTGTCGTGGCGTTAGACGAGTTCTCGTATCTCGTCGACGAGGATGAGACGATCCCGTCGGTGTTTCAGACCGTCGTCGACGACGTACTCGCGGGAACGGATGTCTCGCTTGTGTTGTTAGGGTCCTCGATTTCGATGATGGAGGAGGGCGTGTTGAGCTACGAGAGCCCGCTGTACGGACGACGAACCGGACAGTGGGAGCTCGCCCCGCTCTCGTTTGCGGACGTTCGCGCGTTCTTCCCGGACGACGATTTGGAGACGCAGATCAAATCGTATAGTGTGCTCGGCGGCGTTCCTGCGTATCTCGAACAGTTCGATCCGGGTCTGAGCCTCCTCGAAAACGTCGAGCAATCCATCCTCTCGAAAGGTGAGTTCCTGTACGAGGAGCCGGAGTTTCTGTTACGTCAGGAGCTCCGTGAGCCCGCGACGTACATGGCGATCCTCGAAGCCATCGCCGGGGGCGCAACGCGTGTCACCGAGATCGCCAACGAGATCGGCCGCGACGCGAGCAGTCTCTCCCGATATCTCCAGAATCTCACACAGTTGGCGATCCTCGAGCGAGAGCATCCAGTGACGGACCCCGACGGCCGGGGACTGTATCGGTTGACGGACGATTTCCTTCGGTTCTGGTTTCGGTACGTGGCACCGAATCGGGGAACGCTCGAACAGGGACGGACGACGCCGGTCCGATCGGCGATCGCCGAGACGCTCTCAACACACACGAGTCGAACCTTCGAAACCGTGTGCCAGCAGGCGGTTCGGACGCCGGCGTTTCCCGTCTCCTGCTCGCGAGTCGGCCGCTGGTGGTACGGCGGCGAGGAGGTTGATGTCGCCGGGGTCAATCGGGAGACTCATACACTGTTGCTCGGCGAGTGTAAGTGGACCACGGACCCCGTGGGCCGCGGGGTGTTCGACGACCTCACGGCGGTCGAATCGGAGGTCCGATGGCAAGGGGCCGACCGGAAGGTACGGTACGCGCTCTTCTCGCGATCCGGGTTCACGGATGAGCTACGGGCTGTGGTCGACGAGCGATCCGACGCATCGCTGTATGGACTCTCAGAACTCGCAACGCTGTTCGAATCCCAGCGGTGAGCGGCGGTGCTATCACAAGGCGATTGACGACATCCGGTAGGAACTGGTTCGGTGGATGGCGACAGACGACGAGAATCCGAACCAGAACGTCGACCACGCCAACCAGCCGCTACCATATTCGGACGTGGCCGACAGCGACGTGGTCAACGACCCCACCCTACTTCGCTCACCCTGACGGGTTCGCTCGTTGAGGGTGGGGCTTGTCCGTGAACTCGGCCTCAAACCCACCCGGGTGGGCGGTAAATCCGCCACTCGGCGTCACCGTCCCAGACTTCAGGGCAAGTTGACTGTTGCCCGTCCGCCGAGACGACTGTTGGCCCCGACGGACGTACCGCATCCCGATGTTCTTCGCCGCATTATAGTCCGCGTTCGCCTCAGACTCACATTTCACGCACCGGAAGTTGTTGCGAGTCGGGCGATTCTCGTCTGCCGTGAATCCACACTCGGCGCATCGCTTCGACGTGTACGCTGAACCCACTTGCTTCAGCAAGATGCCTTCGGCTTCGGCCTTATACGCCACCTGCTCGTAGAGTGTTCGGAACGCCCACTTGTGGCCCCACGACGCCTCGGTCCGGTCGCGGATATGGGTCAAATCCTCGAACGCTATCACATTACAGTCGTGGCGGAGTGCTTCGTCCACGATTGCGTTCGACGCTTGATGGAGTACGTCACGGACGTATCGCAGTTCGCGGCCACTCGACTGTTCGAGCGTTCGGTGGGCGCTTCGGGTGCCGGTCTGTTGGAGTCCGGCGCGTACCTTCTCGAACTCGCGGAGGTCGTGGGTTAGCTCCCGCCCGCTGAAGAAGTAGGCGGTGCTGGTGACGGCGAGGTTTTCGATGCCGAGGTCAACCCCGAGGACCGTTCCGTCCTCGGCGGTGTTCCGTTCGGTATCGTTCTTGGGTCGGCGGAAGCCGATATGCAAGAAGTAGTCGTCGTCACGGGCGGTGAGTGTGCTTTCCGTGACACTCCATATGTCCGAGTCGAGGTACTGTCGCTGGTAGCCATTGTCGGCGTCGGGGAGGGCAAGCGGACACCGGACGCGACTCTCGGCCGTGGAGAGCGACACTGTATCGTCGTCAAACAGCGTCATGGTTCGGGTGTCGTATTTCACCGTGGGTGCGGTGAAGGTGGGCTTGCTGACCTTCTTGCCCTTCGCCTTCCGTTCGATACAGCCGGTGATGGCTTGTGCGGCTTGGTGGGTGGCGAGAATCGCGTGCTGACTCCCGAGGTCAGTGTGTTCGCGCACGTCGTCGTAGGCGAGGGGCTGGACGTCGCTCTTGGCGTTGCACTTGCCCCACGCCATGTCGGTGGCGAGTTGGCAACCACGCTTCCACTCGGAGATAGTATCTTCGAGGAGGTCGCGTTGCTCGTCCGTTACCTCAAGACGAGTGATTGCCGTCCGACGCACGTAGCCATCTGCCATATATTCAATGTAGGCAGGAGGCTTCTTATAGGTTGGTGTTTGTAGCCGGTACAAACGCGCTCCTCCCCTCCCTACTCGCTCCCTTCGGTCGCTCCTTGAGGAAGGGGACTCCGCGCTACCGCTTCAGTTGAATAGTTA
>Ga0207753_1000260_pt1 | contig 21429 bp, 15 predicted proteins | sample PonA233FremontCA_2_FD_187273 | JGI IMG/M metagenome (GOLD analysis project Ga0207753, IMG submission 187273) | Salt pond sediment microbial community from Fremont, CA, USA - Pond A23 Sediment 3 (SPAdes) | ecosystem: Environmental > Aquatic > Non-marine Saline and Alkaline > Saline | place: USA... | reverse complement strand
CTTCGTCGGATTCGTCCTCTTCGTCAGACTCGTCTTCCTCGTCCGCGTCATCTTCTTGATCCTCGTCCGCGTCGTCTTCGGGCTCCAGCACCTCCTCGTCAGTGTCATCCTGGTCCGTCGACTCGTTGGCCTCGTCGGGCTCCGGCTCCGGTTCGGTATCCGGCGGCTGTTCACCACTGGTGTTTTCGGAGTCCCTGTCGGTCACCTCCGTTTCGTTTGAGTCGTTGGTACCGCCGACCACCGGGCCGTCATCGTCGGTGTCGTTCTCGTTCGATTCGTTGGCATCGCCCGCGTCGTCTTCGTCCGCATCGTCTTCGTCGTCATCCTCGGCAGGCACGGGTTCGCTGTCGGTGACCGGCTCACCGTCGACATCGGTGTACGGTTGGTTGTCCTCGTCGGCATCGAAGGTTTCGTCGTCGTCCGTATCGAGAACCGTGACCGCAGTCAGGGTTGTCTCCACAGTGACCTCGTTGGTGAGGTCGATCTCGATGTCTTGGTAGCTCCCCGCGTCGAGATATCTCGAGACACCGATGATCGAGCCCTCGTCGTCGGTGATCACGACGAAGCCACCCTCCGAGAGTCGCACCCGCTCGACGACGACCTCGCGTTCGTCGGTCTCCTCGGCGTCGAACTCGATTTCGGCGACCGGCATCACCTCAAGTACCGCTTGCTCGCCGCGGTCGGTCGTCAAGAAGCCGTGAATGTAGCTGCCGACGCCGAGGGCTTCGGTGTCGAGTTCGATCGAAACGGTTCGCTCGCTGTCGGCGTCGATGGTCACCGTCGACCGGTCGACCACGTCGCCGTCGAGTCGGAACTCGACCGGCTGGGTCGTCTCGAACTCGTTGGGGTTCGAGACGGTCGCAGTCACCGTCACCGTCTCGCCGACGGCCACCGCGTCGGGCCCGTCGAGTTCGCTCACGTCGAAGGAATCACCGGAATCGTCGTCCGGTGGTTCGTCGTCGGGCTCCTCGTCGTCGACGGTAATTTGACTGCCGTCTACCTGCAGTTGCGCGGGCGATACCGGGGCGTCGACTGTGTCGGCTCCGACAACAACGCCTGCAGCTCCCAGCGAGAGGAGTACCACCACTGCGAGAACGGTGAGGCCGACTGGTCTGGGTTCATCCATTGGAAATCTCGTGGGGCACCGGCAGTGAGCCCCGTTACCATACCAGTTCATGCCATGATGAATAAACCGAAACGACCGTTTCAATGGGTTGCAACGCTCTCTGAACCCACGGTGAGATTACTGTGTGTATCGACCGTCTATCGGTTCCTATGAATCGGTATCCGTGACAATCGATCGTGCATGAGGGGTTCTTGGTTAGGAACCGATCACGACAGGAGCCGTTGACAGTCGGCGGGCGTTCCGAAGGGCGTTTAGTTGCCCGCGGTCGACTCCCTTCTATGTCGTTACGTGTGACCTTTCTCGGCACCAGCGGGGCCGTGCCGACGACCGACCGGGCCCCCAGTGCGATCTTTATCAACCGCGAGGGCGACGGCCTGCTGTTCGACTGTGGCGAGGGCACACAGCGGCAGATGATGCGGTTCGGCACCGGCTTCGATGTGACGGCACTTTTTATAACTCATCTCCACGGCGACCACATCCTCGGGATTCCTGGACTCGTCCAGAGTTGGAGCTTCAACGGCCGGGAAGAGCCACTGACGATTTATACGCCTCACGGAACGGGCCACGATATCGAGACACTCCTCACCGTCGGCGACTACAACCCGGCGTTTCCGATCGAGATCGTCGAGATCAGCGCCGGTGACGTTGCCCGCGAGAGTGACAAATACGAGGTCCGTGCCTTCCAGAGCCACCACCAGACCACCTCGGTCGGCTACGCGCTGGTCGAGGACGACCGCCCCGGCCGATTCGATCGCGAAAAGGCCGAAGCGGAACTCGGGATTCCGCCGGGGCCCGCGTATGGTCGACTCCACGCCGGAGAGTCGGTCGAACTCGACGACGGCCGGGTAGTCGAACCCGAGGCGGTCGTCGGCGACCCACGCCCCGGCCGGAAAGTGGTGTATACGGGCGATACGCGACCGGTCGACGCGACCGTCGAGATCGCCGACGGGGCCGACCTGTTGATCCACGATGGTACCTTCGCAGCCGACAACGAAGAACGGGCCCGCAAGACGGCTCACTCGACCGGCGGCGAAGCCGGCGAGATCGCCGCCCGAGCGGGAGCCGAGCGGCTCGCGTTGACACACATCTCCTCGCGGTACGGGGCCGACCCTTCGCCCATCAAGCAGGAGGCTGTCGACGCGTTCGACGGCGAGGTCTTCATCCCGAGCGACGGCCAAACCGTCGAACTACCGTATCCTGACGAGTAGGCGTCGACTAACTCCGGTTCGTCAAAACGAGCCTGTTTGCCACACGGATCGACAGCGACTCGCCTCTCGATCACCGAGAAGGGTGTCGGCCGGTCCGTACTGGTGTGTTCGTGTGCCGTAGACGGGGGCTACTACAGCAAACAGGTCAGGCGGTGAGTTCGGCTTCGAGTTCGCCGCGCTCTTCGAGCTCTTCGAGGATGTCGCTGCCGCCGATGAACTCGCCGTCGACGAACGTCTGGGGGATCGTTTCCCAGCCACTGTGGGCTTCGAGTGCCTCGCGGAACTCGTCGAGGGCCGGCAGCACGTCAACGGTTTCGAACTCCTCGACGTGGCTGCCGATGAGTTCGAGGGCTTTGGCGGAGTAGCCACACTGCGGCATCAGCTGGTTGCCCTTCATAAAGAGGACTACGTCGTTCGATTCGATCGCCTCGTCGACCTGCTCGGCGACCTGCTCGGCATCGAGGTCGCTGTCGGGTTGAAATGACATACCGTTACTTGCACGGGGGCGGGGAAATGTATTGCGCCCCGTGGCGGCTCGCAGGAGCCGACTATTCGTCGCGGCCAACGCTGACGACGTTGATCAGCGAGTAGACGGGGACGCCATCGATCTCCTCTAACCCCTGTTTGTCGACCAGTACCACACAGCCGACGGGCTGGCCGCCGCGGGCGCGGATCGCCTTGATCGTCTCGCGGAGCGTCGTCCCCGAGGTAATCGTGTCGTCGACGACGTAACACTCCTGATCGGAGATCGACGAGAAGTTCCGTGAGAAGCCGCCGCCGAGGTCGTCGATATCGCCCTCTTCCCACTGGTGTTTGGCCGGGGCGTAGGCGCTCAGATCGGTGTCCAGTTCGCTGGCGACGATCGTCGCCAGCGGCACGCCCGCCTTCTCGATGCCAACAGTGAGCCGCACGTTGTCGCCTTCTTTCGAGATGATATCGGCCATCGATTTGCTCACGTGTGTGAGTCGGGCGCTGTCCCGGCCGATCGAGTTCCAGTCGACGTGGATGTCTTGGGGGCTGGTCGTCTCCCGTGTCGGCTCCGGCTCGGTGTCGGTGCTGCTCTCGGTGCCGCTGCGCTCGACGAGCCAGCTGGCGGTTTCTCGGGAGACGTTCAGTTCGTCGGCGATCTCGCCTTTCGAGAGCCCACGTTCGGCCAACTCGGCAGCACTCTCAATGAGCGTGTCAACGTTCTTCATATGTACGGAATTGAACGGCGTTTTTTATAGTGGTGTCGTCGTCGACGAACGCCGCCTCGAACTCGTCGAGACCATAGACACCAGTCACAAGCGAGTCAACGAACGCCTCCGAGAGCGACCCCAGCGAGCCGACGGCGGCCTCGAACTGGCCGACGTTGGAGTTGACGCTGCCGATGATGGCCTTGTTGTGAAGGACGATCTCCCGATGGAGCCTGCCGCCGTCGACCTCGAAGGACCAATCGCTCGGCACCCCCAGCAGGGCGGCCACGCCGTTCGGGGCGAGTGCCTCGATCGCCTCGAAGGGGTGTTTGGCGTAGCCGGTAGCCTCATAAATGAGGTCGGGAGCCTCGTAGACCTCGGGGATCTCCGGGACCGGGGTCTCGTTGCTGTTGACGTAGGTGCTGCCGAGCGATTCGATGATGTCGATCGTGGGATCGGGACGCTCGCGTCGGCCGAGACAGTAGGTGCGGTCGAACCGCTCTTCGAAGACGGCCAACGTCAGCAGGCCCAGACTCCCGTTGCCCAACACGAGCGCCGATTCGGGGTCCCACTCGAAGGCCGACCGGCTGGCCTCGGCGTGTTCGATCGCCTTTTCAGTGATCGAAATCGGTTCGACCAGAAAACCGTACTCGGCGAGTTCCGACGGCACCGAGACCAGTTTCGAGGCGGGGCTGGTGAAATACTCGGCCATGAAACCGTGTGCGCCGACGATCCCGCGCTCGTAGTACTGGCCCTCCGGGGCCATATCCGGCTCGTCGTTCTCGAAATACCGGTTCGGGCCGTTGGGTGGTCGACGCACCGTCGGGACGACCACGTCGCCTGCTTCGAGGTCGGTGTCGTTGGGGTCCTCGACGACGCCGACAGCCTCGTGGCCCAAAATCAGAAAGTCCTCGCCCTCCGGCGAGCCGCCGTGGCTGCCCGCAATCACTTCGTGGTCGGTGCCGTCGACGCCCACCCGGAGCGTCCGAACCAGTGCTTCGCCCGAGTCGGGCTGGGGTCTCGGGATCTCCATGAGTTCGGCCTGTTCGGCCCCGTCTCTGACGCCAATCGCTTTCATTGGTATGTGGTACGCCGTTGGCGATAAATAATTATTCGTTTGTGAGTAAATTTTGAGAGTCGTAGGAGCGGTCGTTCTGAGGAGTAGAGTCCGACGAGAGAAGCCGTCGCGGTGCCCGCAGTCAACAGCCGCAGTCGACGACCTTGTGGGGGCGGACCGGCGGGCCCGTCGGGACCACAAAACCGGTCGACGACTGCGGGCCGTGTGACTGACCAAGCCACTGTGGGAGCACTAGTCCACAGCGTGTCGGCGCTCCTGACGTAGCCGCGCCAGCGCGCCAGCTACATATCGAACGTATGTGCTAAAAAAGGCTTGTGTTAGACTAAATTCGACCAGTGTTCGACCCGATTCTGTCCGACTCTGCCATATATGTGGCATCTTTCGACGTTTCGGCTGTTCCAACCAGTAGAATCGGACGTTCGTCTGTCGACCCGTCGATCAGCGGACATAGTACGGATCGCTGCCGGCGATGAACCGACCGAGATCGGTCTCCCGGCGGAAGTCGGTCGACCGGAGTTCGGTGATGGCCTCGACGAGCCGTTTGCGGTCGTCGTCGGTCAAGTCGGCGGGCTCTTTGATCGGCATAACGAGCCAACCGCTGCCCCGGATCTCGGTGGCATGCAAGGCGTCCATGTCGACGGTCGTCTTCCACGCTTGAGCGGTGTACGCTTCGAGGACGTGTCGCGTCGCGCGCTCGCCGACCGGAAACAGGACGTGGGCGGCGATCGCCCGGACTTCGGCGTCGAAGAACCGCTCCATGTCGGTGTAGTCGGCCTCCGTGGGCATCCCGCCGGGGTTGGGGACGCACATATGCAGATACGAAAAGAAGGTCTCGTCGACGACCGGCTCCGGGCCAGTCGTCCGGAGCAGCCCGGCTGTCCGGAGGACCTCTTGCAGCCGCATCGCCGCCTCGCAGTCGGTGAACGGAACGCCGGTATCAGCACCGCCGTGGACGCCCGGATGGTCACCGATGACGTGAAACGCGGCGTTGGCGTCACCGTACCCCGGGACGAACTGCCCACAGGAGGGCTCCATCCCGAAGGGGTTGCTCGTTCGGTCGGTAACGTTTTTCACGGTACGAGGTATCTCAGCGGAGAGTATATGTCGACCGGTTCGGGACGCGGAGCGACCCCCGAGTTAGAGTTCGACGCCCGAGGGGATGAGACTCTGGCCGCGGAGGAGTTCGCCGTCGTCGTCGTAGACGAGGAACGTATCTTTGTCGTAGGTAATCGTCTCGCCGTCGGCGACGATCTCGATGCGATAGCGGCCGCCCGAATCGGTCTTCCGGCCGTACTCGCTGGCGGCGTGGATGAACTGGAACACGTCGTCGGCGTCCTCATTGGTTTCGAAAATGAAGTCGCCGGTCAGCCGGTTGGCGACACTGACGACGCCCTCGGCTGCCGGGTCCTCGGCGACGGACTCGGTCAGTCGGAAGGCGACGTCGACCATATCCGCCGTGAGGCGGTCGCCGTCTACGTCGGTCAGCCGATCGTAGAGCTGTTCTGTCGTGCCGGAGACCGAGATCCGAGCCAGCGGCTGGCGAGGATCACTGCCGGTGTCGACCCACTCGTGGTTGCGAACGTCGAGGTCAAACTGTTCTCGCCGCATTAGATACATACCGGTTGCGTGCCCGTGCGTATCAACGTAACGCCTGCTTCTCGGCAGGTTTTATCACTGCCACCGACTGTCTGTTCGGTATGGGTTCGGCGAGAGCACGCCGCCGGACTGATCGTGCTCTCGGCGTGGCTCGGGCTGCTTGGGTCGGTACTCCTGCGAGCAGAACCCACCGGACAGGACGGCCAACACAACGAGCCCCGAAGCGGACGCGGTCGACCGGACCGAACAGAACCGATTACTGGCGAGCAAAGTAGGTGATATCCCGTTCGAGCTCGAATCCGGGTGGACAACCGACCTCTCCCAGACAGTCCTTACACAGCGGTTTGAACATCGAACGTGTCTGCTTGTTGAGCCCGACGGCGTCTTCGAGGTCGATAACCTCCTCGCACTTGCTACACTCGATCCGGTTTCCGTCCAGGATTTCCATAGCTACCATACCATGCGAATAGTCATAATACTTTATTTTATTCTGCAATTTAAAAGGGGAGACGGGTGACAGCCCCAACTATATAGTTCGGCTCGGTCTCTGCAACGCATGGCGAGCTACGACGCGGTTGCGGATCTCCCAGTGCGGATCGACGCGGTCGAGTACAGCCGTTGCGAGCGGGAGACGACAAGCGATTTTACCAGGGTGTCGACGGTCATCCACCTCCACGGCGACGGCGAGACCGGTCTCGGCGAGGACGTGACCTACGAGACGGCCGATCACGACGCCCTGCAGGCCGCCGCCCCCGACTTCGATCTCGCTGGCGGCTGGACGGTCGACTCGCTGTCGTCGCACCTTGCGGAGCAGGACCTGTTCGACGGCCGCAGGCCCGATCAGGAGGCCTTCCGCAACTACCGGCGCTGGGGCTTCGAGAGCGCCGCCCTCGACCTCGCCCTCCGGCAGGCCAACACCGACCTCGCCAGCGCGCTCGACCGAACGTACGACCCCGTCTCATTCATCGTCAGCACGCGACTGGGCAGCCCGCCGTCGACCGACCGGATCGAGACGCTACTGGCTCGCGACGGGAGCCTCGAATTCAAACTCGATCCGACCGACGAGTGGACGCCCGACCTCATCGAGGCGGTCGCCGACACCGATAGCGTGCGGATTCTGGATTTGAAAGGCCACTACGAGGGGACCGACGTCGACCACGCGCCCGATCCGACGCTTTACAAACAGTTGCTCGAAGCGTTCCCCGAAGCAGTCATCGAGGACCCCGCACTGACCGCCGACACCGAGCCGCTGTTCGACGGTCACCGGGAGCGGGTGTCGTGGGACGCCCCGATTCACGGACTTGCGGACGTCGAGGCGCTGCCGTTCGCCCCGGAGTGGCTCAACATCAAACCCTCGCGGTTCGGCTCGATCCAGTCGCTGTTCGAGACAGTCGGGTACTGCCTTGCGGAGGGGATCGAGCTGTACGGCGGCGGCCAGTTCGAACTCGGCGTCGGTCGCGAGCAGCTGCAGGCGATCGCCTCGCTGTTCTACCCCGACGGTCCCAACGACATCGCTCCGGCAGCCTACAACGTGCCCGAACTCGACGCCCAGCTCCCGCGGAGTCCGCTCGCACCGTCCGAGGCCGAGGGGTTCGGCTGGCCGTCGACCGGCGCGGAGTAGCCACCTCCTGTCGACAGCGTCCCGTCCCGGTTTCGACAGTCGACGGGGCGAAACAGTCTCCGATCGGTGAACAACTCGGATACTAGTACCGTCTGATTCGTCCGAATACTGGGCCAGTACGACTGGTAACTATCATGTCCGTTCGGTTATCACTGCTGACCGACAACAAGTGGTAATGAGTGAGTATGGGGAGCAAAATCAGCAGTCGAGCCACGGGGGTGGCTCGCCGGGAACAGCCAACAGCTCGGGGGTATTGGCCGAACTCGTAGACGAGGCGGTCCTCACGGTCGACACCGAGGATCTAATCAGTGCCGCAAACAGCCGGTTCGAGGTCTTGACCGGCACCGCGGCCGCCGAGTTGATCGGCCGCCCGCTGTCGGCGTTCGTCGTCGAGAGCGACGCCGAGACGCTCGGGGCAGTACTTCGCGCTCTTCGGACCCGAGAGCACGGCGAACAGACGACGATCGGGGTGAGTCTCCGAACGGGCGACGAGGAAGCCGTCGCCTGTCAGCTCTCGCTGGCGGTCGTCTCCGGCTTGACGAACGGTCGTGAGACGGCTACCGAAATCGTCGGGACTGTCCGGCCAGTCGACATCGCCGACGCGGAGCTGAAACGCCGCGCCAGCCAGCAGGCGGCAGTCGCCACACTGGGCCAACTCGCCATCGAATCCGACGACCTCGACGCCCTGATGGCGGAGGCCACCCGGCTAGTCAGTGAGACGCTCGACTGCGACTACGCGAAGGTGCTTGATCTCGATGCCGACCACGAAGGGTTCCGGCTCCGACAGGGAGTCGACTGGCAAGCCGGGACTGTCGGTACCGTAACGGTCGACGCGGACACGAACTCCCAGGCAGGCTACACGCTGCTGAGCGAAGCCCCGGTAATCGTCGAGGATCTCGACGCCGAAACCCGGTTTTCGGCCCCCAAACTACTGGCCTCCCACGATGTCACCAGCGGGATCAGCGTTATCGTCGGCAGCCTCGACGAGCCGTGGGGCATTCTCGGTGTCCACGACACCCGCCACCGGCAGTTCACTGACGACGACGCCAACTTCGTCCAGAGCATGGCCAACGTGTTGGCCTCGGCCATCGATCGCCACGAGCGCACACGGGAGCTTCAGCGGTACGAACGCATCATCGAGACGGTCAACGACGGCGTCTATACGGTCGACTCGGAGGGCCGGTTCACGATGGTCAACAGGGCCTACTGCGAGCTGACCGGCTACAGCCGCGAGGAGTTACTGGCTGCCGACACCTCGCTGTTGATCGATGCCTCGGTGGCCCAAGCCGTAGCGGAGCTCGAGGCCGAGCTGATGGCCGACACCGTCGACACGCCCACGATGGAGGCGGAGCTCCAGCGGGCCGACGGCGACTCGGTCACTGCTGAGGCGACCTTTGCACTGCTCCCGAACGACGAGGAACGGGAGCGGGTCGGGGTTGTTCGCGATATCAGCGAGCGGAAAGCATACGAACGGCAACTCGAGACCAAGCGGACGAAGCTGGCGGCGCTCAACGAGGTGAATGCGGTCGTTCGAGAGATCACGAACGCGATTCTCGACCAGTCGACACGAAGCGAGATCGAACAGCTGGTCTGTGAGTCGCTGGCAGCGCTTGACTCCTATCGGTTCGCGTGGATGGGCGAAGTCAACACTCGAACGAAAAAGATCGATCCGCTCGCGGAGGCGGGTGTCGACGGCTATCTCGACGAAACGGAGATATCGATCGATCCGGCCGATCCGATGAGCCGGGGGCCGGCTGGGCGTGCAGTCGAGACCCAGCAGTTGCAGGTTTCACAGGACGTGTTTGGCGACCGGCGCTTCAGGCCGTGGCGAGCAGTCGCCGGCCAGTGGGGCTACCGGTCGGTGGCCGCGATCCCAGTCACACACGACGGCACACTGTACGGCGTCCTCGGGCTATACGCCGACGAGCCGGATGCCTTTTCGCCGGAGAAACAGGCCATCATCGAACAGTTGGGTGAGGTCGTCGGTCACGCGATCGCCGCTGTCGAGCGGAAGCAGGCGCTAATGGGTGATATGGTGACGGAGGTCGAATTCGAGATCGCGGACGTTTTTACCCCCGTCGACGCGACCTTCGACAGCAAGATCGTTCTCGATCACGTCGTGCCGGTCGGTGACGACACCTCTCTCCAGTATGGACGGACCTCCCCGGAGATGGTGTCGGCGCTCGAAGGCCTCGAAGCACGGTATCCGTCCTGTGAGTCAGTCACGATTCTCGGTGAGACCGACTCGGAACTCCGCTTCGAGCTGCGTCTCTCGGAGCCGCCGGTGACCTCGCTGGTCGCCGCCGCCGGTGGATCAGTCACAGAAGCGATCATCGAGCACAACAACCTTCGGATGACGGTTCACCTGCCACAGTGTGCGGACGTACGGCGGCTCCTCGACCGGGTTCAAGGGCAGTATTCGGCAGTCCGGCCGATCGCCCGCCGACAGGTCAACCGATCCGAAACATCGCCGGAACGGATCATCAACGCGTGGACCGACGAACTCACCGACAGACAGCGGGCCAGCCTTGAAGCCGCCTACTATGCGGGCTTTTTCGAGTGGCCACGCGACAGTTCGGGCAAAGACCTCGCCGAGACGATGGATGTCTCGTCGGCGACGTTCCACCAGCACCTTCGTGCGGCCGAGCGGAAACTGTTCAGAATCCTCCTCGATGATCCAGAAACGAAGCCGTCGCTCCCACAGTAACAGCCCGTCGACTGCAATCGAAGCCGACCATCGCCGACTGTCACCTCGATTTTAAAAACGGAGTCCGGCGATCAGGTAGACGAGTCCAGCACCGATAACCTCGGCTGCGCGCTGGCTGCCGGTCTCGAAGTTCGGCTTGAGCGTGCTGTTGAACTCGTTGCCTTGGAGGTGACAGCCACGGCGGAGCTCCGCGGGTGCCTCGGGCAGCACGCGACTCCGAACCGAATCAAAGATCTCCTGAGAGTGAGCGAGTAGGTCGGGGGCTCCACCTCGAAAATGCAGAAACTCCCTCCCACGAATAGAAGAGATAACCGACCCACGAAATCATGTACGGTCTCGTGACAGATTCGCGGCTCGGCCGACCGCAGCCGACACGGCCTCCGAACTCAGTTTCGACAACGGAACCGTCTTGCCGTCAGTCTCGGCGGCAATCGTTGGCACCAACCCACCCCGCTCGCCATCGCCCGCGTCGACGATCACGACCTCGGCCCCGCTCGCCGCCAACTGCCGGGCGGCCTGCCGAGTCGCTGCGGTCGGACTCCCTTCGGCGACGTTCGCTCGACCGTCAGTCACCAAGACGACGACGCCGAGGGAGGCATCACTGCTGTCGATGACCCGACGAGCGTTAATAAGGCCGTCCGGAAGCGGCGTCCGGTCACCGGTCGGCAGCTCTTTTAACTGTCGCGCCGCCAGCGAGACGCTCCGAGTCGGCGGCAACAGCACTTCGCTCTCCTCGCCGCCGAAGGCGACGAAGGCGACCTCGTCGCGCTGCTGGTAGGCATCCCGAAGCAGTTCGAGGACGACTCCTTTGGCGGTCTCCATCGCCGGACGCATCGAGGCGCTGGCGTCGACCACAAACACGACCGTCGCGGCGGTCTCCCGCTCCCGAACCGACTGGCGGAGGTCCTCGCGCTCGACGCGGTCGTGGCCGCTCGTCGCGGCGGCCCGAACCGACGCGGCGGCGTCGACTGGCCCGTCGCCAGTGGCCTGTTCGGTTCGAACGCGAGTGCCACGGCTCCCGGTTTGGGTGCTGCGACCGCGTCGACCCGACTGCGTCGACTCGGAATCCATTGCCGACGCCTCGCCGTCGATGGCCGGTGGGTCGCCATCGCCGATGGCGGCCCGTTGCTGGCCGGGGACGAGGGGCGTTCCCTCGGTTTCCTCGTCGCCATCGTCGCCCTCGTCATCCGCGTCGGACTCGTCGGCGTTGCCACGCCCCGAGTCGGTCGACTCACTCCCGCCGTCGTTTCGGTCGCCCGTCTCTGGGCCGTCCGCTGCCCCACCGCTGTCGTTTCCCTCGTTGCCACCCGATTCGGCGTCCGGCTCCGTTTCTGTCGACTCGCCGTCCCCCTCAGTCTCTGTCGACTCACCGTCTTCGGCCGGCTCCGACTCGCCACTGATCGACTCGTCGTCGCCGTTGTCGCCGTCGTCACTCTCAGCTGCCTCGGAGTCGGGGTCCTCGCTATCATCCGCCTCCGAGTCCGCCTCGTCTTCGTCGTCGAAGTAGTCGTCCAGCAGCTCCTCGGGATCGGGTGGCTCCTCGAAGGGTTGGCTCTGGAGACGATGCGGCAGGGTGTAGCCGGCCGCCTCTTGGATGTCGGACTCGATTACTTTGGGTCGACCGTCCAAGGCGGCTAACGCCAAAGCCGCCCGCGCGGTGGCGATGTCGGCGCGGTGGCCGTCGACGTTGGCCTCAGTACAGAGGTCGGCGATTGTTCGCTTGAACTCCGCGGGCAGCCTCACCGTGGGAAGCGACTCGCGGGCTGCTCGGAGCGAGTCACGGAAGGCTGTGATTTCCTCGCTGAACGCCTCGGCCCCCTCGTCGGCCTCGCCAGTGCCGAGCGCACGGTCGATGATGTCGACGCGCTCGTCGATATCTTGGCTTCCGGTCACTGTCGCCTGCAGATCGAACCGATCCCGGAGCTGTGGCCGCAGCTCTCCCTCCTCGGGGTTCATCGTCCCGATCAGGGTGAATTCGGCAGGGTGAGAGACGCTGACTCCGTCGCGTTCGACCGTGTTGACACCGCTGGCGGCCGCATCGAGGAGGACGTCGACCAAGTGATCATCGAGCAAATTGATCTCGTCGACGTACAGAATCCCGCGATTGGCGCGGGCGAGCAAGCCCGGATCGAACTCGGCGTCCCCGGCCATCGCATCCTCGATCGAGAGCGTACCGACGACGCGGTCCCGTGTCGCACCGAGCGGTAGCGTCACCAGTGGGACCGATCGCGTCTCGACCGAGAGGTCGTCGGTGGGCCGGGCTTGGCAGTCCGCACACTGTCCGGCGCGGTCGTCGGGATCGCAGCCGTAGTGGCAGTCGGTAACGGCCCGCTGGTCGCCCAAGAGGTCGACCAGTCCTCGCACGGCAGTTGATTTGGCGGTGCCCTTCTCGCCGGTGATGACCGCGCCGCTGAGGTCGTCGTGGGCCGCAGCAAGCAGGAGGACCTTTTTAAGCTCCGGCTGGCCGACGATCGCGGGGAAGGGGACTGTCGACGGCTTTTTGCTCGCGGGATCTACAACCATACTTGCGCTAATACAATAGAGATTTATAAATATGACACGGATCGGCCTCTACACGGCAACTGAAAACGAACTCGGCTCCGTCCAGCGGGCGGCGAGCCGACTCGATGGTATCGACCTCGTCGTCCGCTCGGAGAGCGACCTCGACGAGCAGACGGACGTTGAAGCCTTCGTCGACGACTGTGAGGATGCGGCGGCGGTCTGCTTCTGGCTCCATGGCGGCGAAGACAGCATGCCCGGCTACGAGTACGCCGTCGACCGCCTCGGCGATATGGGCGTCCCGCTGATCGTCAAGGCGACCGGCGACGCGTTTGCCTTTGAGGATAGCTCGGTCGCCGACGGCGACCGCGATCTCGCTTACGAATACCTCGAACGCGGTGGCACGATCAACATCGAGAACTGCTGTCGGTTTCTGGCCGCCGAGTACGGCAGCGTCGACACCGCCTACGACGATCCGACAGAACTCCCGACAGAGGGCGTCTACCATCCCGACCACCCCAGCATCGGCTACGAAGCCCTCCTCGACACCTTCGATCCAGATGTGCCGACGGTCGCGGTCTGGTTCTACGAGTCGCATTGGACCCACGAGAATACCCGCTACGTCGACGCCCAAGTCCGCGCCCTCGAAACACAGGGTGCAAACGCCCTCCCTATTTTCTGCAATCCCGCGGCCGACGAGGAGGGCCAGGAAAACGCCGAATGGGTCACCGACAACTGGCTCCTAGAGGACGGCGAGCCGATTGTCGACGCCGTGGTTTCTTCCTTTATGTTCTCACTGTCGATGGACGAACGCGGCCGGTCGGCCAGTGACGAAGGCCAGAGCGCCGAAGACGTCTTCCTCGACCGACTCGGCGTCCCCGTCCTGCAGACGATCACGACCATGCGCTCGCGGTCCCGTTACGAGGCCAGCGACACCGGCGTCATGGGGTTCGAACTCGCCTTGTCGGTCGCGCTGCCGGAGTTCGACGGCAACATTATCACCCACCCCATTTCTGGTAAGGAGCGGATGGATGACGACGCAGGGATCGGCACCGCCCCGAAACAGCATTTCCCGATCACCGGTCGCGTCGACCACGCTGCCCGCCTCGCGGTCAACTGGGCGAATCTCCAGTACACCCCCAACGAGGACAAACAGATCGCAGTTGTCCTTCACAACTATCCACCGAGCGACGACGGGATCGGCACCGCCTTCGGCCTCGATTCGCCCGAAAGTACGATCAACCTCTTGGAGGAACTCGCTGCCCGCGACTACGATCTCGGCGGCTCGGTTCCCGAATCCGGCCAGTCGCTTATAAATGCTCTCACGAGCCAACTCACCCTCGATAATCGGTGGGTCGCACCCGAAGACGTGCGAGAGCGGTCGGTCGACGTGGTCTCTACGAACCAGTATACCGAGTGGTTCGCGGAGGCTGACGAACGGTTCCAAGAGACCATTATCGAAGAGTGGGGCGAGCCACCGGAGCGACCCTTTGCGATTCCGGGAGCCGAATTCGGCAATGTGCTCGTCACTGTCCAGCCACCGCGTGGCTTCGGCATGGATCCCTCGAAAGTGTACCACGATTCGGATCTCCAGCCGCCACACGACTACTACGCCTTCTACGCGTGGCTCCGCAACGAGTTCGAAGCCGACGCTGTCGTCCATCTCGGCACCCACGGCTCGCTCGAATGGTTGCCCGGCAAAACCGTCGGCCTCAACGGTGCGAGCGCACCCGATCAGTTGATCGACGACCTCCCCAATATCTACCCCTACATCGTTAACAACCCCGGCGAGGGAACCCAGGCCAAGCGACGCTCGTATGCCGCGATCGTCGACTACCTCACGCCGGTGATGAGTAATGCGGGCACGTACGACGAACTCGCCGAGCTCGAAGCCCTCGCTAACCAGTACCGCGAGGCCGGGATGGAAGACGCCCGCGCCGACGACGGCGAGCATCTCGAAGACCTGATTCGAAGCCGTGTCGACGAACTCGATCTGGCCGTCGAACTCGGTATCGTGGGCGAGATCGACGAGCAGATGGAAGTTCGCGGGCCCGACGAAACGGGGTCGACGCTCGCCGAAGGCGCGGTCGACGGCGACGACCTCTCGATCGACGAACTGGTCGAGCGTATTCACGAGTATCTGACAGACGTGAAGACGACCCAAATCCGGTTGGGGCTCCATACGATGAGCGAACCGCCGGTCGACGAGCGGCTGGTCGAGTATCTGGTCGCGCTCACCCGGCTCGCAAACGGCGACACGCCAAGCCTCCGGGAGAGCGTCGCTGGCGTGTTAGGCGTCGACTACGACGCCCTGCGGAACCGCCCCGGCGAGTACAACGACCAGTTAGGCATGACCTACGCCGAGGCTGCCGACCACGTCCACGAGACGAGCGTCGAGTTGGTCGAGACGCTGGCCGAACACGAGTTCGACGTGCCCGATTCCGAGCGCGAAGCACGCGCGATTCGGAACGAATCGCGAGACGGAGGCGGCGAAGCCGCCGGAGCCGGACCGGACGACGAGGTCAACGTCAATCTGCTCGTCGTCGACATCGACACCCTCGGAAATGGCCGCGCGAAATCCGGCGCACACAACGACCTCCGGGAGGCACTGGCGTTCATCTGCGAGGAGGCTGCCCCGCGAGTGCAGGGAGCCGAAGACGAGATTCCACGGACAGCCGATGCCCTGAGCGGCGAGTACGTCTCACCCGGGGGTTCGGGCGCGCCGACACGAGGCGGTGTCGACCTCCTCCCCACCGCCCGGAACTTCTATACGCTCGATCCACGCAAGGTACCGGCTAAATACGCGTGGCAGGTCGGCAAAAACGTCGCCGAAGGTGTGCTTGAGCGCCACCACGATGAACACGACGAGTATCCCGAGGAGATCGGTGTCGTGGCGTGGGGAACGCCCACAGTCAGAACGAAAGGCGAGACCATCGGGCAGGTGTTGGCCATGATGGGCGTCAAACCCGAGTGGACCGAAGCCGGGCGAATCGACGATGTGGAGCCGATTCCGCTGGACGAACTCGGTCGACCACGAATCGACGTGACAACCCGCGTCTCGGGGCTGTTCCGGGATGCGTTCCCCGCCGCGGCAGGGGTCATCCACGACGCCGTTGGGGCGGTGGTCGACCTCGACGAGCCACACGAGATGAACTACATCAAGAAACACGTCGAGGAAGAAGCCGAGGAACTCGAAGCCGATGGTCTCGACCCCAAAGAGGCCAAGAGCGCGGCAACCAACCGCGTGTTCACGACGCGGCCCGGCGGCTACGGCGCGGGCACGAACAAGGCCGTCGACGAGGGCAACTGGGAGGACCGCTCGGATCTCGCGGACGTGTACGTCCAGTGGGGCGGCTACGCGATGGGCAACCGTGGGAAGGTCAGCGAGGCCCACGACAGCTTCGAGCGACGGCTGTCGAGCGTCGACGCCACGGTCAAAATCGAGGACACGATGGAGCAAGACGAGTTGGACTCCTCGGACTGGTATGCGTTCCACGGTGGGTTCATCTCCGCCGTCTCCGAAATCTCAGACAGTGAACCCGCCTCGTACGTCGGCGATTCATCCGATCCCGAGAACGTGGCCGTCTACACCAACGAGGAGAAAGTTCGCAAAGCGATGCGGGCCCGTGTGCTGAATCCTGAGTGGCTCGATTCGATGGAAGACCACGGCTACAAGGGTGCAGGCGACCTCTCGACGACGGTCGACATCGTCATGGGCTGGGATGCCACTACCGGCGTCATCAGCGACACGCTGTGGGAAGACGTTGGCGAGAAGTTCGCCTTCGATGAAGACCGACAGGAGTGGATGCGTGAGGTCAACCCGTGGGCACTCGAATCGATTTCTGACACGTTGTTGGAGGCTGTCGAACGCGACCTGTGGGATGCCGACGAGGAGACGGTCGACCGACTTCGGGATATCAATCTCAGCGTCGAGGGCGACCTCGAAGCGCGTGCCAGCGCTCCGGCCGCGGAGGTCTCGGATGACTGAGCAAGAAACTGAATCCGACACGTTCGAACAAGAGTACGCCGACCTCGGGGCGACGACCCAGGAGGCGATGGACATTGCGGAGACGAGTATGGATATCGTTCGGCAGTTCGTCCCCGACGAAACGCTGGCCGACCGCTTCCGCCAGAAGTCGGTCCACTCGATGGGCGACATCGAGTTTCAGCACCTGCTTCGGTTTACCGGAACAGACGCCGACAGCAACCCGGACGACGAGGCACCGATCCGAGCAGGAGCCGAGGCAGTGCTTCGGGAGTCGACGATCGTCACTGATATCACGATGTCGAAGGCCGGTGTCACGGGCCGTGGCCACAACTGCGAGAAACGCAAGGCGATCGGCAACGGTGCCGAACTCGCCGAAAAAACGGGGATGACACGGACCGCAGCCTCTGTCCTCGAACTCGACAAACAGGGCGTCTACGACGATGCCATCGCCGTGGTCGGCAACGCCCCGACAGCGGCGTTCGCGCTGGCCGATTGCATCGAAAACGGCACTCGTCCGGCAGTGATCGTCGCCACGCCAGTCGGCTTCGTCAAGGCCGTCGAGAGCCGCGAGCGGATCCGCGAGGTCGCCGCGGAGTACGACGTGCCCGCGATTACGAACGTCGGTCGACGCGGCGGCAGCGGCCTTGCGGCTGCGCTGACGAACGAACTGATCCACGTCGCCAAAGACGTTCGGACCGGCGAGTTGGAGCTAGATCTCGACGTGGAGGTCGACCAGTGAGCGATTACAATCTCGATTCGGGTCCCGATCCAGCAACAGTCGCGGCAGCCGCCGCTGAGTCCGCTATCGACGAGTCGACCGACCCCGTCTACGCGGTCGGCATCGGCCCTGGTAACCCGGACTACCTGACGCCACGAGGGCGTCGGGCCATCGAGGAAGCAGACGTCGTCGTCGGCTTTTCGACGGTCGTCGATTTCATCGCCGATCTCACCGACGCTGACCTACTGACCTGTGGCTACAAGGACGAACGCGAGGCCCTCACCACGTTCGCCGACCGCGTGGCAGACGGCGAGCGCGGGACAGCCGTCCTGATGGGTGATCCGAACCACTCGGGCTACCAGTTCGTTGGCAAACTGCAGGGGGTTGTCGACACACCCGTCCGCGTGATTCCGGGGATCTCGTCGCTCCAGATAGCCGCGAGCCGCGCCCGGACGCCGATGGAGGACACCGAGTTCGTCACGCTCCACAAGAGCGGCGACATCACGCCCGGGCTGGATCGACTTATAACTGCAGTCGGCGACCGGCATCTGCTCGTGTTGCCGCGGCCGTTCGACTGGATGCCCGGCGATATCGCGGCCCATCTGCTGGACCACGGAGCCGACCCCGAACTGGAGGCGCTCGTCTTGGAGAAACTCACCCACGCCGAGGAGTCGATCAGTCGCTTCTCGCTGGGCGAACTGGCCGAGCACGCTGGCGGCTCGGGAGCCGACGACACGCCGTTTTCAGACCTCTCGGTGCTGGCGGTTCGACGGACTGAACCGCAGGCCGACCCACGGAGCGAGCAATGAAGGGGTTCGTTCTCGGCGGCGTGAGTTCGGGTGTCGGCAAGACGGTCGCCACACTGGCGATTATTCGCGCGCTCGACGAGGCGGGCCACACAGTCCAGCCAGCCAAAGCAGGCCCGGACTTCATCGACCCGAGCCACCACGAGGCCATCGCCGGTCGACCCTCTCGAACGCTGGATCTATGGCTCGAGGGCGAGGCGGGACTGGCCCGCAACTACGCCCGTGGCGAGGGAGACATCTGCGTTGTTGAGGGCGTGATGGGTCTCTATGATGGCGACGGCTCCAGCACGGCGATGGTGGCCGAAGCACTCGGTCTCCCGGTCGTCCTGGTGGTCGACGCCAAAGCCGGGATGGAGAGCGTCGCCGCCACTGCCTACGGGTTTCAGGAGTACGCCGTAGCCGTCAACCGTGATATCGAGGTCGCCGGAATCGTCGCCCAGCGCGCACATGGCGGTCGGCACGAGCAGGGAATTCGGGATGCACTCCCCGAGAGTATGGACTACTTTGGTCGCGTTCCGCCGTCCAGTGATCTCGAAATTCCGGATCGGCATCTCGGTCTGGAGATGGGCGACGAGGCGGCGCTTCCTCACGACGCACTTTCGGAGGCCGCCGAACATCTCGAAACGGATCGGTTGGTCGACATGGCGCGTGAGCCACCACAGGTCGGTCCTGAGCCGTCTCCGGCCACGAAAACGGATACGACAGTCGCGGTCGCCAGCGATGCCGCGTTCTGCTTCCGGTATCCGGCCTCGATCGAACGCCTCCACGAGCGAGCGACGGTTCGGACTTTCTCGCCCGTCGCAGGTGATCCAGTACCGGACTGTGACGGGGTGTATCTCCCCGGGGGGTACCCCGAACTTTACGCTGAGGAACTGGCGTCGACTGACACCCTCTCCGAACTCGGAAACCGGGCCAGTAATGGGCTACCGGTCTTCGGCGAATGCGGCGGCCTGATGGCGATGAGCCAGTCGCTGACCACAGTCGACGGGGAACGATACGAGATGGCCGGAATCCTCCCGGCCGGCGTGACAATGCAGGATCGGTACCAAGCACTCGATCACGTAGAACTGGAGGCCGTGTCGGGCACGCTGACCGCACAGTCGGGCGAGTCGATCCGGGGCCACGAGTTCCACTACTCGACGGCCTCGGTCGACGCGGATGCCCGGTTCGCTTTTAAAACACGGCGCGGCGACGGGATCGACGGCGGCCACGATGGCCTCCTGGAATACGACTCGCTCGGCACCTACGCCCACGTCCACGCCGAAAGCGGAGCGTTCGACCGGTTCGTCGACCGCCTTCGATAGCCGACAGCGTCGGTGTTCCCCAACCGAGTACTGTCTGCAACCATCACCGTATTTATCGGCCGTATAGCGGCTGTATACAGCGAACATCCCCCGTTTTGGGTTGTTCTACTCACGTATTCGGAGGAGCAAGCCCAGAGCGTGTCGTGTGTACATATGTCTCCTTCTACAGAGGGTGACGGCGTCGATGAGTCGTCGACTTATTTTCACGGCGGAACACGGATGTCGACAGAACAAACAGTAACGAACCAATAGGAAACCGGAGTCGGCCTCGGGTCGGCGCTCGGGACCGAAGCGGGGAGTTCGACGGAACGCGACGCCAGACCAACTAGGTCGACCGGTGGCAGTTCCTATTGTTGCCCGCCCCGGACAGTGCTGGTCGATTGTATCAACGGTCCGCGCCCGTTTGCCGGACTGTCAGCGTGGTTTACTGAACCCAAACCCGTCGTGGAGACGCCCGGAGAGAAGGGAAAGCCGTTATTTCAGTCGTTCCTGAAGAAACGACGGGTGGGCGGCGGTCACGCCCTCGATATCGAGGATGTCGTCGCTGATCACGTCGCCGAGTGCGTCGCCGTCCTGAGCCCGGACCTCGGCCATCAGCATATGGTCGCCCGACGAGGTATATAAGGCCTCGACCGAGTCGAGGGACTTGAGCGCGCGGGTGGCCTCGACGTACTGCTCGCTGGCGACGTCGATGCCGACCATCGCAATCGATTGTGAGGAGAGTTTCTTCGGGTCGACATCTGCCGAATACCCCACGATCACGCCGTCGGATTCGAGTTTTTGAATGTATTTGCGGACCGTCGGCTTCGAGACCTCCGCCCGGTCGGCGATCTCGGAGTAGGAGGCCTGTGCGTCGTCCTCCAAGACAGAGAGAATACGATCCTCAGTCGAGGTGCTACTCATGGGTATATATTTTGCTCCAACGAAAAAATACCTTGCGAACGAAAAAGGGTTTTCGCGCCGTCGAAACCGAGGGGCCGCAGCCGACTATTTGTGCTTGTCGAGGAACAGGTCAGCCGATCGCTCCCACTCGTAGGAGTCGTCGAAGTAGCGCTCGGCCAGCGGCTCCTCGGGCATCTCGCCGATCGTACGTTTTTCCTCGCCGTACGATGGGCGGTCGTTGTCGACGTAGAACCGGCCGGTCAGGACCTTCCCTTCGTGGAGGGCCTGTTCGGTCTCGGCCATCATGTCGGCGGCCTCACGTCGGTCCGTTGGATCGAAGTCGTAGTCGTCGGACTCGTTGACATCGATGTAGGGGACGTACTGTCGGGCGTCCTTGTTCCAGGTCGGACACTGGGTGAGGAAGTCGATGTGCGCGAAGCCGTCGTGCTCCATCGCCTCGACGATGATCTCTTTGGCCTGGTTCGGGTTGACAGCGGCCGTCCGTGCGATGTAGGACGACCCCGAGGTCAGCGACAGCGACAGCGGGCGAAGCGGCTCTTTAGCGCTGCCGTGTGGCTGGGTTTTCGACTTGTGACCTTTCGGGCTCGTCGGCGAGGTCTGACCCTTGGTGAGGCCGAAGATCTCGTTGTTGAACACGATGTAGGTCATGTCGTGGTTCTCGCGGGCGGTGTGCATGAAGTGGTTGCCACCGATCCCGTAG